>Ga0247814_10002463_pt1 | contig 10223 bp, 7 predicted proteins | sample UWRJL179409R1_FD_179947 | JGI IMG/M metagenome (GOLD analysis project Ga0247814, IMG submission 179947) | Plant litter microbial communities from Arlington Agricultural Research Station in Wisconsin, United States - UWRJ-L179-409R-1 | ecosystem: Environmental > Terrestrial > Plant litter >... | reverse complement strand
AACCTTGCGGGTCTTGACAAGTAGCTACCAGAATCCTCCTATGCACAGCAAACGTCGAGTTTGATCAATACGCATAATTCAAGTTGCACGGTTGCAACTCCTAAAAGGTGTCGTGCATTAAACTGCACGCACTGACGACAAGATAGTGATAATTTGCAATGACATTTGTATCTGGAATTTCCTACAACACAATTGAAATTATTGATTGCCTCGTGCTGGGGCGGGATTATCAAACTGGGCGCAAGCTGTACGAGCACCTTCAAAGTCTGACGCTAACTGGTACGCCAAGGGTCCGACGACATTGTATTGCGTCTGAAGCTGAGTTTTGGGCCTGTCTTCGGGAGCTTGAAGCACAATGTCAAATCGGATGGAAGCCATTGATTCATTTCGAGGCGCATGCTGGGAAGGCCGGTCTGGAGGTGCCAGATTCCGCCAATCCAAAAGGGGTAACTCTTCCATGGCCCGTACTGGTTGATCCTTTGCGTCGGATAAACATCGCAAGTGGATTCAATCTCGGCGTATTCGTTGCTGCGTGCGAAGGGATCGAAGCTATTCGTCCCATGACCATCAAAAAACCTGCCCCATATATGTTCCTCATCGGACCGTCGACAGAAATTCCTGCTGAGGATGTCGAGCTTGCTTCAAAGTGTTTTTACGATGCAATTATGACGGGTATGGACCTGACTAAAGCCACTCGGCAACTTCCGAAAACGTTCATTACATTTCTCGCAGAACGATTTTTCACCAGCACGTACGCACGCGTGCTGCGCGCACAAAACATCGGTAGAAACCGACTGGAAAGAGTGGATACACTCGTCAATATGGTCTTACCAATCGACAGCGCACCACCGGAACAGCTCAAGGTGGTTCGCGACGCGGCCAAGGTATATTCACGGCCGGATCGCGAACGCTTCGAGGCGGCTCTGGCCGCTTACCTGCCTGGAGGTGTGAGCTACGACTTCGACGAATTGATCGAGTTTGCCCGGGCAGGTGGGAAAACTAAATAGTACGATAAGTTCGTTTTGCACTCATGGAAAGTATGGCTCTGTCAGCGCAGCCGCGCGCGGCTCCGTGCTCAGTCAGTAATGAGCTTGAATTCCTTAAGCAGCGCGCTGATTTCAGTCCCTTCCAGCTTGTGCATGAGCAGTTTGCGCAGAAATGCCGGGCCAGGAATCTCGAGCGACTTGCCGTCGCGCAGCGGCGTGATGGCTGCAAGCAAAGTGCGAATGTCATAGGTTGAATTGAACACTTCTGGCACGCCGCGCTCCACGTCGAGCAAGGTGTACACAGCCTCCATGGCCGTGCGCACCGAATATTCGGTCGTGAAGATGCAATCGCGTTCCCTGGTCTCGGCGAACTGGCCGATGAACGCAAAGTTGGCCGCGCCAGCAGGCACGACGTCGGGCCGGTCGCCGGCCTGGCGCGGCATGAAGAACGCCGTGATGTAGGGCATCATGACTGGTACCGTCCTGGCGCCCGTGGCCGCCAGCTCGGCAATCTCGTCGACCGGCACGCCGAGGTGATACAACCATTCCTGGGTGATTTCTTCACCGGTACAATCCTGCATCGGCTTCTTCACATAATCGCCGGGCTTGTCGACGAACAGGGCGTACAGCCAGCCGACCACCTGATCCTTCGGCTGCGCCTTGAAATGCGGCTGCCGGCTGACTGTCCAGCTCATCAGCCAGGCTGAATCCTTGACGGTGACGATGCCGGCGGTAACGACATTCCCGCTGAACGGATCGCGTTTGGCGATCGCCTCGATGTAGCGCGGGATGCGCGCGTCCAGCGTGGTGATGGTTGCCGATTCCCATTTGGTCTCTGGAATATGGGCGCCAAACACGTCCGGGCGGCCGAAGGCGGGATCTTTGGCGGCAATGTTGCGCCACAAATCCCACGCCGGCGCCGGCCCATCGTTCAGTTGCGCGGGTGTGAAGTGGTCGCCATCGTCCGAGTTTTCCGTCAGCGAACCGATCGTGACAAACACCAGGTCGTCCGGACCGAGATCGACACCGCCAGCGGCGCCCTGCTCCACCCAGTCGATCCGCGTCGCCTGCTTGCGTGGGCCCAGGATGTCGAACGCGACATCCGTCACCTCGATCCCGTAACGGAACTGGACGCCATGGTCCTGCAGCCACTTCACCAGCGGCAGCACCATCGACTCATACTGGTTGAAACGGTTGAATTTTAGGGAAGAAAAGTCGGCCAGGCTGGCGATGTGATGAACGAAGCGGTGCAGATACAACTTCATTTCGAGGGCGGCGTGCCACTCTTCAAACGCAAACATCGTGCGCCAGTACAGCCAGAAATTGCTCTTCAAGAAGTCCGCGCCGAAAACTTCATCGATGCGCTTGTTTTCCATCTCCTCGCGCGTGGCAAAAAAGACGGAAAGCAGGTCCTTCTGGGCCTTGTCGTTGAGGGTCAGCAGCAGCTTGTCGGGCACGTCCTGCCCGCGGTTCTGCGTCACGCGCTGCAGCGAAAAATTCGGATCGTCCTTGTCGAGCCGGTAAAACTCGTCGAGCACGCTGGCGTCGTCGATCTCGAGCGACGGAATCGAGCGGTACAGGTCCCACAGGCATTCGAAATGCTCTTCCATCTCGCGCCCGCCACGGATGACGAAGCCCTTCTCCGGTATGTTCAAGCCATCGAGCGCGCCGCCTGGAATGGCCTGTTGTTCCAGGATGGTGATGCGCTCGCCCGCGACGCCGCCATCGCGAATCAGAAAGGCTGCACCAGCCAGGCCGGCGAGACCCGAGCCGACGACCCACGCCGTCTTTTTGTCCGCGCCTGCTGGTTTGCGGGGGCGAACGAATGCTTCATAGTTTCCGCTGCTGTAATGCATGTTGTAATCCTTTCAATGTCCATCGCGCGGCCGGCGGACGCCGGCCTCGTCATTCAGTATGGCCCGCTTCCTTGCCCATACGGCCAAGCGGTGCGTCGCGCCCCGGTTCGAGCGGGCATACGAGCGGCAGGAAGCGCTGCTGCCTGGCGGAATACGCCATCAGCGCGCCGGCCTCGATATCGAAATACCAGCCGTGCAGTTTCACCAGGCCCTGCTCCACGCGGCGCTTGAGCCACGGATAGGTCAGCAGGTTGTCCAGCGAATGCAAAATGCTGGCCAGTTCGCAAGCGTGATGCTGTTCGGCGCTGTTGCGGTGGGCTAGCTCGCGCATGACCTGGCGCGCCACCGGTTCGGCAATGCGCATCCACTGGCCGACGAAATCGGTTTCGGCCACGGGTGTGCGCGGCCCCATCAGCGCACGGATACCGCCACAGTGCGAGTGGCCCAGCACGATCACGCGCGCCACTTCCAAGTTGCAGATGGCAAATTCAATGGCCGAACTGACGCCCGGCGGCGCGTGCGGTGTACACGGCGGCACCAGGTTGGCGATATTGCGCACCACGAACAGCTCGCCCGGCGCGCTGCCAGTCAGCAGCATCGGATCGACCCGTGCGTCGCAGCAGCCGATCACCAGCGTCGAGGGCCGCTGGCCCACGCGCAAGTTGTCGGGCATGGTTTGCGGATCGCTGAAGTATTGCTGCTGGAAGCGGGTGAAGCCGTGCACGAATTTTTCAATGTCCTGCATCGAGGACCTCCTTTGCTGGTGCGGGCCGATTACCCGGCACAGCGGCGCAATGCGCCATTGTCGAGAATGCTGACGGTGCGGCCGCGGAAGGCGATCATCTTCCGCGTACTGAGGTCGGCCATGATCCGCGAAAAGTGTTCGGGCGTGAGGTTCAGGCGCGACGCGACGACCGCTTTCGCCACTGGCAACGTCATCGTCGCGGCGCCGCTGTCTTCATCATCGACATCCTTGAGCAGGTAGGCCGCGACCCGTTGCGTGCCCGTGCATAGCGAGAGCGATTCCATGTCGCACATCAGCGCGTGCATGCGCTGGCTCAGTCCGGCGAGCATCTTGCGGGCAAAGCCCGGATCGTCATTGAGCTCGCGAAAGATGACCGGTTTGGCCACGTGCAGCAGCATGGTGTCTTCAACGGCCTGGGCGGTGACGATGTAATCGCGCTCCATGAACATCAATGCTTCGCCAAAGCTCTGCCCGGGACCAATCAGCTCCATGACTTTCTCGCCGCCGCTGGCGGAGATGAACGACAGCTTGATGCGGCCATACAGCACCACGTGGAAGCCGACACACGCGTCGCCGCGGCGGAAGATGACCGTGCCGCGGTCTGCATGCAGCTCGGTGACACCAAGCGCGATGCGGGCCAGTTCGTCCGGCGGCATCGAATTGAACAACGGTACCTTCGACAGGAAGGCCTCCACCTTGATCCGGGATTTTTCCATGGCCGTGTCAGATCGTGTTCGAGTAGCGCGGTGCGGCCGGGCCTTCGACCGGCGGCGCCTGCAGGTGGCGGTCGAACGCCATGCAGATATTGCGGATCACCAGCCGGCCGCGCAGCGTGACGCGGATGCGACCGTCGTCGATTTCCACGAGGCCCTGCTCGGCCAACGGCGCAAGGCGCAGCAACGCGCTGGCGAAATAGACCGCCGGCGCCACGCCGCCTGGCACAACGAGTCCGGTAAAATCGAGCGCGAAGTCGCACATCAGGCGGCCGATCACGCGCCGCCGCAGCAGATCGTCCGCGTCGAGCACGATGCCCCGCGCAATCGGCAGTGCGCCGGCATCGAGCCGCGCATAGTAGGCCGGCAGTGTTTTTTCGTTCTGGCTGTAGGTCGCACCGACTGCACTGATGGCAGAAACGCCCAGGGCCACCATGTCGGTGTCGGCGTGGGTCGAATACCCCTGAAAATTGCGTTGCAAAGTGCCCGCGCGCTGGCTGACCGCCAGGTCGTCGTCTGGCAGCGCAAAATGGTCCATGCCGATGTACACGTAGCCGGCCGCGGTCAGGCGCGCGATGCACAGGCCCAGCATCGCCAGCTTGGTGTCGGCGTCCGGCAGGGTGGCAGCGGCTATCATGTTCTGCGACTTGAACAGGCGTGGAATGTGGGCGTAGTTGTAGACGGCAATGCGGTCCGGGCGTGCGGCGACGATCTTGTCGAGCGTGGGGCCGAAGCTCGCCACGCTTTGCAGCGGCAAGCCGTAAATCAGGTCGACGCTAATCGAGCGAAAACCGGCATGGCGGGCAGCGGCCATGATGGCGATTGTCTGTTCGTGCGGCTGGATGCGGTTGACCGCCCGCTGCACCGCCGGGTCGAAGTCCTGGATGCCGAGGCTGATGCGGTTGAAGCCTTGCCGCCGCAGCACAGCCACCCGTGCCGGTGTGACCGTGCGGGGGTCGACCTCGATCGAAAACTCGCCTTCTGCGTCGGAAACAAAATCGAAATGCGCATGCAGGCTGGCCAGCAACCCGGTCATTTGTGCATCGGTCAGGAAGGTTGGCGTGCCGCCACCTAAATGGAGCTGGTCGACGCGCCTGCCCGGGCCCCAAAGCACGGCCTGCAATTTGATCTCGCGGTTCAGGTGCGCGAGGTATTCGACCGATTTGTCGTGGTCGCGCGTGATGATCTTGTTGCAGGCACAGTAGTAGCAGAGCGATTCGCAGAACGGAATATGGACATACAGCGACAGTGCCGCGGCCCGCGAAACGGCGCGCGCGCGCCCCACGGCGTCTGCGAAGTGGGAGGCCCCGAAGTCGCCGCTGAAGCGGTCGGCTGTCGGGTACGAGGTGTAACGCGGGCCCGGCTGGTTCAATGTGCGTACCAGTGCCGCGTCGAACTGGATGGACGCCACCTGCTGGCCATCGTCGGCAACGGTCAGCATGGCATGTCGGCGTTTTTACGCGCGTAGTACCACCAGGTGATGCCGATGCAGCTGACGTAAAAGGCAATGAAGCACCACAGCGCCGCGTCCGGTCCGCCGGTCAGGGCGATCGACGTGCCGTAGCTCTTTGGAATAAAAAATGCGCCATACGCTGCCACGGCCGAGGTGAAGCCCAGTACGGCAGCGCCCTCCTTGTTGGCATCGATGACTGCCTGGTGCTGCACTGCGGCAGGTTTGCCCGCTGCTGCGCGCTGGTGCTCGGTCAGGAAAATGACGGGAATCATACGGAAGGTGGAAGCGTTACCGACACCGGTACCGGCGAACAGCAGCATGAACATCCAGAAAAAACCGGTGAAGTCGCCAGCGGAACCCGCATGCGGCAGGAACGAGATCACGCCATACGCGGCGCCGATCATGGCTGCGAACGTCCACACCGTGACCCGCGCGCCACCCAGCTTGTCTGCAATGAAGCCCCCAAGGACACGGGCCAGCGCGCCGACCAGCGGACCGAGGAACGCGTACTGCAACGGATTGACGTCGGGGAACTGGGTCTTGATCAGCAGGGGGAAACCGGCGGAATAACCGATGAACGAACCGAACGTGCCGGTGTAGAGCCAGCACATGATCCAGTTGTGCTTGCGCTTGAAAATAACGGCCTGCTCGGCGAAGGAGGCCTTGGCCGAGGCCAGGTCGTTCATGCCGAACCAGGCAAGCACGCTGGACAGGAGAATAAATGGTACCCAGATGAAGCCGGCGTTCTGCAGCCACAGTGTGGTGGTTTGGCCGGCCTTGACAGCGCTCTGCGGTGCACCGCCCAGTGCGCCGAAGATGCCGGCAGTGATGACCATCGGCACGACGAACTGCACGGCCGACACGCCCAGGTTGCCCAGGCCGGCATTCATGCCGAGAGCATAGCCTTTCTTCGCTTTTGGATAAAAGAAACTGATATTAGCCATGGACGACGCAAAGTTGCCGCCGCCGAAGCCGCACAGCAGTGCCAGTATCAGCATGGTCGGGTAGCCGGTGGTGACATCCTGCACGGCGAAACCGATGCCGACGGCCGGGATCAGCAGCGAGGCCGTGGAAATGGTCGTCCATTTGCGGCCGCCGAAGATCGGCACCATGAACGAATAGAAGATGCGCAGAGTCGCACCGGACAGGCCCGGCAAGGCGGTCAGCCAGAACAGCTGGTTGAAGCTGTACTGAAAGCCGATGGCGGGCAGGTTGACCACCACTACGCTCCACACCATCCAGATGGCGAAGCCCAGGGCCAACGCGGGAATCGATAGCCACAGGTTGCGGTTGGCCGTGGTACTGCCCCCGTCACGCCAGAAGGCGGCGTCTTCCGGTTCCCAGGTGTCGATAACATATTTGTTCATGATTTTTCCAGGTAATGTAAAAGTCAGACGACAATCCGCAGCGCGGACCCGCCAACGGCAACTTGTGGCTTCGGTTCAGGCTTGAACGAAAAATGCATCCACACCAGCGAAACGCAGACCGATCCATAGAGCAGCATGAAAGCGCTCGAGCGCACGCCGGTCAGGTCGAGCAGCACGCCGAACAGGATTGGCAGGATGAAGCCGCCAAGGCCCCCGGCTAGGCCCACCACGCCGGAGACGGCGCCGATGTTGTCGGAGAATTCGTCGCCGATGAACTTGAAAACGGATGCCTTGCCGATCGCCATGGCAGTGCCGACGATGAACAGCAGGCCGGTGAACATCCATGGCGTCAGTGCCAGGCTCATGTTCAGGTCGCCGTTGACGGTCTTGATGGCCATGCTGGTAGGCGGATAGGACAGCAGGAAGAAGCACACCCAGCACACCCACATCACGTACCAGGTCACTTTGTACGCGCCGTAGCGGTCGGAGATCCAGCCGCCCAGTGCGCGCAGCACGCCGCCTGGCAAAGAGAAGCAGGCTGCCAGCAAGGCGGCCAGGCGCAGGTCGAAGCCGTATTCGCCGACGTAGTATTTGGTCATCCACAGCGCCAGGCCGACGTAGCCGCCGAAGACCACCGAATAGTATTGGCAGTAGCGCCAGACGCGCGGATCCTTGAGCACTTTCATTTGCTCGGAGAACGGCACGCTCGCGCCACTCTGGTGGGTGGGATCGGTGGCGCTGAATAGCCAGAACAGGATGGCTGTCACCAGCATGGCGACCGCATACACGGTCGGCAGCATCTGCCAGCCGTAAGCGGTGATGATGGCGGGGGCAACGAACTTGGTCAGCGCGGAACCGGAGTTGCCGGCCCCGAAAACACCCATCGCAAGGCCGCGTCGCTCTTTCGAAAACCAGCGCGCCACATACGGCGTGCCGACCGAAAACGACCCGCCGACGACACCGACCACCAGCCCGAGGGCGAGGAACTGCCAGTACGCCGTGGCTTTGCCGATCAGGTAAATCGGGATCACCGAGACGAGCATCAAAAGGAAGAACACGATGCGCCCGCCGTATTTATCGCACCAGATGCCCAGCGGTACACGTACCAGCGAGCCGCTCAGCACGGGCATGGCGGCCAGCAGGCCGAACTGGGTTTCGTTCAGGCCCAGCATTTTCTTGATCGGGATGCCGAGCACCGCGAACATCATCCAGATCGCGAAACAGATCGTGAACGACACCGTGCTGCTGGCCAGTACCCGCACTGCCTTGTTGTTGCTTGCCACGTGATTCTCCTGAGGTCTTTGGGATGACATCAGGGTAGGTGCAGGGGGCCGAGCCGCCAATTGGCAGGAAGGTGCTTTTATGAAACGCAAGCGGCCTAGCGCCCCCTGCCAAAGTGACTAGGCAGGCACGATGGGCAGGCTAGTCGCGGGCGGTCAGCGCGTAACCGCCGCGCCCGGCGCGCTTGGCGTCGTACAGCGCCAGGTCGGCATTCTTCAGCACCGCTTCGACGTCGTCATCGCTATGCGAGATGGCGATCCCCACGCTGGTGGAGATGGTGCGCAATACGCCTTCGATCATCAGCGGCGCGCGCATTGCTGCGATGATTTTGGCGGCGACGGCCAACGCCCCACCCGGTTCGTCGAGCCCCTCCAGGATGATGACGAACTCGTCGCCACCGAGGCGCGCCACCAGGTCGGTCTCGCGCACGCAGGTGCGCAACCGTTTTGCGAATTCGACCAGTACCTGGTCGCCGCCCGCATGCCCCAGCGTGTCGTTGACCGCTTTGAAATGATCGATATCGAGATACAGGCACGCTGCAGGACGGCCGCCGCGCCGCGAACGCGCCAGCGCTTCGCCCAGGCGCTCATGCAAATGGTTCCGGTTCGGCAGGCCGGTAAGGTTGTCGATCCGTGCCAGCGCACTCAAACGCGCTTCGACCTCCTTCGTGTGGGAGATGTCGAGCGTCATGGTGTAAAACCCGACGACCGCACCGGTCGCGTCGATATCCGGCGTGAAATTGTATTGAATGAAGCGCTCCACGGCCCCCACCTTCATGGAACGCTCGAACATGACCAGCGTGCCGCTTAATACTTCCCTGACCTGGTCGCTGATGACGTCATAAATCTCGGCGCCGAGCACGTCGCGCATCGTGCGCCCGATCATCCGTTCAACATCCAGGCCAGGCACGTTGCGATAGTAAGAGTTGTGAAACACATAGCGTTCCTGCGCATCGATGTACGACACCAGCGCCGGCAGGCTGTCGGCGATCATGCGCGCCCTCTTCGCTACCCGCGCCACGTTGTCGCGCGTCTCCGTGAGCTCGGCATTGAGAAGACGCTGCTCGGCATCACTGCGTTCCACCCGCCTGAACGAACGCAACAAGGAGCGGCTGCTGAAAAGCAAAGCCAGCGCGATCACCGCGAGGGCGCCCAGCGCGAACGCAACATCTTTCTGGATGGCCTCGATCCACGAATCGGTGGCGACACCGACGGCGACCGCCAGCGGAAAACTCCCCACTGCCCGATAGGAAAACACCCGGATCTGGCCGTCCACTATACTGCGGCCCTTGTAGCTTCCGGCAGGCGCAACCTGCCAGTTGCGGTAAAAATCGGAGGCGCGGATATCCTGTGCGAACGAGCGGTCGAACAGTGGCGCGCGCGCAATCACCCTGCCGCCGCCGTGGAGCAGCGTGATCGATAACGTTGGCTGCAGCAAGGCGCTGCCAAAGACGGCGGCGATCGCATCGGCGTCGACCGACGCCACCACGACGCCGATCAGCATGCCGCCTGGCGTGCACACGGGCCGGCTCAGGAAAAACAGCCGGCGCTTCGAAACGCGACCGATGTCGGGCGCGCCGACGTGCAGACCAGAATCGCAGCGGCTGGCACTGGCCTGGAAATACTGCCGGTCGGCGTACGAAATGCCGGCAATCGACAGCGAATTCGAAGCAACCAGACCATGGCCCTGAAGATCTACGAACTGGATCCAGAAGTTGGCGTCGACGACGCTGGCCGACAGCGCCAATACCTCCCGCACGCGCGTCGCATCGGTCAACGTCCCCTTGTCGAGCATGCCCAGCGCTTCGGACGATCTGATCAGG
>Ga0247814_10002462_pt1 | contig 10224 bp, 4 predicted proteins | sample UWRJL179409R1_FD_179947 | JGI IMG/M metagenome (GOLD analysis project Ga0247814, IMG submission 179947) | Plant litter microbial communities from Arlington Agricultural Research Station in Wisconsin, United States - UWRJ-L179-409R-1 | ecosystem: Environmental > Terrestrial > Plant litter >... | reverse complement strand
AACAGGCACTTTCAGAGATATTTGATATCGGACCTTCCTTTGCCCTGCCACCAATGGAGGAGATGTTCTACCAGGTTGCCGGTTTGTTTTTGGGTCCGCCACTGAAGTCAGCTGTGTAAGGTCAATAATCGATTCATGAGCGGTCAAAGTATGAGCGTGTGTTTTAATGAATAATGGTTGGTTGGGAGTTGCATAGCTTACGGAGTTATCTTCATTTTCCAGGCGATCGGGGCTGTTGAGACTACTTTAAAGTGCTACGCTAGATAGATATGCACAAGGAAGGAAAAGTACATTAAACTGCCTTGCTCCACGTATGGTCGCCAGAGATCATCCCAATTATATCCCATCTTGTGAGTGTAAAACCTCGATATATTTTTATCTCATGTGTCGTGAACCATCCGGTGACCCAATCAGCTAAGATGTAGTTACGAGACGGTGAAAAGCTTGGAATAGAATAGTTCATTTCAGGGAACCTATTCCAAGGCATTGTAGCAGTTCTCACATCCTATCAATCCCCACAACCTTTTGTGGTCCATCGTCAATTCTGCATCAAATAGCTATGGTATGACACCTGGCTGACTGACTGCGTCATTCAGCGTCAGCCAGTCCAAACAGCCAACCACGACAGCGCAATAGTTATTTTATTTCAAAAGCGTTGCACGTCGCAAAGACGCATTATCCCAAAGTAGAATTTCTCTTCTTTTTCCACCCCCCAATAGCAAACCCATAAAGTCACGGAATGCATTGAATTTGGAGACTGTGGTGCCCCACTTTCGCGTTCCTTTTCCTACAGTACATAGATGCATTTTCCCAAAGCGGACGGACAAGTTAGCGTTGCGCGAGAGGGAGGGCATGGCTGCCCACCGCGATAAGGGGGAAAGTCCACGAAAGTCGCACTGAAAAACATATTGATCTGGGTGTTCTTGCACGGTGCACCTGGATCCCTTTTTGGGCGAGCTTTGGGAATTCTGAAGAGTCGCCTGTGGTTGTACGTAAAATAGTTCATGGTCGGTGGTTAGGTAAGGAAAAGGGAGGTTTACCGGATTGGGTTAATGCGCCACCAGATTTAAGCGAGGGACATCCTTGAGACTGTACGAGAGTACAAATCCTGGCCTCGTGGAGTTTATTGGGGGAAATGCGAAGGATGGGCCTTGGTGCATGGGAAAGGGAAGCAGGAACATGCTGCTTTGAGGCATTGCTGGTCTAAGACGTGCAACAAAAGAGAATTATACTTCCTTTGGTGTTCCGAACGTCGGTCCTAAGTGGGTTGAAGATCATTCCTTACCAAACTTTCATTTGTGCTTCAATCTCAGACAGTCATGCAAATAACCAGGGGTGCAACTTTCTTTGCAAGTGAAATAAAATGTTATGACGTAGATTGCGATCACGGTACTGTAGAAGCGTAGTAATTATAATGCAATACTTTCGAGCATGTGAGCATGCGAACATGTAGCAACGATCATTCATGCCATGTTATGGGCTTGTGAAGTTGTAAATTTTGTAAATTTTGTAATTTGTAGAAGATCTCGAACTTGAGATTAAGCGAAGATCCGTAGATCATATGATTGCTTATGTTTCAATAATACCACCGCTCCATATGAAAAGTTCGTCCCAAGTAAGCACAGGTCACCTGGTGTTGTCATGCCTTTAGAAACACCACAAGCCCGCTTCAAACCCCGAAATCTGTGTTGGGTGATCGCACAAAGCTTGGTATTGGTCATACACTTTCTTCATGTTCCATCAAAACCAAGTATCATTCATGATTCAAATCGGACTTGGTTTTAGTGGGTTCCAAGGGTGTTGGAATCCAACATTGTTGCATGCAGCAATTATGGGTACTCACGAGCGTGCAGTTTTGATTGTTGTTGGAGGTATTTCACTACGCAGCATTTTATTTCCAACAAATTGCTGTTCAGGTTTGTGCCCATTCTCATAACGTGGCTGGAGCAAAAACTACCATTGGACAAACCGCAATGATGTGTTTTAGATAATTCATTTCTTTTCTAAAGTTATACGACGGCTTGTTATTATTATATTACAAGAACTAAGATCTCTCCCTCCCCATAATAGTGTGCATTTATAACTTATTCAAGTCCAACTTGGAGAGTCACGTCTCACCCAGTGATCTTACAGGAGACTCCAAAAAAGTACTTCAATGTCAGGGTAAATGCTACATCGACGGAGGGCTTTCTGTCAGCTTCTCCTGTAGTTACAATAATAACAGATTCTAGCACATCCACTAATGTTCATGAAATGACAGCCTGATCATAAAAGTGAGACTCGATCAAGCATGATGGAAGGAAGGTAAGCATGCTCCCGTTTACGTTCCTTCGTTGAAGAAGATTTTTACAAGTTATTGAATCTGTACTTTGGTGGGAACCACGGTATATTCATTGGACAATCATTTATCTCTCGCATGCGTGCTCAGGTTTTGCTAAGCCAACCATCGTTCCCAAGGAGGGGAAGAGTATATCTAGAATATTCTCTGTTTATCCAGTGAATATCTAAATGCGATTTAAGGTTTTTTAATAGGCTAGTTTATACTGTTTAATTTTTTGGCATCATTTCGCCTTTCTTGTACTTAACTTTTCGAATTTCAACTTACTCATAACCCAAAGATAACCAACTTGTAACAAGGCAAGTTGCAAGCCGACTAATAGAGTATTCAACAATTGTACATCGAATCAAGTATGTATCGCTGAAATCAAACCCCTTTTCATTTTCGTATAGTGCGCGGATATAGAACGCTGATTCTGACATGACATAACTAGCACTTCCACTGCAGCATCCACAATGGCAGTCATTCAAAAATTGCCTGGGATCGAGATCTGTATTGCTGTCGCAGGTGCAAAGTTGCCGGAGGTTATCAAAGCTAAATGCCCTGAACGTCAGGTTGGCAATGAATTTCACGAGTCGAAGTTTATCGAGAAGGTTGCTCCAGGCAAGGAATTTGCTATCTGTTTGACGGTTAAAAGCAATTTTGTTCTCGCGGATGAACGACTCGGATTCAAGATTATCGTCGATGGGGTCAAATGCCGTTCTCCTTCGGTGCGCAAGGCAAGTCTAGCAGGCGGTGATTGGGTACATAAGATTGAAGGAACCGTGGTGGACGCAGTGTTAAAGAGATTCACTTTCCGGGACACCAGAACTGGTAAGCTATAAAATCAATTGTTCATTAATAAATTCATCTCCATTAACGGCTCCAAATAGATGGGAGGTATGGCAAAATTGAGATTCTCATCTATGGTCTTCCAGCAGTTCAAAGCCGCCAGATGCAGCCAAATCCTCTAGGAGGGTTGGTTTTTGCGTACACATCCGCCAGCAATCCGAAGGAGTGTGAACGTGATTCCAAAATGCCTGCAGAGTTGAAAGATATGCAAAACGCTATTCCTTCACTCCAGCTTGATTGCATATATAAGTTTATGTCTGAAGTTGAGGTTCATCAGCTGGTTGGGTATCTTAGAAGTTTGAAGGTAAGAAAGAAGAAATTCTCCTACCTCTAAACTAGCTGACAATAGGAAAGGGACAAAACTGCAACACATGTAGACTGGAATCTCGAGCTCAACATGGCAATAAGGAAGGATATCCGAGTACTCCCGAGAAACCAAAACTCGAATCTGGTATGATCAACCCACTCTAAGCATGAGTGAAAACTGACATTACTTTTTCAGGTATCCATGGCCAGCACATGTTTCTCCCCATTCCTCCAAGCACCACGGTGGGTCGAGTTAAACGTCAGCGTGGTAAGTTCAGTACCTATCTTCGTTTGCATAGATCTCGGAGAACTACGAATATAGCTAACTTGATGTAGATCCCAAGATTGACGATAGTCCAAGCAAGAGACTGAAGTCTTCACAGGGAGTTGTGGATCTCACATCTGATACCGAGTAGTTTTTTTCTTTCTCGAATTACTGTTTCACGGAATATTCTGCTTCATCAGCACGCATAAGTTGTAGAACAGGTCGTGAGACAAAGCTTAACGGTTGATATTTGTCCGTTATTTTTGAGATGGGCAATAAACTGATGTTCATGCGGGGTGGCACATACAAGAAACGGGTTAATTGGTCAAGAATAGTATGGAATATGTTGAAGTGGTAATTAATAAACAGAGAATCCTCTCTGTACAAAATTCAACTATCATGCAACGAATTCATGAGTGTGATCTTTGTTATGATATCCTTGTGAAGTTGCTAACAGAGTGTTTTTAACAGCACTTAAACAGACCACAACGCTGCTATCAGGTGGTGAGTCCTATGCTGCACTGTAGTAAACATCATTAAGAACGGTAAATTGAGCCCCTTCTTGTCATTCACCAACCCACTCGCCTTAAGATTTATTTGCATATGGAATTTGGAATATCAAAGAATAAACTAAGTTCATGAGGAGAAAACTGATGGGCCAATGGTGGAAGGTGAATGTAGGTTGCCTAGCCAGGCTCTCGCCGAAATTCACCTTCCTCCCTTTTTGCTGCCCAGTCCGTCTTTCCGCTACGCTTCTTGTCTCATTTATCTAGCACCCAATACGAAATCTTCTACTTCAATACTTCACCATTCTCACACTTCAAACTTTTCCAACCGCAACCGCAACCGCAAACTTCTACATCTGCAGTCATGGCGATCCACGATGCCGTACCCGGTATTGAAGTGACAGTGCGCATAGGTGACCAAACAGCTCAGGAACACGAAATAGCGAACGATGTAAGCACAAATTGTTCCTTTCCCTCAAGATCTGCACGAGTCCACTTAGTTCATGGAGTACCACCCCATACGTGGACTCCTTTTGAAATATTTTCTCGTGGGTTAGATGTCTGCTTTGGGTTTCATCTGAACTTATGGAGACTAATCACTACATCTCTAGGAATGTAGCCATTTTAACCCTGCTGTCCGCCTTCACCAACAACAACGGACAGTCACCAAGTACATTGAAGCAATTACAGGAAAAGAGTTTGGCATTAACCTAGATATTCGTCCCAACTATGTTGCAGACTGCCCCATTGTTGTTTTTGAAATTTACGTGGACGGCATTCGAGTTTATTCTCCCATTTTCCGGCGTTCAAAATTCAAACTTTCTGGCAAAAACCGAGAGATCACAGGCATTAAGAGGAGAGGAGAGAGCGATGGAGTCGTTTCAATTGAGAGGTTTTTCTTTGCTGAGATCCAAACAAGTAGGTGGTAGAACTTTTAAAACTAGGGGCTATAATAACTTGTTAGATTCTGAATTTGTTTCATCAGCAAAGGTCTCAGAGGATGCAAAAGTTATTAGCCGAGTGGGTGAAATCGTTGTGAAGGTTTTTCGGAAGAAGGATGCCAGAGAAATTTCAGGTCGGGGTATTAATATGTATGGGCTGCAACATCATCATTTCGTTCACGAGAAAGCTTTGAAAGGGGACGTCAAGTCTCACGGTGTTTCGTAAGTAAACTCGAACCATTGTTGATCCAGTCATCTAATTTAAGCAGTATGGGCTCTCGTGAACTTATTAAAGGCAATATAGGCAAGAAATATAAATGCCAATACCTTGATGGGGAAGACTATCCTCTTGCAATTTTCAGATTCAAGTATAGATCAAATGGTATTTATTTTTATATCTCAAATTGATCTACTAATTTGTTGTTACAAACGCTGATACAGATCTAGAGGCACTGAAGCAACTGCATATCATTGAGCGCACGCCAGAGCCAGAACCTGATCTCGTTGGCATCATTGACGACTTGACGGCAGAGGAGCGACTGGAGTTACATGACTTGGCTGCAAATCTGAAGAAAAGAAGGCATGGGACTATGGCAGGTCGTAGCCGTAACGAGGATGGTGATAATGTCAACTCGGGCAGAAAGAAGAGGAGAACTTCCGAAACCGTGACTACTAGTAAGACATCCAGTATACCACTTATATTCCACCATTTTCTACAAATAAAATACTAACTGTACTCCCACGCCATAGTTGATCTCACAGAAGATGATGAATAGGAAGACATCATCAAATCTTGACTCATTCTCAAAACTGCATTAACCTTACATTTGGGCACAGGGTGTGCTTTTTGATGCTCCTTCAATTTCTTGAGAGCGCAAGAGTCACGACTTAGGCTGAGCTTTTAGTAATATTTCAGAGCTTCGAAAAGTGAAACTGTCAAAAAGCATGAGAAAGACTCGGTCGGCATTTTATGGCCCATCTGAATCTATATCTCTGGCTAGGGGGTCATTATGATTTGCACTTGCGCAGATATTTAATCTGTGTTTCAAGGACGAATCAAATACTAAAACAATAACTCTCTAGACACTTTTTGGTTTCTATTACCACTCTGCTGCTATGAGTTGTGATCTAAAATAGAGTAATCCAATTTTTATTGCATCTCTCTCTCCACATCCTCTCCCTTCCTTCCTAGTTTAGCCTTCCAGAAACTGCCATCTCTCATTGAATCCCAATCTATGGTTTCCCTGTGGTCGAGAAAGCTTCCAAATTAGAGGCTTGGATAATCTCGGCAGATGGGGCAAATTTCCAAAAAGATACTTCTCAAACCTTCTGCCTTCGTTAATCATGGAGGCAAGTGCCAGTATTTATCTTTTTTCGATTTCACTTTAAATCAGACCCGCCCTTTCTTTGTTATAGTAGGAACAATTTTTGTTCAACTTGTCTTCATTTTTGGACAATTTCTCAGCCTTGAAAAAGTCTTTCTCAGGAAATAGAGTTATTGCGAGAGGTCAGATTTAAGTGGTAACTATCTCGGTTTCCGTAGTTCTTAATACTGTTCATCAAATCCTTTGAAATACAAGACGTTGTGAGTTTGTGACATTAGTAGCCTTCAGCAGGACTAATTGGTGATTATCATGCTGCCTGTACTGGATCGTCCATCCTACATACAAAATCCATCAATTTATCTAGTACTCCTTCCATCAACTGCAACACATTTTAGCTAGTCTCAAGGATTTCAACAGCAAAAGTCACTAATTCAAGATTCGAATCACTCAAGATAGTCTCAGCATTGAAAAATCTTAATCTCATGGTCAAAACACGTCAGAAGATTTTGGATGTCAGAAAAGTGACACCGAAAATGAATAACGAACGAGGAAAATCCCGATGAGAAGACAAAGCACGAAGATAGTAGCCAATAGAAGTCCTGGGAAGCAGAAAGGGAAGGAGAAGGGCAAACTCAAAATCGAGACCGAGACGAGCAAAAGATTTCCAACAAGAGGAAAAGAACCCCGAGAAAGCAAAACACTTCCAGAGATCGATTACAGCAGCAAAGTGCGCGAGTAAAAGGGGAGGAAGTGAGTAGATCACCCAAGAAAAGGTACCGCGAAAATAGCACGATAGATAGAAATGAGAGATCATGTCGGAGGCGAGTCTAAAATACCTTATGCCTAAAAGCCTGAACAACCTTGGAGTCGTGAACAGGTTTGGATATGCATAGATTTTGGGAGTTTAAGGACAAGAATGCAATATGCGGCATTTATCTTAATGCAACCCAGAGATTATTGTTGCCCAAATTCAGTGTCCCGCGTCTCTGAATGCCTTCAGTTGGTTTTGTAAAGCTGCTGTACTGTAAGGTAGACTTATTATTTGGATGAATTTATCGTAGGAACTTGATCCTTTTTCCCGCATGCTATTATTTGACTTCACGATAATCTTGCCTATAGTGATCGGGGAACGGGAACTAGTTCTTTACATGCATATGAATATACTAAAATATATAGCGTTGTGGTGACATACGTGTAGCCGGGTGATCTTCGAATATCTGCATTTTGAACATATAGATACTGCTGGCAAGAATTAGATTAGCCAAGACACATGTCGGAAGTCTTTGTGCTTAATTTAAAGGGTTTTAAGCCACGGCACAGCTGCGCCAGGTGGGGTGTTCAATGAGATAGATTGTTTAAGCGAAGAATCCCCTTTCCCGAGTCCTCGGTTAAGTTGCTTTCTTGTTTCAGTACGTTAACAGACTCGCTCGGCAAACCTTCCCATAGTCTTTTGCTTTGAGGAAAGGGAGGCGAACTAAACAACTGGGCTAAATTCAGAAAAGATATAATCACAATCGGCAATACAATCATCGTTGAAGTCACAGAGTTTCCGCTATCGCTTTATTATAAGTATTCCCCTCTTTCTCAAACTTTAACATGTATTTCAGCGTTGATCAGTTTCATTTCCATCCTCCTACTCATCCATCACGATGTTAACCACTCTTGTACGACCTACTACTCCTCGCGGTTCGAAAGTACTTGCAAGTCTTCGCACACTCGCAACAGCGGCTCCTGAACAGCGGGATCGTGCGCGAAAAGAGGGAGATATATCTTCAGTCTTCGCGTCACTTTCTGGAGCTGAAGCGACACCTCTACCAGGTCGATTCGCAGATATCAAAACGGCCATCATTCGTAATAATGAGTCCCGTATTCAAGACTCCTGGTCACGCCTTCTCAAAGCTCTTCGGTCTGAGATCCAACACATAGCTTCTGCTGGCTCAAATATTATTCCATCAATTGATTTCAATCAGATCGGGAATAATTCTCACACTCAGTCTTTTGGAAACGGGCTGAGAAAACGCGGAGCTGCTATTGTAAGAGGCGTTATTGCTGAAGATGTGGCATTAGCGTGGAAAAAAGAGATCAAGGAGTATATCAAGAAAAATCCACAGACAAAAGCTTTTCCGAAAGACAAACCTGCAGTTTACGAGCTATACTGGAGTCCAGGCCAGGTTAAGGCTCGTGCTGATCCCAATATTCTGGAAGTTCAAAAGTTCATGATGTCTTTCTGGCACTCAAAACATCCTGCCGCACCAATCTCAACGGGACACCCAGTAGCATATGCAGATCGCCTTCGAATCCGACAACCTGGTGATGCAGGCTTTGCTCTAGGCCCCCATGTCGACGGAGGGAGCGTTGAACGTTGGGAGCCTAACGGATATGGATTAGGCAGCGTCTACAATGAAGTATTCTCTGGTAATTGGGAGTCTTTCGATCCATGGGAAAGTTCTTGCCGGCTTCCGGTAGAAAGCGATCTATACAATGGAGCAGGAGCATGCTCAATGTTTCGGATGTTTCAAGGTTGGCTGTCTATGTCACATACCAGTGCTGGAGAGGGTACATTGCTTGTTAATCCGCTATTCAATTTGGCTACCAGCTATCTTTTATTGCGCCCCTTCTTCTCGCCTGTTAACACCAATCTGGGTACGAGTGGGTATTTAGATGAATCAAATTGGCAACTGGATCCATTTCAAAGCTCGACTTTGCAAGGTGCTACCCTTGGCTGCACACAGGAGCTTACAGAGGCTTTGCATCCCCACCTCGATCTTTCAAAATCAATGGTTCATGTTCCACGAGTAGCACCTGGCGATTACGTGGCTTGGCATTGTGACAGCATCCATGCGGTCGACAAAATTCATAGTGGGAAATCAGACAGCTCGGTACTCTACATTCCATCTTGTCCCTTGACGGAAGGGAATGCAAGGTACTTGGTTAGACAAAGAGAGGCGTTTTCGAACGGCACACCTGGACCGGACTTCCCCGGTGGAAAGGGAGAGAGTGAACATGTAGGTAGAATGGGCAAGGCAGATGTGAGCGCCCAAGGCGGTGTAGATGGCGAAAGAGCGATGGGGCTGAAGGCATATGTTGGCGATTCTTCGGTTTTTGGTAAAGTGAACGAGATATTGAACTTCAAAGGTTGAGGATTGTTTTGATTCTTTTGTATAATTGATTCGTGCCTCTGTTAAGTAAGATCCCATGGCGTTTATTTGGCATGATGAAGGCTGGAGGTTCCTGGTCCTTAGTTATTTACAGTAATCACGACCGATTTATCTGTAATATCTGGTTTGAGAATATGTATTAATGTTATTTAAAAAATGAAGAAGGCATGCAAAGTATTTCCACAAATTTCTGGTCGTCTCAATATATGCTGATATTTGGTAACAGCACATTACACCATCTTGCGATAATAACGGATCGCAGATAATTTAAAGCAGCCTCAAACTTGGAGCAGATGCTGTATACATTGTTGTTTGGCCCCCTTGCTCCACGAGTCTATGAACGGCTTACCTAATTCCAAGTGACCACCACTTTGTGGTTGATAGTTCACTTAGATGGCCTTACGAAAATCATGTATAATTTGTTTGGGATGGCTAGTCGAAATTCTGTCTTCTATTTAGAAGATAACGTATGATGGTGACACATGTATTGGAATTGTGAGAAGTAGAACTAGTTGCTGCAAGTTTGATGCTGGAGATCTGACGTTGTCAAGAAT
>Ga0247814_10002459_pt1 | contig 10233 bp, 11 predicted proteins | sample UWRJL179409R1_FD_179947 | JGI IMG/M metagenome (GOLD analysis project Ga0247814, IMG submission 179947) | Plant litter microbial communities from Arlington Agricultural Research Station in Wisconsin, United States - UWRJ-L179-409R-1 | ecosystem: Environmental > Terrestrial > Plant litter >... | reverse complement strand
TCTACGATCAGTGGTGTACCTCAATATACGATTACAAGATTAGGTAAATCAGTATTAGGTTCTTCTAATCTTGGTTTAGTGGTCGATGAAAAAATGATTATTGCCGGATCAACGCTTCAACTACTTCATCGCAGTAAGCAAAATGAAAGGTATGCTACCAGAGGGTTTCATAGCATTGCACTTAACCACTATAATGGACTCTTGCTAAAAGTGAATGGTACTATTCCTTATCAATTAGAAATCAGAGTATTTAATGATGGCGTTGCATTTCGTTATATCCTGGAGCAAAAAGGAAAATCTGTCATTACAAAAGAGCTAACTACCTTTGCAGTGCCAGGTGGCAGCATGGTTTGGAGCCAGGATAATATTAAAACATATGAAGGAAACTATAAGCAGCAGAAGATAGAAGATGTGTCTGCGCGTCAGATCGCAGGGCCACCTTTAACTTACCAACTAAAGGATAAAGCGGGATACGCTGCGATTACTGAAAGCGGAGTAACAGATTTTGCAGGTATGTCTTTAATGGCGAATGGGAATCAAACTTATCAAGCTCATCTTACAGGCACAACAACTAACGAAGGCGAAATTAAAACCCCGTGGCGGGTGATTTTAGTGGGAGCTGATCTTAATCAGTTGGTAAATGCTGACGTGATCAGCAACGTTGCTTCACGGCCGGATAGTAAATTATTTCCAAGGTCGTTTGCTACCGATTGGATCAAACCGGGGAAAAGTGTTTGGTCATGGATAGCATCTAACGGAGATGTGAGTTTCCCCAATATGAAAAAATATTCTGATTTAGCTTCAGATTTGGGTTTCTCCTACAACCTTGTTGACGATGGGTGGGCTAAATGGCAGGATGGTGCTAAAGATAAATGGGACATGTTAAAAGAGCTGGTAGATTACTCCATTGCAAAGGGTGTGAAAATATGGCTCTGGAAAGCTTATCCAGACAGGAATGGCGATACAGGTATTAAAGATTCAACTGCCAGGGATCTGTTCTTTAAAAAATGTAAAGAGATTGGTATCGTTGGATTAAAGATAGACTTTTTTGATACCGAAACACAGGAAGTAAACGATTTTTATCAAACAGCTTTGAGGGATGCAGCGAAGTATCAGCTCATGTTGAATTTTCATGGGGCTAATAAGCCTGCCGGGCAAAACTTTACATGGCCTAATGAAATGACAAGAGAAAGCGTGATGGGCCTCGAAAATAATACACACTGGGCAAAGCATAATACCACATTATTATTTACCAGGTTCCTTGCCGGTCATGCAGACTATACACCGCTGAGTTTTAGTGAAATCGTAAAAGGCACTACACTAACCCATCAGATCGCTACTGTGGCCGCATTCAATTCACCATTGATGTGCCTGGCTGTCCATCCCGAGTTACTGCTGCGAAGCAATATTAAAACCATTATTCAACAGATTCCGGTAACCTGGGATGAAACCATTGTACTTCCTCAAAGCAGTATAGGACAATTAGCCGTCCTGGCTAAAAGGAAAGGTAAAACATGGTATTTGATTGCGTTGAATGGGGAGACCGGTAAAACAATTAGTGTTGATCTCAAATTTTTGGGTAAATCCACCTATCGGGCAAATTGCTATCAGGATGTTGCTACCGATTCTGCTGCTGTTGCAGAAAGCGATAGAGTTTATACTAGAGGGGATACCATTAAAATAGAACTATCATCTGGTGGTGGCTATTTGGCCCGGTTTCATTTGTAGCTTTCCGGCTTTAACTGTGTTGCCCAGATTGGTGAGTTCTGACCATGATTTATAAAGTCATGGAAATAGGTTTCATCCCCAATAATATTTGCCCCATAGGTCTTGCGGATGATGCTGTAGACACTTTGGTCGTGCCTATGGTCAATAAACTCTTTTCTTTGCGGACCTCTTTGTTCATCTGTAAATAAAAATGAATTCTTACAAGCCATTTCGTACCATATATTCACCAGCATGGTGGCATGGGCGCATCTTCTCATAGGTAACACCGTAGCCATTAATTGCCGGCTCAAAACGACATCTTCTGATGATCTAAAATATTCAAATACCTCCCGCTTGGTGAATTGATACTCACGCCAGCTTAGGCAGAAATCAATTGTACCTGTCTTTGCACGTTGCAATAGGTCAAGGTATTCAATAAACCTTTTTTTGCCGTTGGGATTAATTTGACTACCAGCATCGCAGTAAAACATAATATCGCCGTTTGGCAGGCTATCCAGTACTTTTTTTACAAAATAAGGTTTCCATATCCAGTAGCCGCCACCCCTGTAGGTTTTTAATGGTTCATATATGTCCTTATAGAAAATCGGATCTATATCAAGAGGGCTAAAGTCGAGGATCTCATCAAAAAATGCAGATGCCTCGGCCTGTTGTATAAATGATTTTTTTATTTCAGTATAGTTATCATCACCATATGTAACCAAATGTACTTTCATGCTAAAGGTAATTGTTATGATCTAAATTAATATGGGTCTTTATAATCTGCACCATCGATTTTTCCTGTTTAGCCATCGAATAGTTTTCGAGTATGTATTTAGACGCATCTTTTCGAATTTGTTGTAAGACCTCTGGGTTGGTGCCAAATCCCTTAATGATCTCTGCCAGAATAGTTGCGTATTTTCGCATGTCCCAGCTATCAATCGTGTATGTTAGTCCTTCTTTAAAATATTCCTTACCGCCATATCCGTGATATCCAATTACTATACAGCCACAAGCCATCGCTTCTGCTGGTGGAAGCCCAAAGCCTTCCTGATGGCTAAAGGAGAGAAATATTGATGAATTGCGTATAGTTTCCGCACATTGCTCATAGGGCATATTGTCGATTTCTACTATTTTAAAATCATTAAAACTATCGTGAATCCTCATTAAATTTTTTAAAAAAATAAAATCAGCTTCAGATTTCCGCGGCATCACTGTGATGGTCTTTAATTTATTGGGGTTAAAGAAAAACAACCGCTCATCAATACCACAAGTAATTTTACTGATTTTAATTCCTGGAAATAACCAGGCGAAGAAATCAAAATCGTACTGGGAGACCACAATGATATTGATCACGTCTTTATCTAAATACACTTCTTTCATTTTTTTTATTTTGCCATAGAATACCTGTAGCGCATAAAATGAATTTTGGCTGAATATTATTTTTCTCACACCTGGCCAATAGTTTTTTATATCCTCTCCAAATACCTCGGGAAATATGATGATATCATCATAAGTTACTTTTGCGGACGCAATATCAATCACTTTAGTTTTGTTTTCAAACCAGGTTGCCCTGAAATTTTTTTCATTGTGAATTATAAAGCTTTGAATGTGATGTTTATTCAAAGTATCAACTAATTCATATAGCTTTTTAATGCCCCCTGCAGGGTAGTTGAAATCATCTGATACTACATATACTATTGGCATACGATGTTTTTTGAATTAATTATATAAATCAGGTTCTTATAATTAGGGCAGCATTCTATGCCCCCACTTAAAACTATGGTAGCCGCCACCGGCTTTTAGTTCCTCCTGCCGGTCACTGCTCTGTGTGATCAGGGTAGAATTATACAAATGGTCAACTATAGAAGATGTTACTAATCCATGTTGTAGATTCATTGCAGCAAGTGTATTTGCATAATCATGGTCAGCTCCCGAAAATATGTAATTCTCATCCAGCTTACCTATAATATCGAAAACTGATCTTATAACAAACAAGCACCAGCCAGAGATTTCGTACCCAACCCGATAACCAAACCTCACCCCGCTATTCAGGTATATTCCTGTATATGAATTTAAAAAGGAGCAAATAGGAGAGGCGCTTACCATAGTGGGGTAATCTTCCATTGCTAGAAGTATTTCAGATGCCCAATTTTTGTGGAATAGTAAATCATTATTGCAAAGGCATACATACCGAGATGAGGTCATCCCGAGACCAAGATTCATATATCGGTGATACCCGAACGGCAAGTCAGGATAGATCGTTTTAGTTTTTCCATACTGAAAGTGTTGGAGATTCTTCTCCGACTCAATTACTACTATAGTAAACCTCACGCGTAACGGATCTTCAGAAGCCAATAGCGAGTCAATACAAGACTGTGTGATAGTTTGAAGCTCAGAAGTTTTGGCATAGCTTAAAATTATGATATCTATATCTGTAGTTTCTTCCATATTGTGGAAAAGCAACTGGTGCTTTACACAACAATTTACAAAGAATGTCATAGGTAAAATCAGGCAGAGAGAGATTGTGCCATTTGTCCCTCAACTCAGCAAGGAACATATTTAGTTGGTAATTCTAATGGGACAATTAACCTTAGTAATACCACATGTTTATGTTAAACTTGGCAAAAAATAATTATGTCTATCTCTCCACTAGTAAGCTGTATCATGCCTACTGCCAATAGGCCAGAGTTTATCATTAATTCTATTGATCTTTTTTTGGCACAAGATTATCCTCACAAGGAGCTGATAATAATCGACGATGGAATCGAATCCTGTGTGAAGCATATTCCGGCTAGAGAAAACATACATTACTTTTATTATCAGGATCGGGTTGGTACTATAGGTACTAAGCGCAATAGCGCATGTGAGAAAGCGCATGGTGATTATATACTGCATTGGGATGATGATGACTGGTATGCTCCGGATTGGATCACCCAGCAAGTTAATTTATTAGTCAATACAAAAGCTGATATCACAGGATTGCATACAGTAAAATTTTATTCTCCATCTGCAAAAAGAGGATTAGTATATGAAAACACCGGGCCAAATAATTTCTGGCTATGTGGCGCGACATTAGCCTATAAAAAATCTTTATGGGAAATGTATCACTTTGCAGATTTGCAGATAGGGGAGGATGCTGATTTTTTAACAAATTCAGGCGGAAAGATTGTATCTCTGGATTATTCTGATGGCTTTACAGCCGGTTTACATTTACACAATATAAGTATCAAACACCTGGACGATTATAATCAATTAGAATTTACGAACCTGAATCTAAACAAATCAAAATAGATGTTATCTTTGACAGATGTCATTAGAAGAACTGCAAGCTTATTTCGAAGGTATAGATTTGCCTGGTCAGGTAGAATTAGTTACAGGTGTAGTCATAATGGACTTACCCTTATTCCTCGAATCACACTTTAATTATATCAAAGCAAATCCAGGATTAAAATCAACTGATGTGTTTTTGCAGCGTCTCAATGATCTGCACGCCATCCTCGAAAAAAAGTAAGTACTGCAGTGCATCCACACTGCAGTACTGCGCTCATCATTACGAAAAAAAACAACATAAACAATCAGCCTCGCGGCTAACATCTTAAATTTCCATTAACAGTACACCTAACAGAGAGATTATCGTCAGGACTACATTTAGTTTGAAATGCCTCTTCCAACCTAAACGGGCAAAAAGACCACCGCAGGCACAGGGATGACGTTCATAAAAGCCATATACTGTTCCCCCTACGTAAATCGTGAATGCAAGCATTAAAAATAACGAAGCATACATTCCCAGTAATCTGCTATGCGGAAACAATAATAAGAGAATAATTGCGATCTCTACCACAGGCACTAAATACACAAATATTTTTCCTATCCAGACAGGGAATACTTGTGTTATCATAGCTTGTTTAAATTTTGGCAGATCAAATAGTTTTGAAAGTGAAGCATAAGCCCAAAGGATCACCAGCATTGCTGTAATAAGTATGATAAAAGGATGTAGATTCATATAATTTTATCTGATTTTACATCACCAAATTACGGTCTACCTGATAAACAAAAAAGGACAAACGACTCTAAAGAGATTCATTTGCCCCAAGGGTATGTCTTCACGATATTTGATATGTCAACCTCTTTCTGGTTAATATCTTCTGGTTCTGGTTCTGATGCGGTTTAGGGTTTTTCGTGAGATACCCAGATAGGATGCGATACTTTCAACAGAAGCCTTTAAGAATATTGCTGGTGACTCACGCATCAGGTTAAGATAGTGCTCTTCGGGGGTCAACGCGGTCAGATCCAGAATTCGCTTTTGACTCATCTGGTGATAGTCCTGCATAATCTTTCTGATATAATCATGTGTGTCAGGATAAGTTTTTGTAATTTCCTGCACATTGTCGTAGTTTATAGACATCAGTACGCTCGGTTCCAGGAGTTCGATGTACGTGTCGGAGGGCTTTTGGTTAAAAAAACTATTTATCGGTATCATTAACTGGCCTTCAAACCAGAACCAAAATGGCACCTTCTTTTCTTCTTTATAAATGTATGCCATTGCCCCGCCTTTTTCAATAAACCATGATCGGTTGGCAGTTTGCCCAGGCTTTAGGATAATCTGGCTTTTGCTATAATATTCTCTTTTAATCATTTCGTTGAGTCGTACCTTCAACTCTGAACGTAAAGGATGTTTACCAGCTAATATTCTGAATAATTCCTCATTTTCCATTTCATACGGTAGTTAGATATGTTAATGCTTTCTTATTAATATGAATGATTCATTTCAAACCTTGCCTGAAATTATAATCATAATAAAATTCGGAAATTTTACTAGCTATGTGGGTGCGCAGTGAAAGTAGTTCATTGATTTATATATTAATTTATCTATCATTAAAATACGAATTTTATGTCACATAAGAAGCATTAAAAGATTAAAATATCAGCAAAATACAAACGCTACAAAAAGAGGTCGGGATTCGGAAGGAAAAAACCGGCAATCAACAGTTTATTAACTGTTTACCACCGGTTAGTTCTGTCATAGTGCCGTTCCATTTAAAGGTTCCTGTTAGGTCTTTTGGAAGGATAATCTCCGCGTTTATGCCTTCATTCCCGATCTTTTTCAGCTTTACAGAAATCAATCCATCTGGAACCGGTACCGTGCAGCTCACCTCTGTTAACTTGCCCAACGCTGGTTTAATTACAACGCGTCGAAATCCCGGTGATGCGGGCATGATGCCGCAGATCGTTGCCAGGAAGTCATAGTTGGGGCTTGCGCTCCATCCATGACAGTCAGATCTGGTTGGTTCCGGTTTTTCTGCGAAGGTTGTCAGCCCAAGACCGATCATTTCCCTCCATGGTGTTAGTAAACTATAATACAAGTCTGCCAATCCTGCTTTTTTAAGCGCTTGTGTCAGGTAGAAGCGATAAAAATAGGTGACCTGGCCAATCGTGTTGTCATTTAATAACCTATTCATTATCGGTCTGATCCGGTGCTGAGGACCAGTACCGGCTAAGATTGCCCATATACCAGCATGCTGGCTGTAAGATTTCTGTTCAGGAGTATCAGCGATCAAACCTTTTTCGGGATTATAACACCAGCGGAAAGTACCCTGATTCAAAACCTCAGCGAGCGAGTGGTAATTTGTAATTTTTCCCTCATAAGCAAAGTATGCAAAAAGTTCCTGCACCTGTTTAAGGGTATAAGCAAAGTGCAGCGTGATAATGGATGAATTGCCGTCCTCAGCACCTGGTGCGGTACCCCATCCATTAAAATTATCCCAGTCAACGAAGTTCCATCCCGTCAGTGGGCCAAGCATTTTCTTGGAGTCATCAATTCTAAATCTAAACCATGATATCACCCCGTCTATTGCCGGCAATAATTGTTGGAGAAAGATATCATCTCGCCTATGCATCCAATAATCGTGGATCATCGTTATCCAGAAAAGTGAAAAGGCTGGTATCACCTGAAGCTTAGTACATGGATATCTACTTTGCGTTAATCCATCTGGTAAAATTGAACGGTGAAAATCCAGAATTGCTTTTTTTGCCAACCGGTCATCCCCACTGGTATATAAAGTGATCAGTGCCTGTATTCTACTATCTCCTACATATTGTAACTGTTCGTAGTAAGGGGTATCATAAAAGCTGTCAGCAGCACACAATTTTAACGTCCTCCAGCCTGCCTCCCAGATATATGACAGTGACTCATCGTCACTTGTAAAAGATGCATTCAGAAACAGCGGGTATCCATTTGTCATACTATAAATATCTTCCAGTACTAATGGTTCATCTTGCGTGACCACGTTGATCTGGATATACCTGTAAGCCCGGATCCACAAAGGGCGAAATTGTCTTCTCCCGGCTCCATCTGTGCAGAATATATCAAAGTTTCCAATAATCTCTTTATTCTCTATTTCATTGCGATTACCTTTTATGCGGAACTCCTCAAATAACGCTTCTGCATAAATAAGCTCAACATGCGCACCCTTACCGTTTGAGAGAATAATTTCCGGATAGGCGACAGTGGCAACTCCCATATCAATTAATACGTTAACTGTTGTATGTACAGGAATCTGCAGCCTATCCATTCCAGATATGAAATTGCTTTTAACATCTATTCCACGGACGCGACGAATGGAGGCAAAACGGACTTGTTGTTCATGAAATAGGGGAATGGTCCTAGGTTTTAAATTCCAATATGAGGCCGCTTCGGAATCATTAATGTTTATCTCGATAGCATTCTGCCAGGTGGTATCATCGAAATTAGTGTCCTCCCAACCCCATGGGTATTTTGTGCCATTTACCGCATCCCCAGGGCCGGTTACATAGTAGGCATGTAACCTGCTATGGGTATCAAGGGAACAGGGAGCGTATGCATCATTCTTACATACTTTCCAGCTTGTGTCCGTACCTACTAAGTTTTCATTTTTAGTCGTGCCACTAAGAATAAATGCAGTACGAACAGATACCTGTCCGAGTCCCGCATGTTCTCCCATATTCCATACTATTGCTGCTATTGTATTGAGACCAGAATGCAGATACGAGGCAATGTCTATTGTTTCATAATTCCAGTGGCTTCTGTCACCTGCAGCCGGACCAGAGGTGACGGGAACGCCGTTTACGAATAATCGGTATCGGTTGTCTGCTGATACATTGATGGAAAAGGAGTGCGGAAGTGATTTCAGGGCAAAGGTCTTCCTAAAATGATACACTCCATAACCAGTGGGATGGATATCACCGGGAGCTATCCACTTTGCGGTAAAATACTTAGCATTCATAAATAATCAAAAGACGCGGTTAAATAAAACCTAGCTATTAGTTGTTGTAATATTTGAAATCTGCGTCTTTTGATAGTATTTACGCAGAAGGTTTTAAGTATACAAAAAATTTTGATCCAAGTGGTGTAGATGGTTGAGGGATACCATTTGCCAGTGCCGAGGCAATGTATTGCTGCAGATTCACAGACAAGGGGGACAGGGGAAAGGGACCGCCTCCTTTTGAATAAACTGCACAGAGAAAAGTGCCAAATGTACAGTTAGGTCCTGTTCCAGGCCGTATTAACTGATAACTCGATGACAATCTGGGATCGCCAGCGGGTAAAATATAGGAGTACCAATATCTTGCCATAATAAGAATGCTTTTTGTTTAAAAACATCTAAAATTTTAAATTAAGCTTACTCTCTTCAGGGTTTTCAGCAATTCCCTTATTGTTTCTTTAGATGTTTAATCCTTTTAGGTACACATAAAATTTCGCTTCTGGTGGAATTGCCGGTTCAGCAATATTGTTAGACAATCCATTAGCGATATAAGTCTTCAGGTTATCTGAAATAACCAGAGGATGTTCGCCGCCATTTGTCGCGTAAATCGCGCAAATAACAGGTCCGTTTAAGCAACCAGGAGTAGCCGTAGTTCTTCTGTAACTACTAATTGCATAAGGGTTTCCGACGGTATCATACGAATACCAAATACGTGCCATATTAGAGGATGTCTTTATAGTTCAAAAGACATAAAACTTTATATAAGTGCCAGCGATTTCAAGGGTTGCCAGCAATACCCTTACTGTTAATTCTCTTCTTGTTGTATTATTTTTTCTTTTTTGATACCATTTGCTGGCCTGGGAGACATTCTCACTTCCAGTGGCACTGGTGGGAAAACAGAGACTGGCTGGCCTTTACCCCGTGCCAGTGCACGAATAATATAAAACATTAATCCTGGCGTCCCCTCAATGTCCGGCCGCCGTTCAGGATCATTTGGAATTTCGTCAGCAAAGATTGCCGCCAGGTAAGGTCCGTCAGCGGTTTCCGGTGCTCTATCCAAAACTTCATAGCTATCTGAATCACAGATATCCATTTCATTATTTATAAATTGATACCAAGGCATATGTTTAATTAAAATAATTAGACCTACTCGTTTCAGGGTTTTCGGCATCTCCCTTATATTCTATATCCATATACATACTGGCATTTTTTTTATGCTTTGGATTTTCAAATGGTTTTAATGTAGTATTTCCTGCATGCAGGGTTGCAATAAAACCGTCCGGAT
>Ga0247814_10002458_pt1 | contig 10234 bp, 6 predicted proteins | sample UWRJL179409R1_FD_179947 | JGI IMG/M metagenome (GOLD analysis project Ga0247814, IMG submission 179947) | Plant litter microbial communities from Arlington Agricultural Research Station in Wisconsin, United States - UWRJ-L179-409R-1 | ecosystem: Environmental > Terrestrial > Plant litter >... | reverse complement strand
GTCTCCGGCGCCGCCATCGGCATCGGCACCACCATGCTGCTGCACTGCGACCTGGTCTACTGCGCCGACACCGCCAAGTTCTCGATGCCGTTCACCCAACTCGGCCTGTGCCCCGAATTCGGCTCCAGCCTGCTGTTCACGCAACTCGCCGGCTACCCCCGCGCCGCCGAAAAACTCCTGCTCGGCGACGCCTTCACCGCCCAGGAAGCATTCGACATGGGCCTGGTCTCGAAAGTGATGAGCGTGGATGAATTGCTCCCATTCGCACAAAAACAAGCTGCCCGCCTGATCGCACTGCCGGCCGCATCGGTGCGCACCACCAAAGCGCTGATGCGCCAGCCGCGCAAGGAAGCGACCATGGCTGCCATCAAAGCCGAGAACGAACGTTTCAGCGCGATGCTGCTGGCGCCCGAAGCGAAGGAAGCGTTCACGGCGTTTTTTGAGAAGCGGAAACCGGATTTTTCGAAATTTGATTGATCGGTTCCTCAACAAAAAACATGGTCTCGTAAAACGGTGTCATGTCATAAAACGGTAAACCGGTGTCATAAAACGGTGTCAGGTCCGCCAAGTGGACATCTCGGAACTAATTCGTTCGAATAAAACGGTGTCAGGTCCGCCAAGTGGACATCTCGGAACTAATTCGTTCGAATATTGTCACTTTTAAAGCCAATATGTTGATATCTTAAATTTTAGATAATCGAAAAATATGCTGCTTTTATCATGTGTCCCGCGACACCAATTATTTCAATTAGTTCCGTGATGTCCACTTGCGGGACCTGACACCGACTTACCAGGACCTGACACCGACCTACCTTCTTTTGTCCCCGCGCCGCGCTTCGTTGTTATCGGATATGGGCAGCGGCGCTGGCTGGCTGGTTGCGCAGGCGCTGGGGCTTTCCAGTCGTAACGGCAGGTGCCGGCGTGCCGCGCGGTGCCGCCTGTAGTATCGAGGTCGGCAATCAATTCAAAAGGAACGAAAGATGAGAATGGGGTCAGCCATCATGGTGTTGCTAGGCGTGGTTGCCATGCCGGGTATCAGTGTTGCCGCGCACAAGTCGGGTGTCGGATTTACACACAAGGACTGGGAGCTGTCCTGCGATAACACCGGCACCTGCCGCGCAGCCGGTTACCAGGCCGACGGCGTGGAGCCGGCGGTGTCCCTGCTGCTGGTGCGCAGCGCAGGATCTCGGCAAGTCGTGACGGCGCAGATCCAGCTCGGCACTTATGGCGAAAGCGACAGCGCCCTGGCCGAAGGCGTGAAGGAACTGGCGATCAAGGCCGGCGGACGCACTATCGGCAAGATCGGCATGACGCCTGGCGCAGAGATCGCCACCCTGACAGGCGCTGCGCTAGCAGCCCTCATGCCGGCGCTGTTGCAGGCGCCCGGCGTGACATTTTCGAGCGGGAAGCAGGAATGGAGATTGTCGACAGCCGGTGCCAGCGCCGTGCTGTTGAAAATGGACGAAGTCCAGGGACGCATCGGCACCATCGGCGCCGTCGTGCGCAAAGGGAGCAAGCCCGAAGACGGCGTCGTCAAGCCCGTTGCGGCGCCAATCGTTATCGCGGCGCCTGTAACGGCGGCAAACAGCAAGGATGTGCTGCTGACTGCGCCGCAGCGCGCCGCGTTGCTGAAAGAACTGCGGCAAACGGTGGACCGTGACGAGTGCCGGGGCCTGTACAGCCCACAGGCAGGCGAGAAAACGATTGAACTCGACATCAATCGTCTGTCTGCCACAAAACTGATCGCTTCGGTGGTGTGCGAAACGTACGCCTACAACCAATCCAGCTTGTTCTGGGTGGTCAATGCGAGGGCGCCGTTTGCGCCGGTCAACGCCGCGAGTGATGCAACCGAGTATGGCAATGGCGAGATTGTATCCGCTCAAAAAGGCCGTGGACTCGGCGATTGCTTCAGTTCGTCGACCTACACCTGGGATGGCGCACAATTTGTGATGACCAAGGAGGCGACCAGCGGCATGTGCAGGCTCGTGGCGCCAGGCGGTGCGTGGGACTTGCCGACCTATGTGGCGACGGTGCGCAAGGCGGCCACGGCACGCTGATACCGGAATGACGGGCCATGGCCGATTTCCTGTTCTACTCCAAGTTTGCGGTGATGATCAGAAAATAAAATAGTGTCAGGTCCGCCAAGTGGACATCTCGGAACTAATTCGTTCGAATATTGTCACTTTCAAGGCCAATATGTTGATGTCTTAAATTTTAGATAATAAAGTAAAATAATGTCAGGTCCGCCAAGTGGACATCTCGAAACTAATTCGTTCGAATATTGTCACTTTCAAGGCCAATATGTTGATATCTTAAATTTTAGATAATCAAAAAATATGCTGCTTTTATCATGTGTATCGCGACACCAATTATTCCAAATAGTTCCGTGATGTCCACTTGCGGGACCTGACACCGGTCTAAGTGAATGTGGGACATGGCGAGGTGCTGCTCGCCGCGCCACTGTTCAACGCCGTGCCGGGTCTTGTCCTTGCTGCGGTTAGCCGCGTCATGCTTGTGGGAGCCGGTTGCGTAAAACGGTGTCACGTAAAACGGTGTCAGGCCCGCAAGTGGACATTAGGGAACTAATTCGCCCGGATGTTGTCGTTTTCGAGCAATATCTTCATAGTTTAAATTTCCGATACTTGGAAAAAATACTGCTTTTATTATTCGGGCGGTGACAATACCTATTTCAATTAGTTCCCTGATGTCCATTTGCCGGACCTGACACAGACATTCAGCGTCGTATCTGATCGACTATTTTTGAATCGGCCGTCGGCAGCGTGAACCTGCTCGTGCCATGGGCGGCGTCGACCGCACATGGGTTATGCCGTTTGCTGCGACGTTTTCCAGTGAGGTGGTATTGTCTGGCTGCACGGCCTGGGCAGTTTCTTGGTTGCCCATTAAACGAAGCAATCTTGATGAGTAAAGAATGCGTAGGCAGTGTAATAAAGCGCGGTGTGGTGGCACAGACAGTTTGCCTCGGCCACGGGATAGAATGGACTTTTCGCCATCAGGTAATGTTAAATGAACGTACAAGCGGTGCCGACCGAAAACCGTGTTGCAGTCCTGGTCGACTGCGACAACACGACCCCTGCGATCCTCGAATACGGACTGCGTATGGTCGCGCAATTTGGCAGGGTCGTGCTGCGTCGGGGCTATGGAAATCACACGACATTGACAAATAAATGGCAAGAGGCGCTGGTGCGCCTCGCTTTTACACCATGCCTTCAGTTTCAATACGCCGCGGGTAAAAATACGGCGGACATCGCACTGGCACTCGACGCGTTGGAGGCAATGTTTGACAAGCGCGCTGAAAGCTTTTGTGTTGTCACCAGTGATTCAGATTTTGCTTATCTATGCAGGAAATTGAGAGAGCGCGGGGCGCGCGTGTTCATCGTTGGCGAAAGCAAAACACCGGATGCGTTACGCAATGCGAGCGACCAGTTTTTTGAATGGCTGCCCGCAGTGGTCGAGATTCCGGAGCTGGCGCCGGCCAGTGCACTGAAGCCAGCTACGCCGAAAGATGGACTTGGCGAGATCAGTATTGTGGCGCCGACAGTGAAACGTCGGCCGAAATTTATTGTCGAAGCGGTCAAACTCCTGACGCGCGACTCCTCGGAAGGTAAAGTCGCACTGGGGACCCTCGGGCAATATCTGAAACGTATGGACCCCGGATTCACATCCGCAACATACGGTCATGCAGGCCTGCTCGAGATGATCAAAAATTATGACCTGCTGGTTCTGAAAAGAGAAGACGGCGGCCATTACACAGTCAAGCTGAATCTGGCCCAGTCGGCTTCGCCGGCCGCATAGGAGGCGCGGGTGCCACATTCGTCGACGCTTTCACAATTTGTCGCGGTGTCGCGCCCGTTGCAGGTGACCGGTGATGCCGGCGGCAAGGCCGATCCTGCCCGTGAAGAGTGGATGTGTGGTGGTGCAGGTCAGGGCAGTCTGCGCGGCTGGCGGGGCGCATGGGCGTCTGGTGCAATTCCAGCGGCTGGAAATATGTGCGGTCTGGTCGTCGGTATAGCTGGTCCTGGCGACCGGTTCGACGATCGCGGCCAGCACGACATTTTGCGCCACACCCTGGGTCCAGCCTGCGGTGCCTCGCACTGCGCGTGCTGCCCTTGCCACCGCAGGTCAGGCCCGCATGGGCCTGCCGCCTGGCTGTCCGCTGGCCCGTCGCCCGTCACCGCACGGTGGGGTGCACGCCGACAGGAATCGCGATGCCGGTAACACGAAGCCGGGATGCCATGAGTGCGCTCTTTGTAAAGGAGAGGAGGGCTCGATCGTCGGTCTCCCGCTGCGCTGCGCATGTGCCGGAAGTCATGCCTCTGCGCACGCCAAATGTAGAGTGGGATAAAGGGTTGAGGAAAGTGTCTTACACACTTTATTTGGCCACAACAACTCATCTGTTCCTTATCAAGGATCGTGCCGGTTTGGCTTGGTCTGACAAGGCATTTTGGGTACGCTGAACTGGTCAGAACGGTCAGCCGATCCACCCAGTTTATTGAGCCGCCGAGGAACATCATGCAAGCGCGCATTGCGTTGTTGCTGGTCTTGTTATTTGCCATGTGGGGCTCGCCCGCTGTCGCCGGCAAGCACCAGCCGCCCGGGCCGCGCGATGGCGATCCGCCATACCTGACGCAATCAGGCACGCATGAACTCCCGCCCCGTTACCAGCCACCCCCGGGACCGGCTGCGGTGGCACGGTTGGCTTACTGGAACGATGTGGCGCTGCGGGCAAACGCCGTCGACAACACGCCGCCCACGACTGCCGGCCCTCCAGTTGTTGCGCATCAATTCGGGCCGGTCCGCAGCGCCCGCGCCATCGCAATCGTTCAGATTGCCGTGTATGACGCGCTCAATGCGATCGTCCACCGGTATTCCGGTTACAGCGGCGCCCTGGCTGCGTATCCGGACAGTTCGGCAGACGCTGCCATTGCGCAGGCTGCCCATGACACGCTCGTCGCGCTGTATCCAACCCAGGCAGTCCGCCTGGACAGCTGGCTCGCGGCCGACCTGGCCCGGCTGCGGCCCAGCCGGGCCAAGCGCAACGGGATCGACCTTGGCCAGCGCGCCGCGGCGGCAATCCTGGCGCTGCGCGCCAACGACGGCGCGCAGCTCGACGATCCGGTCGTCGGTACGGAATACACCGTCAGCCAGGCGCCCGGGCATTGGCGTCCCGATCCTGTCAGCCGCATCGGCATTGCGGTGGGCGCATATGCGGGGGGCGTCAAACCATTCGTGGTGCAGTCCGCTGCACGCTATCGCCCACCGCCACCGCCGCCCCTGGCAAGCGAAGCGTACGCACGCGCCTTTAACGAGGTAAAGCAATTCGGTGGCGACGGCCTGAAAACGCCAACGATCCGCACACCGGAGCAGACCGTCATCGGGATTTTCTGGGCGTACGATGGCACGGCGTGGGTGGGCAGTCGCCCCCGCCTGTACAACCAGGTCGCCATGCAGCTGGCGCTGCACTGCATTGCCGACGCGCTGGAATTGGCCCGCACGCTGGCGCTGGTTAACGTCGCGGTCGCCGACGCGTCGATTGCGGTGTGGGATGCCAAATATTTTTACGACTTCTGGCGCCCCGTCACAGCCATTCGCGAAGCCTCGCCCGGTGCCGGACCGACGGGCGCCGGCGATGGCAACCCCGCCACCGCCGGCGCCACTGACTGGACGCCACTGGGGGCGCCTGCAAGCAACCTGATCGGCCCAAACTTCACGCCGCCGTTTCCATCGTATGCGTCGGGTCACGCCAGCCTGGGCAGCGCGATGTTCCACATGATGCGCCGCTTGTATGGCGATACCCAGGCATTCACGTTCGTGTCCGATGAATTCAACGGCGTCACGCGTGATCACCACGGCAAAGTCAGGCCACGCCTGCCGCGTTCCTATACGTCGTTGTCCCAGGCGGAAGAAGAGAATGGCCAGAGCCGCATTTACTTGGGCATCCACTGGCAATTCGACAAAACGTCGGGTATCGCCCTGGGGCGTCGCGTTGCCGACGATGTCTTTCAGCGCGGGCTGGTACCGCCGGCCAACTAGTTGCCGCCGGACTAACCGTGGCGGCGGGCAGCGCGGCAGAACCTGGAAGACCATCAAGTTCCTGTGGCGCCTGCCGTTAATGACCATATGGCCAGTGCCCGCTGCGGGTGCTGGCGTCATTTTTTCGAGGCTGTTTTGATCGTTACCGACTCCCCTGACTTCTGGGCCATGATGGCGCAGCACGATATCCTGGACCGCCACGGTCCCGCGCCGCAGGAATTGGTGCGCTACGTGGGCAAGGTCAATACAGCGCTGAACGTGGACGCCATTCCTGTTGCCGCCGAGGCCCCCGCGGATTTTTTGCGCGACATGCAGACGGCGATGGCGCAGATTCCGGCGGCTATCCTGGACATGCTCGACGGCGCGCTGCTGGGCGTGTATTTCAGCACGGGCCTCGGGTCGTCCGCGATCACCGACGTCATCGTCAACCACGATGGCGAGATCCTCGGCTCGGTCGTCATGCTCGACCTGGATGCGTTCATTGACCGCACAGCGAATGCCTGGGCGACGTGGAAGGAAAACATGCCATTCTCAGCGCGCGAACGCCTGCGCCTGGAAGTCGAAATTGCCGATGGCGCCGACAACACGCGCGCCAATGCGATGCAGTTCCTGCTGCTGCACGAATTCGGCCATGTGCTCACGGCCGGCAAGCAGTTCCTGCCGATCTGGTGGCTGCCGCCGGAGGCAATGAAGCAGACCGCCGACTACGATTTCCTGCGCCTGGGCTGGCAGATCGATACGGACAAACGCATCGTGCCGAAAACGGACGAAGATTTTAAAGAGCGCGCCGGGATTTTTTATTACGATACCAAGGGGCTCGATGACGCGGCGATGCTGTCGGCCTATCGTGCGCTGCAGGACACCAGCTTTCCGTCACTGTATGCGTCGACGAATGCCTTCGACGATTTCGCCGAAACGTTTGCGACCTATGTGCACTCGGTCATGCTGGGCAAACCGGCGCGGGTACGCATCGTCGACGATGACGCCGTGTACCTGGAGCGCGAGTCGTTCTGGGCGAGTCCACAGTCGGGGCCGAAGCGGGCGTTCATGCAGGCGTTGCTGGCGGCCTAGGTTCACTCCCTCTTCACCACCAACACGTCATCCTCGCGCAGGCGAGTACCTATAGCACCTTCGTTCTGTGTTATCTCTGATCACAAGTGATGTAGGTACCCGCCTGCGGGGGTATGACGGTCTTTTGGGTGACGGTGTCAGGCGGCCCGCGTATCGCCCCGCACACTCTCCAGCAACGCCCTGAAGGCCGTAAAAACCTTCTCCATGACCGGCTTTTTATAAGCGAACATGTCGACCGGATCCATCCCGTGCACGATCATCGCGTTGTCGATTTCGAACAGCAAAAACTGGCCGTCAGCCGTCTCCGCGCAATCGATGCCGACGTAATCGAGGCCGATGCGGCGGTTGATTTCAAGGAGCGTGGCGCGGTGGCGCGCCGCGAATTGATGGTCGAAGTGCAGCATGCACTGCGCTTCCTGCTGGCGCTTTTCCAGGCTCTCCGTCATGCCGGCATTGAGGTAGTGGATCATCCAGTGCTGTGAAATGGCGAAGTGGCAGATGTACGGCACCCCGGCGATCAGCGCGATCCGGTACTTGCGAAACAGGCCATCCTGGCCGCTGTAATCGACGAACCGCGACAGGTAAAACTCGCCGCCGCCAACGCGGTCGAGGTAAGCACGCAGCTCGGCCGCATCGACGACTTTATCGAGGTCCGTGCCCGCATGCGAACCGAGAGGCCGCACGATCAGCGGGAAATCGTCGCCTGGCAGCAGTTCAGCCACCGCGATATCGCCGGCGGCGAGCGCACCGAGCGAACCGCGGTCGGTGCGGATTGTCCTTGGCAGCATCAGGCCGGGTACGCCGTCGAGCGCGGCGCAGACGCCGTCGCGCGACAGCACCGCGATGTGCTCCGGACGGTTGATGACGGGCCGCGGCCAGTCGGCGACCAGGCGCGCCACCAGCGGCAGCAGGTCGCCGTTCGCTTCCGATTCGGCGATGGCGACTAACAGCACGTCGTGGTCCGGGACCGTGTCGGGCCAGGGGGTCTCGAGCGTCAGGAACAGCATGTCGAGCGTGACGTCAGCATCTTCCAGCAGAAATTCGATCGGCGTATTCGACATCAGGTCGCCCGGCCCCATGATCACCAGCAGGCGCAAACGCGACGGCAGGGGCGAGGCGATGGTGTACAAGGGGTTGATACGGATCGCTTCCATCTGCACGGCCAGCGCCGCGTCACGTTCGCCGTTCAGTTGCAGCACCGTGGAAAAATCGAACACGGCGTTCGCATCGTCCGGGTTGGCCTGCGCACGCGCGAGCAGTGTTTCGCCGAGCGGGCGCAAATTGACGCCCATGAACGCCTGGCGCATCAGCGGCGCGACGCCAATCAGGCTTGAAAACGGCGTGGACGCGTGGTGAAGTTTGTCAGTCATGAGGCTTTTTGAAAATAGGTGCGGCCGGCTTTGATCGCGGCAGCCACCAGGATGTCGATATCCGCGTCCATCGTGCGGTGGTTGACGATGGCCGCGCGGATCGCCAGGTGGCCGTCGATGACGGTGGTGGAGGGTACCGCGATGCCCGCTTCGTGGAGGTCGGCGACGATCTCGCGGTTGATGCGGTCCGCGTCCGGGCACACATACCGAAAGCACACGATGTTCAGCGCCACGGGCGCCAGCAGCTCCAAGTCAGGCGATGCGTCGACCTGGTCGCGCAGATAGCGCGCCAGCCGGCAGCACTGGCTGATCGACGCGCCGATGTGCGCCGTGCCCAGCACCGAGAATGTCATCCAGGTTTTCAGGGCGCGGAAGCTGCGCGACAGGTCCGGTCCCAGGTCGCACGGCCACACTTCGCCACCGGCGAGGCCGCGCGCGTCGCGCTGCAGGTAGTCGGCCGACGCGGCAAATGCGGCGCGGTGTTTGGCGCCGTCGCGCACGAGCAAAAAGCCCGCGTCGTACTGCACTTGCCCCCACTTGTGGAAATCGAAGGCGAGCGAATCGGCGCGCTCGATGCCGGCCAGGAGCGGCGCCACGTCGGGCGCAAGCATGCCCAGCGCGCCGAATGCGCCGTCGACGTGGAACCAGATGTGCTCACGCGCGGCGACGTCGGCGATGTCGTGCAGGTGGTCGACCGCGCCCACGTCGACCGTGCCGGCGCTGCCGATGACGAGAAACGGATGGCGGCCGGCGCCACGGTCGGTATTGATTTGGCGTTGCAGCGCCTTGACGTCCATTTCCTGCGCCGCGTTGACGGGAATGCGGCGCAGCGCATTGCTGCCCAGGCCCGCCATCGACATCGCGCGCGCCACCGAGTTGTGCGTCGCGGACGAACAGTAAGCGACCAGCGCCGCGCCTTTTTCGCCCAGGCCCGTGCGCCGGTAACTGGCGCCCAGCGCGTGGGTCAGCGCGACCAACAGACCCATGTAGTTGGCCATCGAGGTGCCGGTGACGAACACGCCGCTGGCCGTGTCGGGAAACGCGAACAGTGCGCGCATCCAGCGCACCACCTGCGCTTCGACTTCGAGCGGCACCTGGTCGCGCCCGCCCACGTTGGCGTTCAGGCCGCCGGCGAGCATGTCGGCCAGCAGGCCTACCGGCGTGCCGCCGCCATGCACCCAGCCCATGAAGCGCGGATGCGTATTACCGACCACGTGGGGCAGGATGTCCTGCATGCCGCTGGCGTGCACGTCAGCCAGTGCGCGCGGAGCGGTGGGCAAGGGCGCATGGAACAGCTGGCGCGTGGCGGCGGGAATGGGTTGCCAGACCGGGCGCGCGCGGATGTGCTCGATGTAGTCGAGCATATCGCCGAGCATTTGCTGGCCCTGCTGGCGAAATGCCGCCCAGTCGCGCGGGTCGAGGTTGCCTTCAGGCGGGTCGGGAAGTGCCATTACGCCGTCCGGAGCGGGGTGTGTGAGTCGTGATGCATCATGCTGCGACTGTACCAGATCGTTCCGGTGGTGCGGGACATCCGCAACGATGCGCAACGGACGCCGCCAAACGCATATACTTGGATTTTGTAAATATGCGGTGGGCACGTGGCATCCTCGACAACTAATCAGGACGGTTACAGTTTCCTTTCCGGTAGCGGCGACATGGCCGCGTCGATGCGTGCGTTCGACTGGACCACGACGCCGCTCGGGCCGCCCGCGACCTGGCCGGCCACCCTGAAAACCAGCGTG
>Ga0247814_10002455_pt1 | contig 10242 bp, 10 predicted proteins | sample UWRJL179409R1_FD_179947 | JGI IMG/M metagenome (GOLD analysis project Ga0247814, IMG submission 179947) | Plant litter microbial communities from Arlington Agricultural Research Station in Wisconsin, United States - UWRJ-L179-409R-1 | ecosystem: Environmental > Terrestrial > Plant litter >... | reverse complement strand
ACAAGCAGCGTCCGCTGTGGGCATCCACCGGCGTCAAGTCGGCCGATCTGCCCGACACCCTCTACGTGACCGAACTGGTCGCCCCCGAGGTCGTCAACACCATGCCGGAGAAGACCCTCGAGGCCACCTTCGACCACGGCGTCATCGTGGAAGGCGCCGTCACGGGCGCATACGACGCGGCCAACGCCGTGCTCGACGCGATCGCCGCCCAGGGCGTCTCCTACGACGAAGTCACCAAGGTGCTCGAGGAGGAGGGCGTTTCGAAGTTCATCATCTCCTGGAACGAACTCCTGGACACCGTGACGACTGCGCTCGAGTCGGCCAAGTGAGTTTCCGGATCTCGGTGAGCGGTGCGGCGGCCCAGGCCGTCCGCACCGTGGTTCCCACTCTGGTCGCCGACCTGGTTGCCTCCGGCATCACGTCGCTCGACCCCGCCCTGTGGGGACCCGAGGCGGAGGTGGAGGCCGGCAAGCGTCTCGGCTGGACCGAGTCCGTCGTCACCTCCCGTCCCCTCGTCGCCGAGATCCTGGCCCTGCGCGAAGACCTGCACGCGCAGGGCGTCAGCCGCATCGTTCTGGCCGGCATGGGCGGATCCTCGCTCGCGCCGGAGGTCATCACGCTCACCAGCGGTGTTGACCTGACGGTGCTGGATGCGACCGACCCCGGCCAGGTGCGGGCGGCACTGGCCGACCGGCTCGAGTCGACCGCCCTGGTGGTGTCGTCGAAGTCGGGCGGCACCGTGGAGACCGACAGCCAGCGGCGAGCGTTCGAGCGGGCCTTCAGGGACAGCGGCATCGACCCCGCTGAGCGCATCATCGTGGTCACCGATCCCGGTTCGCCGCTCGAGGCCTCGGCCAGAGAGGCCGGCTACCGGGTGTTCACCGCCGACCCGACCGTCGGCGGCCGGTTCTCGGCGCTGACCGCGTTCGGCCTGGTGCCGTCCGGTCTGGCCGGGGTGGACATCGGACAGCTTCTCGACGAGGCCGACGCCGTGTCCCTGACCCTGGCGGTCGATTCCGAGGACAACCCTGGTTTGATCCTCGGTGCTGCCATGGCGTCCACGACGCCGCGCCGGGACAAGCTGGCGATCGTGTCCGACGGCACTCACATCGTGGGTTTCGCCGATTGGGCCGAACAGCTCATCGCCGAGTCCACGGGCAAGATCGGCACCGGCATCCTGCCCGTCGTGCTCGAGCGTGACGCCCCGGAGCTCAGAGCGGCGCTGCCCGACCTGCAGATTGTGCGGGTGGTGGCGGATGCCGGCGACGACATCTTCGCCGAGCACGACGGTGCCGACGAGATCCGGGTCAGCGGAACCCTGGGCGCACAGTTCCTGGTCTGGGAATACGCGACCGTCATCGCGGGCCGGCTGCTCGGGATCAATCCGTTCGACCAGCCCGATGTCGAATCTGCCAAGATCGCCACCCGCGGCCTGCTCGACTCCCGCCCGGAGCCCGAGCCTGCCGCCTTCATCGCCGACGGCATCGAGGTCCGTGGCACGCCGCACGTCATCGGCGCGGCCAGCGATCTGGGCGGCGCCGTCGACGCGTTGCTCGAGGAGCTCGGCCCGGACGGGTACGTTGCCGTCCAGGCGTACGCGGACCGGGTGGCCCTCCCCCAGCTCGCCGAGTTGCGCGGACTGCTCGCGAGTCTGTCCAAACGCCCGGTCACGTTCGGCTGGGGCCCCCGGTTCCTGCACTCCACCGGTCAGTTCCACAAGGGTGGCACCCCCACCGGAGTGTTCCTGCAGATCCTCAGCAGCCCCGCTGAAGACCTTGAGATCCCGGACCGCCCGTTCACCTTCGGTGAGCTCATCACGGCCCAGGCCGCCGGCGACGCCAGCGTCCTCGCCGAGCACGGTCGCCCGGTCCTCACCCTCACGTTGACCGACCCGGCTGCGAACATCAGTACCCTGTTCGCCGCAGTCCGCTAAGTCGCGTTCCCGCGTCTGTTCACTTTCATCCTCTAAGGAGCTGCATGTCCCCGGTGGAAATCACCCCGGAGTTCAATCCGTTGCGTTCACCCTCCGACTATCGCCTGAACCGGATTGCGGGGCCCTCCAGCCTCGTCATCTTCGGCGTAACCGGAGACCTGTCGCGGAAGAAACTCATGCCCGCCGTCTACGACCTCGCCAACCGAGGTCTGTTGCCGCCCGGTTTCGCTCTCGTCGGGTTCGCCCGGCGGGACTGGGACAACCAGGACTTCATGCAGGTTGTGCACGACTCCGTCAAGGAGTACGCCCGCACCGAGTTCCATGAGGACGTCTGGGCCCAGCTGGCCGAGGGCATCCGGTTCGTCCCGGGCACCTTCGACGACGACGCCGCGTTCGAACTCCTCAAGGAAACCATCGAGGAACTCGACCGCGAACGCGGAACCATGGGCAACCACGCGTTCTACCTGTCGATCCCGCCCAAGGCCTTCCCCCAGGTCACCGAGCAGCTGCGTCGCTCCGGCCTCGCCGAGCAGAAGAACGGCCAGTGGCGCCGCGTCGTCATCGAGAAGCCCTTCGGCAGCGACCTGAAAACGGCCCGCGAGCTCAATGACGTCGTCGAGTCGGTCTTCCCGGCCGACTCGGTGTTCCGCATCGACCACTACCTGGGCAAGGAGACGGTGCAGAACATTCTGGCGCTGCGCTTCGCCAACCAGCTGTACGAACCGATCTGGAACGCCAACTACGTCGACCACGTGCAGATCACCATGGCCGAGGACATCGGCGTGGGCGGACGGGCCGGGTACTACGACGGCATCGGCGCGGCCCGCGACGTGATTCAGAACCACCTGCTGCAGCTTCTCGCGCTCACCGCCATGGAGGAGCCGATCTCGTTCGACGCAGCGGACCTGCGCACCGAGAAGGAGAAGGTGCTCGCCTCGGTGCGACTGCCCGAAGACCTGGCCACCGGCACCGCCCGCGGCCAGTACGCCGGCGGCTGGCAGGGCGGCGAGAAGATCCTCGGCTTCCTGGAGGAAGACGGCATGAACCCGGAGTCTCTCACCGAGACGTACGCGGCCCTGCGCCTGGAAATCGACACCCGCCGCTGGTCAGGGGTGCCGTTCTACCTCCGTGCCGGCAAGCGCCTGGGTCGCCGGGTCACCGAGATCGCGGTGGTCTTCAAGCGAGCGCCCCAGTACCTGTTCGAGAAGAGCCAGACGGCCGCGCTGGGTGAGAACGCCCTGGTGATCAGGGTGCAGCCCGATGAGGGCGTCACAATCCGGTTCGGCTCCAAGGTGCCCGGTGTCGGCATGCAGGTTCGCGACGTGACCATGGACTTCGGCTACGGCCACGCGTTCACCGAGGCGAGCCCCGAGGCCTACGAGCGTCTGATCCTGGACGTCCTGCTGGGCGACCCGCCCCTCTTCCCCCGCCACGAAGAAGTCGAGTTATCCTGGAAGATTCTCGACCCGATCGAGGAATTCTGGACCACCCAGGGCCAGCCGGAACAATACCGACCTGGAACCTGGGGGCCCGCATCAGCCGACGAACTGCTGTCACGAGACGGCCGGAACTGGAGACGCCCATGATCGTCGATCTGCCGGACACCACCACCGCGAAGATCTCCAAGGCGCTCGTGCGCATCCGCGAGGAGGGCGGCGCTGTCGCTCTCGGCCGGGTGCTCACCCTCATCATCGCCGCCGAACTCGGCCACGAGGAAGAGGCCATCGAGGCCGCCAACGACGCGTCACGGGAGCACCCGATGCGGGTCATCGTGCTCTCCACCCAGGCCGAGGGCACCGCGGCGCGGGACCCGCGCGTGGATGCCGAGATTCGGGTCGGCGGCGACGCCGGCGCGAGCGAGGTCATCGTGCTGCGCGCCTACGGTGACGCCGCCAGCGACCCGGAGAGCCTGGTGACCGGGCTGTTGCTGCCGGACGCCCCCGTCGTGGCCTGGTGGCCCGGCGAGGCTCCCGAGGTGCCTGCCGAGTCCCCGTTGGGCCGCATCGCCTACCGGCGGATCACCGACGCGTCGGCCCAGCCCGACCCGCAGGCCGCGCTCACACGGATCTGCTCCACCTACCGCCCTGGCGACACCGATTTCGCCTGGACCCGTCTGACCCTGTGGCGCGCTCAGCTGGCCGCGGTCCTGGACCAGCCGCCGTACGAGCCCATCACCGCGGTGTCCGTCAGCGGCGCGCTGGACTCGCCGTCCACCACGCTCCTCGCCGCCTGGCTGCAGCTGCAGCTGCAGGTCCCGGTGGACTACGAGCTCACCTCCGGGCAGAGCTCGAACGGTATCCGTGGCGTGCACCTGACGCGGGCATCCGGGGTGATCTCGCTCGAGCGCGAGGTGCCCGGGATCGCAACGCTGACCCAGTCGGGCCAGCCCGTTCAGGACCTGACGCTCAAGCGCCGCAGCCTGCGTGACTGCCTGAGCGACGAATTGCGCCGCCTCGACCCCGACGAACTGTACGGCGAGGTCATCACCCGTGGACTCCCGCAACTCGCGGGTCCCACCACAACGACCGGAGATCACTCATGACGCACGACAGGCGTGTCCTGGTCCACGACGACAAGGCGGCCCTGATCGCCTCCGTCGCGACCCGGTTCATCACCAAGATGGCCGACATTCTGCACGAGCAGGGACACGCCCACGTGGTCCTGACCGGCGGATCCGTCGGCACCGGTGTGCTGGAAGCGATCAACGCCTCCCCCGATCGTGACACGGTCGACTGGGCCAAGATCGATTTCTGGTGGGGCGACGAGCGCTGGGTCCCCCGCGCGCACGCCGACCGCAACGAGGTGCAGGCGCGCGCGGCTCTGCTGGATCACATCGACATCCCCGCGGCGAACGTGCACTCGTTCCCCGCGTCGGACGAAGGCCTGGATCTCGATGCTGCCGCCGACCGCTACGCGGCGGAGCTGAAGACCAAGGCCGCACCGGATTCCCTGGTTCCGCAGTTCGACGTGACCTTCCTCGGTGTCGGTCCAGACGGCCACATCGCATCGTTGTTCCCGCACCTGCAGGGCATCAGGGAGAACGACCTCACGGTCATCGCTGTGCTCAACTCGCCGAAACCGCCGCCGGAACGCCTGAGCCTCACCCGCTGGGTGCTCAACTCGTCCGAGCGGATCTGGCTCGTCGTCTCCGGCACCGACAAGGCCTCGGCCCTCGGCCTGGCCCTGGCCGGCGCCAGTCGCGACGAGGTGCCCGTCGCGGGCATCCGCGGTCGCCACTACACCGACTTCTTCGTCGACGGCGAGGCCGCCGCGGAGGTTCCGGAGAACCTGATCGCCTCCCCGCAGTGATCTAACGCCGCCAGGCACACAGAAGCGCATCGGTTCCTCGGAACCGATGCGCTTCTGTTGTTGGTGCGTGTACGCCCTAGTTGGTGGCGCTGAGCTTGCCGCGACGCACTCGGAGCTGCTGCAGAGCCTCCTCCAGGAGGGACTCCGCTTCCTCTTCGGTGCGGCGTTCCTTCACGTACGCGAGGTGCGTCTTGTACGGTTCGAGCTTGACCACCGACGGCGGGTTCTCCTTGTCGCGACCGGCGGGCAGGCCGGACGACGGGCAGTCGATGGTGTCGGGGATCTCCTCGTCCGGCAGGTTCGCGGCGAAGTATCGAACAGTCTCGTTGCCGAGGGCGTCCCAGTAGGACACGCGGATGCGATCGGCGTGAAAACCACGGTCCTGCTCGCCCATGGGGCCGGCTCCGACTCGCGAGCCGCGAATTGCGCTTCCACCAGATGCCATTGTGTTCCTCCGCTTAAAAACTGTTCGGCTGGTTCGGGTTGTACTGCTGCGTCCCGGTCCCGCCGTGGGTGACCGGGTGCGGTGTTCGTCGCGAGCGGTGTGCTGCGACTTGTGCGTCCGCGGAACTGCCCTCCCGGGCGCGCCAGCGGACGCGCGGCTAAGCGCCGGTATCGAATTTGGTAATCAGGCCCAGCACGACGATGCAGGAGATCCACAGCACGGCCAGGATGATGGTAATACGGTTGAGGTTACGTTCGGCAACGCCGGACGCACCGAGGTTCGAGGTGACTCCACCGCCGAACATGTCGGATAGACCGCCACCGCGCCCCTTGTGGAGCAAAATGAGCATGGTGAGCAGGAGGCTCGTGATGCCGAGCAAAACCTGCAATACAACCTGGAGAATCTCCACGCGAAACCTTTCACAAAACGATGGGCGCTAGAGCTCCACCAAGACCACTGGCAATTATAGCCTGACGGCAAACGAAACCCGCCGCACCCCCCGCAAGGGGTACGACGGGCACTCGTTTACAGTCCGACGTGCTTCTGGAAGCGGACGATGCTGGAGAACTCGGTGATGTCCAGGCTCGCGCCTCCCACCAATGCTCCGTCAACGTTCGGTTCCTTCATGAAACCGGCGATGTTGACGCCCTTGACCGAACCTCCGTAGAGGATCCGGGTCTTGTCGGCGACATCCTGGCCCAGAACCTCGGCCAGGGTCAGTCGCAGCTGGGCCGCGACCTGCTCGGCCTGGTCGGGCGTCGCGGCCTGGCCGGAGCCGATGGCCCAGACCGGCTCGTACGCCACGACGATGTCCGCAGCGTTCTCGACTCCGGCCAGTGCGGCCTTCAGCTGAGCGACGGGGACAGCGCTGGGGCCGTGCAGTTCCAGGTCCGCGGCGGTTTCGCCGACGCAGATGATGGGAACCAGGTTGTGCTTCAACGCTGCGGTCACCTTGGCGGCGACGACCTCGTCGGTCTCGTTGTGCAGGGTGCGTCGCTCGGAGTGGCCGATCAGCACGTACTGGCATTCGAGCGCGGCCAGGAAGGCGGCCGAGATCTCGCCGGTGTAGGCGCCGGACTCCTGCGTGGAGACATCCTGTCCGCCGTAGGCCAGGGGCAGCTTGTCGGCCGTCACCAGGGTCTGCACGCTGCGCAGGTCGGTGAAGGGCGGGAACACGGCGACCTCGGTGGAGGTGAAGTCGTGTCCGGCGTCCTTGAGGCTCCAGGCCAGCTTCTGCACGAAGGCGATGGCCTGGAGGTGGTCCAGGTTCATCTTCCAGTTTCCTGCAATCAGGGGAACACGCGTGTTTACTGCCATCCGAGGACCTCCAGTCCTGGCAGTCGCTTACCCTCGAGGAACTCGAGGCTGGCGCCACCGCCGGTAGAAATATGACCGAACTGGTCATCATTGAAACCGAGGATGCGCACGGCAGCGGCGGAGTCTCCTCCGCCGACGACGCTGAGCCCATTGACCTCGGTGAGTGCGGCGGCAACCGTGCGGGTGCCGTCAGCGAAGGGGGCCAGTTCGAACACGCCCATCGGGCCGTTCCAGAACACGGTCTTCGACTCGCGGATGATCGCGGCGAATGCTGCTGCGGTGTCCGGTCCGATGTCCAGGCCCAGTCCGGCAGCACCGAACGGGGTGTCCTCGATCTGATCGGCCGGCGTGGTGACGTACTCGGCGTCGGCTCCGAACTTGGAGGCGACGACGACATCGGTCGGCAGCACGATCTTCACGCCGAGACGGTCGGCCTCGGCGAGGTAACCGCGTACGGTCTCGATCTGGTCGGCCTCGAGCAGGCTGGCGCCGACCTTGTGGCCCTGGGCCGCGAGGAAGGTGAACAGCATGCCGCCGCCGATCAGGAGCGAGTTCACCCGCGGAAGCAGGTGACCGATGACGCCGAGCTTGTCCGACACCTTCGAGCCGCCGAGGATCACCGTGTACGGCGCCTCCGGCTTCTCGGTGAGGCGGTCGAGAACGTCGAGTTCGGTGGCGATGAGCAGACCGGCAGCGCTGGGCAGGATCTGCGCCAGGTCGAAGACGCTGGCCTGCTTGCGGTGGACGACGCCGAAGCCGTCGGAGACCAGGGCATCGCCGAGGGCCGAGAGCTCGGTGGCGAACGCCACCCGCTCGGCTTCGACCTTGCTAGTCTCCCCCGCGTTGAAGCGGAGGTTTTCCAGAACGACGATGTCGCCGTCCGTCAGGGCCGCGACGGCGGCCTGGGCGGATTCGCCGACGGTGTCGGTAGCGAAGGCAACCGGGGAACCGATCAGTTCGGCCAGGCGCGCGGCAACCGGCGCGAGGCTGTACTTGGGGTTGACCTGGCCGTCAGGGCGCCCGAGGTGAGAAACGATCACCAGACGGGCACCCTGTTCGACCAAGGCCTTGAGGGTGGGCAGGGACGCCCGCACGCGGCCATCGTCGGTGATCTGACCGTCCTTCAACGGAACGTTCAGATCACACCGAACGATGACGCGCTTGCCGTGGAGCGATCCCAGCGATTCGATAGTGCGAAGCGTCACTGCGTGTCCCCTAGTTAGAGACGCTCGGCGACGAACTCGGTGAGGTCAACCATGCGGTTGGAGTAGCCCCACTCGTTGTCGTACCAGGAGGACAGCTTGACCTGGTCGCCCAGGACGCGCAGCAGGCCGGCGTCGAAGATCGAGGAGTGCGGGTCGGTCACGATGTCGCTGGAGACGATCTCGTCTTCGGTGTACATCAGGATGCCCTTGAGGGGGCCCTCTGCTGCAGCCTTGTACGCAGCCTTGATGGCCTCAACCGTGACCGGCTTCTCGGCGACGACGGTGAGGTCGGTGATGGAGCCGGTGGGCACGGGTACGCGCAGTGCGAAGCCGTCAAGCTTGCCGGCGAGCTCGGGGAGGACGATGCCCAGGGCCTTGGCGGCACCGGTCGAGGTCGGGATGATGTTGACGGCGGCGGCGCGGGCGCGACGCAGGTCGCTGTGCGGGCCATCCTGCAGGTTCTGGTCTGCGGTGTACGCGTGGATGGTGGTCATCAGGCCGCTCTTGATGCCGAAGTTGTCGTTGAAGACCTTGGCCAGCGGTGCGAGGCAGTTCGTGGTGCAGGAGGCGTTCGAGATGATGTCGAACTTCGCGGAGTCGTAGGTCTCCTCGTTGACGCCCATGACGATCGTCGCAACGTCGCCGGTGGCGGGAGCGGAGACGATGACCTTCTTGGCACCGGCGGTGATGTGCTTGCGCGCATCGTCGGCCTTGGTGAAGCGACCGGTCGACTCGATCACGATGTCGACGCCCAGGGCGCCCCAGGGGAGGTTGGCCGGGTCGCGCTCGGCGAGAACCTTGATCGGCTTGCCGTTGACGAGGATGGAATCGCCCTCGACGGCGACGGTGGCGTCCAGACGGCCCGTGATGGAGTCGTATTTGAGGAGGTGCGCCAGCGTCTTGGTGTCGGTGAGGTCGTTCACGGCGACAATCTCGATGTCGCTGCCCTGGGCCAGTGCGGCGCGCAGGTAGTTGCGGCCAATGCGGCCAAATCCGTTAATGCCAATCTTTACAGACAAAATAGCTCCTGTTATTGATGACGCGTGTGGCGCCGGGTGGTGGGAAGGAAAAAACTGAAAGTGTGTGGAGAGGCTCTAGGAGAGCAGCAGAAGACCGTTGGTCTTCTCCCTGGCGGCGACGAAGCGCGCCTGGACGTTCGCCCAGTCGACGATGTTCCAGAACGCCTTGACGTAGTCGGCGCGTACGTTCTGGTAGTCGAGGTAGTACGCGTGCTCCCAGACGTCGAGCATCAGGATCGGGACGGTGCCGGACGCGAAGTTGGCCTGCTGGTCGAAGAACTGCTGGATGATCAGGCGCTGCCCGATCGAATCCCAGGCGAGGACGGACCATCCGGACCCCTGTACGCCCATCGCTGTCGCGGCGAAGTGGGCCTGGAACTTGTCGAAGGAGCCGAAGAAGTCGTCGATGGCGCTGGCGAGTTCACCGACCGGCTTGTCGCCGCCGTTGGGCGACATGTTGGTCCAGAAGATGGAGTGGTTGACGTGACCGCCGAGGTTGAACGCGAGGTCTTTTTCGAGCTTGTTGACGTAGACGAGGCTGCCTGAGTCGCGAGCCTCCGCCAGCTGGGCGATGGCGGTGTTGGCGCCGGTCACGTAGGCCTGGTGGTGCTTGCTGTGGTGGAGTTCCATGATGGTGCCGCTGATACTCGGCGCGAGCGCAGAGTAGTCGTAAGCCAGTTCAGGCAGGGTGTATTCGGCCATAGCTCGTATCTCCTCATTGTGTGGCAGCGACGGGATTTCTCTCGTCATCTGCACTGTAAGTGACCTTTTTAGTCTACTCAGGTGAATAGGGGACGTTAGTCCCCTCTTGCCCCTGTGCAGGCCGCCAACGCTGGGCTGGATGGGCCGCGATCGTGGGTCAGACGTCGTCGAGATCGGCCGGCAGGTTCGCGTCGGTGCCGGGGATGCCGAGGTCCACCGCCTTCTTGTCGGCCATGGCGAGGAGACGGCGGATCCGCCCGGCGACGGCGTCCTTGGTCATGGGCGGGTCGGCGTGGTGGCCGAGCTCGTCGA
>Ga0247814_10002454_pt1 | contig 10245 bp, 7 predicted proteins | sample UWRJL179409R1_FD_179947 | JGI IMG/M metagenome (GOLD analysis project Ga0247814, IMG submission 179947) | Plant litter microbial communities from Arlington Agricultural Research Station in Wisconsin, United States - UWRJ-L179-409R-1 | ecosystem: Environmental > Terrestrial > Plant litter >... | reverse complement strand
CGGTTTTAAAGATGCCATTAATTTTTACCAGTTTTAAACGGCCGCCCTTGCTCTTTTTAAAACTTGGGGTGATGTTGCCGTCAGCATCCATCTCGGTCGGGCTTTTTTCTACGGCAACCTCCTGGCCATTGATTACCGCGCTGCTGCACTTTAAAGCAAATTTTTGTGTGTCCCGATCAACCTTTTGCAATAAAGCGCCACCCATTCCCAGCACCAGGTTTTCGGCACTGATGCCGTTTGCTTTCAGGGCATTGTACATGTTAATAATCTCGGCGTAATTCACACCATCGCCCTGGATCACTCTTACTTGCGGTGGTAAAACTTTGTAGCCTTTGCTGTTGGTGGTATAGCCAAATGTTTCGAACAAGATCTTAAATATCTCCAGCAGTGTCATTATCGGGTCGCCGCTGTCGGGGCGGATTACCAGAGTACCCTGGCGGTTTAGTATTTCTTCTTTCAGTTCGCCACCCCAGTATTCTTTGCAAGCTTTGAATATGTTAAAGCTATCAGATACACAGGCAATAGTGCCGGTTGGAAAACTGCGCAACACATGTTTAAAAATCTCCAATTCACCATCGCTACCTAATAAGGTGCAAATGCTATGTTCGGTTGCAGGGATGCTCAATCCATATACCTTCTGGGCGTCGTAGTAGTTAATGGCCATCCCGCTTCCGGCCAGGTTATCACTACCACTAAAATTTATCAAATGGGCCGCACCGCCAATTTTTGCACTTTCTACACTACTTACACCACGAAAGCCAAAATCATTCAGCACAAAATCAATCCCGGCTTCGGCGCCTTCGGTGGCGGTTTCACGGTAAAATTGGGTAATTACTTTCTTTATTTGGTTACTTAAAGTTGCAACTGTGCAGGGGTACCATACCTGCATCAACAGGGTCTCTAAAAAATTGGTGAGCCAGTAACATTCAGGGTCGGTATTTTCAAGGGTCATTAGCACATTGCTGGTTGGTACGGCAGTACCCTCGGCTACGGCTTTAATTTTAACAGGCAGGTGGCCATTGTATTTATCAAAGATATATTGAAATTTAGATTTTTCAAATACATCATCACGACCAAATACCTGTCGCAAAAAGTCGTCGGCCTCGTCCAGGTCTTGTTGGGTAAAAGCAGGCCCTTGCAGGTATTCCTTCAAAAAATATTGCAGACCGAAGAAAATGGTTTCATCGAACATGCCGCCGCGGCTTTCCAGGTAGCTGTAAATTTGGGTTGTGCCGGGGTAGTAAAGTTTATGGTGAGCGTATTTGTAGGCATCGGCCAGTAGGATCAAATTTTCGCGTTTCATGATATTAGTTTTTAAGGTATTTGGTAATAATTACGTCGAACATTTCTAAGTGTTCTGGACTAATGGTTTGGTCGTCGATCATCTTTGGCAGATTAGACACCGGGAACCAGTCCAGGTCTATAATGTCATCCTGTGCGGCGGGCGAACCGTTGATGAAATCGCAGCTGAATAATAGTGTGATGATCTTATCAGCCTCATTGCGGTAGCGCCAGTCATTTATTTTGCGCGATGTTTCGTAAGTCATTTCACTTATTTCCATCTCGCCGCACTCTTCCATCAGTTCACGTTTGGCGGCATCTTCATAACAATAATCTTCCGGATCGGCAAAACCGCCTATAAAGCGCCATTTATTATTAGTGGCTTTTTTGCCCAATAGTATCTCGGTTTTGTTATTCCTGAAACAGGCAATGTCTACCGTTGGGTAAACCTTGGTGTACTGGTTATAATAAGCATACAGGATACCCGCCCGAAAATCGTTAGAGTCGAACACCTTATCGGCATATTGCTTGCGCAGTTCTGTTGCATTGTAATCGCCGTGTTCCGGCAATTCAACAGTTTCAAATCGGCCGCTGTAGTATGGCATGAAACTGTCGCGGCTTCCAAATAAACAAAACTGTTCAGCAGGGAAAACGCCTTTTAACAAGCTATCAATACTATCCGACCATGTTTTATCACTCGGATGATCGCTTACCGGTAGAACGATTACTTCCGGATAATCTTTCTTGATCATCTTTTCACGCGTGTAATAATCGTAGGGGTTTTTACGGCTGCCCACTAAAGGGCTTACACCTAACAGGATGATCAGTTTAGCGTGATTCTCTTTAACCATGCCAATGAGTTGCTTATGCCCTTCGTGCAGGTATGGCGTTTGGAAGCGGGCGATAATTACGGCTGTTTTCATATAATTTGCGTTAATTATACGCAAATATAAATATGCGTTTCAAATACACAAATTATTTTTTTATTTATTTTAATTTCCAATGATTTAGATCTCGAAGTTGATACCTTCTTTTTGCAGCTGGAAGTACTTCTGCTCATTAAAACGAAAAAGATTACCCGGACGACCGGCACCATCCAACGCTTGCTTTTCGTTAGTTTCTTCCAAAAAACCAAACTTGACAACTTTCTTTTTAAAATTCCTGCGGTCGATAGGGCGGTCCAGCACGGCCATGTATAGCTTTTCAAGTTCAGAAAACGGGAATTTTTCTTCCAGTAGTTCAAAGCCGACAGGCTGATACAGTATTTTACTCTTCAAACGCTCGTGAGCTGCGTTTAGGATCTCCTCGTGATCAAAAGCCAGCTGAGGTAATTTCTTAATATTGAACCAGGCCACATCAGCAGCATCTGTATCGGCATGCAGCTCAAAGGCATCGGGTTTAACCAGGCCGTAGTAAGTAATGGATATTACCCGGTTACGCGGATCACGACCGGGCTTACCAAAGCTGTATAACTGCTCCAAATAATTAATGTTAACGCCGGTTTCCTCTTTCAACTCACGCTGAACGGCCTCTTCCAGTGATTCATCATCACCAACCAAACCGCCGGGCAGGGCCCAGCTATCTTTAAAAGGTTTGATGTTACGTTTGATCAACAGCACAGACAATCCCTCTTTGGAAGTGTATCCAAATACTACGGCATCAACAGCTACTTTAATATTTTGAATGGCTGGCATGTTGCAAAGTTAAATTATTTCACCAATGGGAAATCAACTAATAGCTGTGTTAGTTTATGGCGGCCTTTACGGCTCATGGCTGGATAAACAGGTAAATAGACAAGGTTTTCCAATCTTAATTCTTCATGCTGAGGAGCGACATCCGTCTTGCCCAGCTTGATCAAGCTCGATGCCTTTTGTGAAGCATCAAAACCATTACTACGCAAGTGTTTGATCAGTCCATCCGGATCATGGGTTTCAACAGGCATCACCCAGTAAGTATGTCTCTTATTCTCAAAGCCAATTTTATAATTATCGGGGATATTTGATAAAATATCATAGGCTAACTGAACCCTTTTAGTAATAATATGTTGATCAAAGTTAGCAAGCTTTTTTCGGAGCAGCCTTTGATTTGGCGTGGAGGGCTGATGCCGGATCTGTTTAAAAATATCGTCGCCGGGGAAGCCCTTTGTAAAGCCATCTAATACTTCTTCAAAGTCTTTTCCCAAAGCCATTACCAAATTATAAAACCCGGTATAAATAGTTTTGTTGGTGAGCAACTTTACAAACATCACTTTAAAAAGCTTTTTAAAATAACCTATAGTACTTTGTTGATGGTAGTATCCATTCAGCGCAGCAACTTCGGCGTACAAAGCCGGGTCTTTTATTTTGACCATCGCCCCGCTAATGGCCGTATTGGTTTTAATAAAGCCAAAACTAAACATCACCACGTCTGATGCGGGATTTCCGCTATATAAACTACCGGCATACGCTTGAGCGCAATCCTCAAATATAATGAGGTTATGCTTTTTGGCTATGGCAACTATCGCTTCAATTTCCATAATACCACCAAAAAGGTGAGTGATCAGTATAGCTTTGGTTGCTGGTGTAATTGCTGCTTCCACCTGAGCAGGTGACATATTTAAGGTATACTTATTAACCGGGATAGGGACAAGCGTTAGTTCGTGCCAGTTTATGATGGCGAACATATCCGGGATATTGATATCAGTAACGATCATCTCGAAGCCTGGCGGAAAATTCAAAGCATTTAATACCAAATCGATGCCGGTTCTCACCGAGAGACAAACCAATTCGTTTGCATGTTGATTTACATTCGGTCTTTGTGAGCGAAAAACATCAGTAAGGCAATAATAAGCGCCCGTAACTAAGTCCTTATAGCTGATATATAGTTTACCTCTGGGTATCATGTTACATTTTATATAAGCGGCTATAATTATAATTGAAAGTAATGATATATTAGCGTATTGCCAAGACCATCTATGCGCCTGAAACAAAAGCTACCTGTAACCTATCTGCTGTTTACTTTTAATGGCCGCCTATCAAAAGGGGCTTTTTGGCTGGCTTCCCTGTTTTATTGGTGCACCTTTTATGTGCTCTATAATTTATTATTATTTGCCATAGGTGAAGATGCTACGTTTACGCTTTATCCTTTACTATTCTGGATCATCATAGCTACTTCCATTAAGCGCCTGCATGATCAGGGCTATTCAGGCTATTGGCTGCTCACTGTTTTAATACCCGTGCTTGGGCCCTTATGGTTATTCTGGCGTTTAGGTTTCAGGAAAGGGAATTATGGGGAAAATCAATACGGTTCGGTACCAGGTTCTGCACCCGATTATTTGAAAAATGACGAAGGCAAAGAGATACCGCACCTTAAAACTGATGAGCGTATTATTGATGACGTAACCCGGCTGAATCCCATATTGGTTAGTAAAATTGAGCGTCCAACTTCGGTCGAGGCAATCTGTGAAATAGTAAAAAAAACTATCGGAGCCATTTCCGTAGGCGGCGGTCGTTTCAGCATGGGTGGACAAACAGCAAGTCCACATAGCCTGCATATTGATATGCGCGGAATGAATAAGGTGCTGGAGTTTTCCGCAACCGATAAGCTCATCAAAGTACAAACGGGTATCCGCTGGTGCGATATTCAGCAGTATATTGATGAGTATGATCTGAGTATTAAGATCATGCAAACCTATGCCAACTTCACGGTTGGTGGCGCATTGAGTGTTAATGCACATGGGCGATATATGGGTATGGGGCCGGTAGTTTTATCTGTTCGTTCAATTGATGTTGTATTAGCCAATGGCTCATTAATGCATGCCACTAAGGCAGAAAACCCGGAAGTGTTCTTTGGCGCTATTGGCGGTTATAACGGTATTGGTATTATTGTTCAGGCTGAGTTAGACCTGGCTGATAATCTCGCCATTAAGCGGATAAATAAGAAAATGAAAGTGGAAGAATATAAAGAATACTTCTTTAATACTATTCGTGATAATCCGCGAGTAGTTTTCCATAATGGGGATATCTACCCACCAAAATACAAGCGTTTACGCGCAGTGAGCTGGATAGAAACCACCGAAAAACCGACAGTAAAAACCCGCTTGATGCCGTTGAAAGAATCTTATCCACTAGAGCGGTATTTTCTATGGGCATTTACAGAAAGGCCGTTGGGTAAGCCCTACCGGGAGTTTATAATTGACCCTCTATTGTTTAGAGGCAAAAAGATCCACTGGCGCAACTACGAAGCCGGTTATGATGTTGCCGAACTGGAGCCTAAATCACGCATCAACAGTACTTATGTATTATTAGAATATTTTGTTCCGGTTCAGCACTTTGAGGAGTTTGAACAGGCCATGGCCGAAATATTTACCCGGTTTAACGTAAACGTATTGAATGTTTCCATCCGCCACGCCCAAGCCGATCCGGGCACTTACCTGGCCTGGGCACGTGAAGAGGTCTTTGCTTTTGTAGTTTATTATAAGCAACGCACAGACCCGGCATCTAAACATGCCGTTGCTGTATGGACTCGTGAACTGGCCGATGCCGTAATAGCCGTAAATGGTGCTTATTATTTACCTTACCAGGTACATCCAACCACCGAGCAGTTTCATAAAGCTTATCCGAACGCGCAAAAGTTATTCGACTTGAAATCCAAGCTTGATCCTGACTATAAATTCAGGAACATTTTTTGGGATACTTATTATAAACCATTAAAACCACAAAGCAATGGCCAGTATATCTGAATTTAAAGCAATATTTAACGATACCAAATGGAGCGATGACTTTTACCGCTTTTTGCAGGTGATATTCCATTTGTATCCTGAAGATAAATTCCATCAACTGATAAAAGAAGAAACCGCAGCCTGCAATACTGATGAGGAGATTTACAAATCGGTACAAAGCAAGCTGAAAAGCATTAAGCCGTTCTTATCGGAACTGACTTATGCATTGCCTGCGCTTAAAAAGCAAAAAAAGGAGATCGTTAGGCAAACGCTGGAATTATTGGGCGGTATAAAACAGATCGACGGTTATGCCGAGATCGGTTCCACCGGCCGTTATATTAGTCAGCTAAGAAAAGAAGCAAAGGTTACCGGTCCGGTATATCTTATTAACGATCTCGCGCCAACCAACTCGCCGGGCGATATAATGGAACGTGGACAACTGGGCAAGCTGGGCACTTTTGTTGATATTAACGGTTATGCCCCTATCAGCAGTTCAATTATCCCCGATGCCAGCCTGGATGTGGTTACCTGCTATATTGGTTTGCACCATTGCCCCGTGCCAAAGCTGGATGGATTTATAAAATCAATTAACCGTATCCTGCGGTCCGGCGGCTCATTTGTTATCCGCGACCATAACGTCAAAACGCCCGAGATGGCTACTTTTGTTTCTTTGGTGCACACAGTGTTTAATGTGGGATTGAACGAGACCTGGGAGTTTGAAGCCAAAGATTTTAAGAACTTTAAACCGGCAGATGAATGGGCAGCAATTATTGAGAAAGCAGGATTTAAAGATGCCGGTAAACGCATACTACAAGATAAAGACCCATCCGACAATACACTAATGTTGTTTACCAAAATATAAGCATGAGAAGGCTAAGGATACTGACATTAGTTGCGCTGCTGCTGGCCATCATAACGTTTGCTGTTAAAAACAGGAAGCCATCCACTGTGCCAGCCGGGAAGGGTTTATTGGTTGATAAAGCCTGGCTGGCAACCAATCAGAATCCGTTAACACCCAAGGCAATTATACGCCCGCCTGATCAAACTTTTCTGACCTACCCCGAGTGGTTCCTGGTGTTTAGTCCCGCTGAACAGGCGGATTACTTTAAAACGCGCACTTCAACCACATTTCCATACCTAAAACATGTTGACCAGATGTGGGGTGGCTATGGCGTGATGTACGATCAGATCAAAGGCAATTTTCCATTCAATACCGGCTACCATGTTATGATATGGGTAATAGCCGGCAGTACAACAGTTGAGTATGGTATCAAATCATTTTACGAGACCATTATTGGCCGGATAACCGATACCCGCCCCAATGATGAAATGACCGCCGAGGATAAGTTTAACGCCGATTATGAACACAGCTATGTGAAATTTATTGAGGCATTGCCATGGTACGAGTATGATTTTAACCATCAGCTTAAATCGTTGTGGAGCAATACCTCTTTCTCCGGCCCGCATTTATTGCGTAAACTGGAAAGGCGTTATTATCTCACCACCGAACTTTTGATTAAAAGTGGCTACGGCTGGCTGATTGGGCTCGGCACCAAATCGACTTACGAGACTGCCTCGTTGCAAACAGCAGTAGTGATGGACAGGCTACCCTCAGGGCTTGATACAACCGGATTTGTGCATAATGTAAAAGTATTGCCAAGCAGTATGATACTGGCTAACCTACCCCGGTATGCTGAATTTAATACTGCGGTTAGTAAGCTGGCTGAAAATGGTGTTGGTTTTACTGAAATTGCCGGGAATAAAGGTGCTATTATGCTTACTGTTTTAACCCATAAATTTTTAAATGCTACCGGCAATTATAAAGTATTATTTACTCAGCAGGTATTTACCAAACCGGGTTTAAACAGGATTGCCTTGGTAACAACAGTGGGAAATCTAAGTACAACTGTCAAAACACTTTTGGATGATAAGGTTACTATTGAGCATGTGTATGACTATTAATATTTGTACTCGTTTTACAACTCGACCACTACATTTTTTGATACTCAAAATAAAATTCTATCTTTGCATCCAATTCCTGATTTGTTAACCTTTTAAATATCAAGGAATCATGACAGAGCAAATCTACATATCGCCCCTTTCGCTCATTGCCCATTAGGTAGGCAAACACTATGCTTTTTTATTAAAAATAAGTTGAGGCCGCTTTAGCTGCCCCGCTGTTTGTTTTTGCCTGCCGAATTAATTTATTTGGCTTTTGTTGAGCGCTCTTAAAGGGGTATATCCCTACTCAAGGATGAAATAGAGATCAAATAACATTTCAAGACAAATTTAATGGAAGTCCGATGGACGTACATGAATGGCCGCGCTGTATCAAATCGGCGCGGCGCAAAAGGCGGCTCGTTAAAACAGATCGTGATAAGCAATTGATAAAGCTGGACAAACGACGCGACGAATTATGGGAGCAAAAAAGGCTTTTGCCAATGGTTGCGCTTGAACATCCGTATCAACGTGGCTGGAAACGTTTTTTTGTATTGCGGGACGATGTAAAGCATAGCCCAAGGAAGGACTTTTATGAAGCGTTGTTACCAAAAATCAATACGGTTGAATTTCATCAGGATAGATCTTTTAAACGAAAGAAGCGACGTAAACAGCGTTACGTTTACCAGGTAAAAGCGCAGGTGCTGCGTGAATTATCTCAGCATAGCTGGGATATAAACAGGCTAAACTTAACCGAAGAGGAAAAGGTTTGCTTTACCCGCGTTGAAACCTTTGATGTTAAAACTTGCCGTACCGATGTAAAATACGTGTTTGCTGAACCATGGCGCTTTGTACTTAAAGTAGCGCCGCACATAGTTACGCATATCAAATTGATAGATGCGGATATTGAAAGGGAGCTATCGTACATAAACGATCATATTGATAACAACCACTTACGGCCGCGTATCAACTTGTTAACCCGTGGCCGGAGCTATTGCTGGAAAGATGAGTTTAACGAGCTGGCCAAATACATTAACAAATTAAAAAACATACCCAGATACAGCCCTAAAGAAGCTTACCTGGAATTAGAAACATAAGCCAAATGGGCAATTTAAGAACAAAAGATCTAAGTAAAATAGGTTATCATAATGACCAACTGCGAAGCTTGGTAATTGGGATAGCCTCTAAAAATTTCAAGCACCACAGTAAGCAGCAATTGCTTGACCTGCTGGTGAATAGTAAAAATGATCCGGAAGCATTTTTGGATGATGAATTAACAAAAAAAATAGCCGAAAAGGTGATCGGCAAAACGGATGCGCCACAGTTTAAAACATTTGAATTGCGGAATGAACCCGTGTATTGTAAAACCTATGGCGGCAAGGGTATAGAGCAATCGGCAAAAAAGCAAATGGAGCTGGCTAACCTATTGCCCATAAGTGTACAAGGGGCTTTAATGCCCGATGCGCACATGGGTTTTGGTTTACCAATTGGCGGCGTGCTGGCTACTGATAACGCGGTAATTCCTTACGCGGTAGGTATGGATATTGGCTGCCGCATGGCGCTTTCAATTATTGACGAAAGCGATAGCTTTCTGAAACGGTTTGAATATCAGATTAAGCAAGCCTTAAAAAGCCATACGCATTTCGGGATGGAAGGCGGCTTGGATACAAGGCAGGAGCACGATGTGCTGGATAGCCCGGTATTTAATGAGATCCCGTTTTTAAAACCGTTGCGCAGCAAAGCCGTAAGGCAGTTGGGCACATCAGGCAATGGCAACCACTTTGTAGAGTTTGGCGAGATAGAATTATTGGCTGATAACACATTAGGCTTACCCGCTAAAAAGTACACGGCCTTATTAACGCATTCAGGCAGCCGTGGATTAGGATCGGCAATAGCAAGGCACTATACACAGATAGCCATGAATAGTTGCAAACTTCCGCGCTATGCACAGCAACTGGCCTGGTTAGACATGAACAGCGAGGCGGGCCAGGAATATTGGTTAACCATGACCTTAGCTGGTGATTATGCCAAAGCTTGCCATGAACGCATCCATGCTAACCTGTTAAAGGCATTGGGTTTGAAGGCACTGCATGTGGTAGAAAACCACCACAACTTTGCCTGGAAAGATCAGTTAGCTGACGGACGCGATGTAATTATCCATCGCAAGGGTGCTACACCGGCGCATAAGGGCGAACTGGGTATTATCCCCGGCAGTATGACCACACCGGCTTACCTGGTAGCAGGCAAAGGAACCAGTGATGCTTTACATTCTGCATCACACGGTGCCGGCCGGGCTATGAGCAGGCAAAAGGCTAAGGATAGTATGA
>Ga0247814_10002452_pt1 | contig 10253 bp, 10 predicted proteins | sample UWRJL179409R1_FD_179947 | JGI IMG/M metagenome (GOLD analysis project Ga0247814, IMG submission 179947) | Plant litter microbial communities from Arlington Agricultural Research Station in Wisconsin, United States - UWRJ-L179-409R-1 | ecosystem: Environmental > Terrestrial > Plant litter >... | reverse complement strand
CGCCTCCTGAGCTAGCATTGCTCGCCTAGGGAAAGGGGCGGGGATGACGGACCAGCAGCCGAATCCGTACCTCATCACGCCCCCGCCCGGGCTCTTCCCCACCCGCGTCGCTCGACCCGCAGGCGCCAGTTAGACGATCCATTAGACAGCGACCGCCCTCGTGGATGCCAGCGCGCAAGTGCCTAGGTCGACTCCACTTGAACTCTCGGGCCGCGGTCGTGGGATGCGCAGAAGGCCACGCTCGCGGCCGGTGCAGTGGCGGGCACCCCGTGATCCGACGGGCCGTTCACTCGGCGCCACTACCCGCAAGCTCTTAGCTCCCACGGTCGTCGGAGTGATCGATGTGACGGGAAGCACCGATGGGTCGCCTGAACAGGTGACCCGTGTCGAGTCGAACCAGCGGCTCGCATCACTCTGCTATAGAGACGGGCGACCAACCGTCGGTGGTCTGGGCTGCTGTCAGTCCTCTGCCACGTAGCCCAGGGGAGGACGCACGGACTCAGCTGGCACTGACACCGGCAATTCGGGTGCCGGTGAGAAGTAGCCAATCGCGACCTCGGAGTAGTCGCAGTCACGGCCTGTGAGCAGGTCGATTGTCTCGAGCTTGTAGTTTCCGCTCTCGTCACGCTGCATCACGTAGGCGACCTCGTGAATGGCGTCGACGCTCGGTTCTGGGTGATCCTTGCTGATGTACCAATCCTTGGATGATGAGCAGAAGACAACCTCCGCGCGGTCGCCCGCTTCGGTCACCCCGATAACGACCTCAGGGTATGGGCCGGGATCAACCGTTGGGTAGCCCGTGTTGGTGTCCGCCACGTCGCCGTCATACAGCCATTCGATGTAATCGGCTCCGACATAGTCGGTCAACTGAGTGATTGTGTAGTCGTGGTTGTTCGATGCGAGCGAAATGCCGAGGTTGGCGGCTCGTGCCGCGATGACCGCTTCATGGGATTCGAACTCGCCCGACGGCGGCCCGTTCTCCCACACGACCTCCGGCGTCTCCACAATGGTTGGCTGGTCAGGATCCCACTGAGAGGCTGGCGTGCAACCGCCGAGACTGAGCGCCCCCACGATCGTGGCAATGGTGACCATCGTGCGCAATGTTCTAGTTGTCATCTTCGGCGTTCTTTCTTTGGTCGCTGGTGCCGATTTGCTGCATAACCGCGGCCTTGCCGTCGTCATACCCTTCTTTCACCGCAGTACTGAGATCGACATCGCTAGCGGCACCAAGGGGACCGTCATTCTTCACATACCACTTTTCCATTTCGACGAGATAGTTCTCGGACCCCACTTTCGGCGGGGCCAATATCACATGCCCATCGACAGTCACTGGTTCTCCGGATCCAAGCATTAGGAAGATCGACTCGGCGACGAGGTAGTCGGCTCGAAGAGATTGATCAGCCTCTACGGTGTCGAAGTACTGGTTGTAAGCGCTAGCCAGGTTATTGGTGTTCACTCCCATTCCCCCGAAGAAGCCCTCCACAGCGCCTTCCACTGGATCGATGTCCGTCATCAGAGCGGCGTTCACCAGGAATAGCGGAGTATCGAGCAACATTTTGCCTACTCCTGCAACCTGTCCGATAACCGGAACTTCCTCAATCGGGATCTGCTTGATCAGATCAGTCACGTAGTCGATCGTCGCCCGCGCTTCGGAGTCTGCACGCTCTGCACTGCTTAGGAGGCCACCGACGGACGCACCGTCGACCAGCCCTTGCAAGTTCGCAATGCGCGAGACGGCGTGGTCGAATCTGTCATCGTCAACGCTGAGCTGTGCCAAGGCAATGATGGTCGTCTGATACGCGTTGACACCTTCGACCATCACTGTGGCACCCTCGGGGTGACCGGTGACGATGCCTAGGAACTTTGACATGTAGGCAGGGTCAACGTTCGGGGCAAAAATCGTGCGTGGAGGATCGCTGAAGGGCACAGGGTACTCAACCGCGTCGCTGTGGTCGCGCTTGTTGTAATCCATGAGCGGCGACTCGACAAAGGCTTGGATGTTCATCATGTAGACACCAGCGAGGCTACTCGATGCCGACGCACTGATTTTCTCTACCGCGAAGTTGTCGTTCTCCTTCAGTGCTTGGAAGATCTGAGAGGTGAGAGCTGCAGACTCCTCTCTTCGCGAGTGGTCGAGGGGATCGTGGGGTCCGCCGCTGGCGAGCTGCGAGCCAAGCCAGAGATCGGACACTCCTTGGAAATTATCTGGTTCGTAGTTTTCGCGCGTCTTGAACCAGAAATCTATGCGCTCTCCGCCGAGCCCAGAGTCAGTGAGGAATTCGAAGGCGGCGTCGGGGTAGGCGCCCAACGTCGACAGAATGGGCCCGGATGGGTCCCGCACCCGATTGCTCTCCTCACTGCCTTCGGGGTACTCCAGCACAGAGAGGGCGACGCCACCGGGCAGTGCAGAGTTGTCGTACATGCCGTCACCAAGACGCTGATTCTCGTCGACGTACTCAGCCGCGAATATGGCGAGTTGCTCGCCGAGGGGTGCGTTGTGTGGGTCATTGAATAGGTACCCGATCGAGCTCCACGTCTCTCGCGGAGTCTCGAACATCTTCTTCGCGAAATTCGTGGCCTGATTCGCGGTCCAGTCGGTCGACGCGACTGAGAGGCCGTCTCGAATCTGCTGACCCATCTCGTTGGCGAGCGAGTGGAGGATCTGGTTGGTATATACCTTTTGGCCGATCGCGTCCAGAAGTAGTACCGTCTTGTCGCCTCCCAAGGAGTTATAGAACGAGCTCATAAACGAAGCGTCGTCGCCGTAAAGGTCGTAGAGCGAGTAGAGGGCGGCGATGTCTTCCGCACTCTCCTCGTTCTTGTCGGTCTGGCTGATTCTGGTGGCGAGTTCTATCATCCTGCGGCGAACCTCCCCAGAGTCCGCGAACTCCCCAACGGTATCGAGGCCAATGGCTGCCAAGGCTTTGCGCTGGTTTTCCCAGTTGGATGGCAGAGCGAGCTCAAGAGCCGAGATGTAGGCGGTGTCGTAGCCTTCACGGAGGTTGGCGAGGCGCTCCAGCGCCGCGTATGCGGATGCCTTACTAATGCGCGCACGTTCATGAGGGCGTTGTGCGTCTTCGATCTGTTCCAGCGTCGCGTTCGACGGGAGGGTGGTTGGAGAGTGCAGAATCCAATTCGCCTCCGCGACGTCCTGCTTCCAGTTCTCGGCCGTAGCCTGCAGCGCGGAAAGGCTCGAGCGGTAAGCAGATGTCGCCGCGTGGGCGGCCTTGAGGGCGTCGTGAAAGAGAGTCACCTGGCGTGCCACTTCGGTGGCGCCGGTTCGCCAAGCGACCACGCTGGTGCCGGACCAGATGTCGTCCGTGACCTTGGCAATGTTCGTTGTCAGGTTGGTGGCAACGGTATTGGCCTTGACCATCATTGTGTTCATGGTGGTGAGAGCGTTGTCGAGTTGAGCAATATTGCCTACCCCGGGGTCGTGCTTCGTCCACGTACTCATCTCTAGATTGCCCGGTTGATATCAGCTGCCATGTGGGTATCCCAGTCGCCAAAGTCCTTGACGACAGCCTCCACTTGCTGAGCAACGTTATCGATGCTGTCGCGGGCAACGATTCCGGTAAGCGCCGACCACATGGAGAAGCTCCGTGCCGCGCTGATCACTCCGGCGCTACCGCTTCCTGAGATGTCGAGCGGGTCTGGGGCGCCAGCGGGAATCTCATCCGCCTGAAGTCGCAAACTCGCTTCGATATACATGAGTGATTCAGAGTTGACGACAATAGCGTCTGACATTGAGGGATTCTCCGGTTCATGGATGCGGTTGGATGTGCCGCGAGTTTAGCGGAAAGCTCAATTTCTAGACCATGGGTTCTTCTACCCATGGTCGGTCCGCCGTGAAGGGCAAACCGCACTAGCTTTGCGTGGTTCACCGAGGCGTGGATGGGAAAGGATCGCAGTAGCGACCTGGCCCCGGCCGTGCGCTTCCCTAGGCTCTACCGGGCCGCCCAAACCCGAGGTGAACGATGTCGTCGTCACCCAGCTGCGATATCCCGCCAGCGGTGTCGAGGCTGACGGCTTCTACGCGGAGGTGTGGATCAGCTGGCGCGCATCGTCAGTGAGCGGCCAGACGCGGTGCGCCAGCGGTGACGCCGCCGAGATCAACGCCTCCTGAGCTAGCATTGCTCGCCTAGGGAAAGGGGCGGGGATGACGGACCAGCAGCCGAATCCGTACCTCATCACGCCCCCGCCCGGGCTCTTCCCCACCCGCGTCGCCGACGACGTCGAGGAGTCCGGCACCCGCAAGATCTCGCCGAGCCGAGCTCCGGTCGCCGTGCGCCCGCCCGTCGGCGGCGGCATCCCCTACGTGACCCCGAAGTCGCTCGAACCGCAGGCGCCCGCACCGACCCCCGCGCCCGTGGTCGCCGCACAGTGGCGGCTGATGCTGCACGACGGCAGCACGCTCACAGTGCCGAGCCCGCTGCTGCTGGGCCGCAATCCCGCTCGTCCGGCGAATCTGCCTGGCGCCTACCTGCTGCCACTGAGCGACGCGACCAAGACGGTCTCGAAGACGCACGCGGTGCTCGAGATTGACGGGCAGGGGATCTGGGTCACCGACCTCGACTCCACGAACGGCAGTCAGGTGGCGCTGCCGAACGGGGGCAATGCGCACGCTGCGCCGCGACAGCGGACCGCGGTTCCGGCTGGGTCGGATCTTGCACTCGGTGACTACGTGATCCGTGTTGATTTCTCGTGATCACTAGCAGGCGCGCGAGTAAGACCACGGATGGCCACCGTCGATCTGCGCTAGAGAAGCTGTCACTGCGAGCGAAATTGCGTAGCCGCATTGCTGCGGTTGGCGCGGCGGTCGCAGCCGCTCTTCTCGTGCTCACGAGCCTGACGGGGTGCGGGCCAAGCGAAGACGACCGGCGGCGAATGATTGAACTCGCAATCCTTGACGCGTCGGATCACTTCACCGGTGCAGCGGTCTTTTTTAACCAATCGGCCGGCGGCGGATCAGTGCTCGTGAACCTGTACCTCGATACGGACGACCCCGGCGAAGTGGCCCGCGCTGCGGAAGTCGCACTAGAGGCAATCTGGGAGACCGTGACATTCAAGCCGGTAAGCGTTGACGTGGCTTTCGCGGCGACCGAAAAGCCCGACGATCCGACGCGAATGGAGTTCAATGCGATGGACCCGCTCCCTATCGGCGAGATTCTGGCCCTCGACGGATCGTATGTCGTGCGGCAGCTGCTCATGATTCCCGGTGGCACGCTGGCTCACCGTTTCGGCGACTGGCGGCATCCGTAGCCGTATTGGAGAGGCTGACCGCACTGTGGGCTACTCTTCGAGCATGAATCGCTTTCGCGCGCTCGCGCTCGCGCTCGTGACCGTTGCCGTGCTGGCGCTTTCCGGCTGCTCGATCCTGCTGCCGCAGGGCGACGGCGTCGACCAGGAGGCCGAGCTCGAGAGCATTCTGCTTGACGAGATCGACATCGCCAACGGCGTAATCGTCTATAAGTCGACAGATGGGTTCTCACCGCGGGTGTCGGCACGTCTCTACGTCGACTCCGACGACATGAACGAGATCGCGGACGCGGTAGACACGGCCTTTGAGGCCGCCTGGGACTACTGGCCGAGCCAGCCGTCATCCGTGATCGTGGGCGTGGTGATTGGGCCGAAGCCGGCTGATGCGGGCCGGTCTGACGACAACGTCATCGACCTCACAGCGGTTGCAGAACAGATTGGACTGCCGAGCGAAGACGCGCGCTTCGATATTCGGCTCAGCCGCAGCCAGCTCATCGAGCGCTACGGCGAGTAGCACCTCAGCGGCGCCCGGCATCGAGGTGTTAGCCTGAATCCGTGCTGAATGCCCGGCTTCTTCTTAGCTGCCGCGACGAGTCCTAGTCCAAGGCCTCCCTCGTCGCGGCATTTGCTGTGGCCGCACCCTTTTGACACTGGAGACCGCTCATGACCGCACGAACCCTTGCTGAGAAAGTCTGGGATGCCCACCTCGTCGCCAAAGGCGAAGACGGCACCCCCGACCTCATCTACATCGACCTGCACCTCGTTCACGAGGTGACCAGCCCCCAGGCCTTCGACGGCCTGCGGCTCGCCGGTCGCCCCGTGCGCCGCCCCGATCTGACGATCGCGACCGAGGATCACAACACCCCGACCCTCGACATCGACAAGCCGATTGCCGACCTCACCAGCCGCACGCAGATTCAGACGCTGCGCAACAACGCGGCGGAGTTCGGCATTCGCCTGCACTCGCTCGGCGACATCGAGCAGGGCATCGTGCACGTCGTCGGCCCGCAGCTGGGTCTGACCCAGCCGGGCATCACCGTCGTGTGCGGCGACTCGCACACGAGCACCCACGGCGCCTTCGGGGCCATGGCCTTCGGCATCGGCACGAGCGAAGTCGAGCATGTGCTCGCCACTCAAACCCTGCCCCTGCAGCAGTTCAAGACCATGGCCATCACGGTCGAGGGCGAGCTGCGCCCGGGGGTGACGGCCAAAGACATCATCCTCGCCGTGATTGCGAAGATCGGCACCGGCGGCGGCCAGGGCTACGTGCTCGAGTACCGCGGCAGCGCCATCCGCTCGCTGTCGATGGACGGCCGCATGACCATCTGCAACATGTCGATCGAGGCGGGAGCCCGGGCCGGCATGGTCGCGCCCGACGAAACGACCTACGCCTACCTCAAGGGCCGCGCCCACGCCCCGCAGGGACAGGACTGGGATGACGCCGTCGCCTACTGGGAGACCCTGAAGACCGATGACGACGCGGTCTTCGATGCCGAGGTCTTTCTCGATGCGAACGAGCTGGAGCCCTTCGTCACCTGGGGCACCAACCCCGGCCAGGGCGTGTCGCTGAGCGACAGCGTGCCAGACCCGTCGACGATCATCGACCCCAACGAGCGCGCCGCCGCCGAGCGTGCCCTCGAGTACATGGACCTCGCCGCAGGCACCCCGCTCAAGGAGATCGCGGTCGACGCGGTCTTCATGGGCTCGTGCACGAACAGCCGCATCGAAGACCTGCGCGCCTTCGCAAGCATCATCAAGGGCAAAAAGAAGGCGGATGGCGTGCGCGTCATGGTCGTGCCCGGCTCGGCCCGCGTGCGCATCGAGGCCGAGGCCGAGGGCATCGACAAGATCGTCGAGGAGTTCGGGGCGGAGTGGCGCTTCGCCGGCTGCTCCATGTGCCTCGGCATGAACCCCGACCAGCTCGCCCCGGGGGAGCGCTGCGCCTCCACGAGCAACCGCAACTTCGAGGGCCGGCAGGGCAAGGGCGGCCGAACGCACCTCGTCTCGCCGCTCGTTGCCGCCGCCACGGCGATCAGGGGCACGCTGTCTTCCCCCTGGGACTTGGTCAAGGATGAGGTGAACGCGTAATGGAAAAGGTATCCACCGTCTCCGGCGTCGCTGTGCCGCTCGAGCGCAGCAACGTCGACACCGACCAGATCATCCCCGCGCAGTTTCTCAAGCGGGTGACCAAGACCGGATTCGACGACGCGCTGTTCTTTCAGTGGCGGCAGGACCCGGAATTCGTGCTCAACCAGCCCCAGTTCGCCAACCCCCGCATCCTCGTTGCTGGCCCGGATTTCGGCACGGGATCGAGCCGCGAACACGCCGTCTGGGCGCTGCGCGACTACGGCTTCCGGGCCGTACTCAGCCACCGTTTCGGCGACATATTTCGCGGAAACTCGGGCAAGCAGGGCCTGCTTGCCGCCGAGCTGAGCGAGGAGCACATCGAGGCGATCTGGGCACTTATCGCAGAACAGCCGGGAATAGAAGTCTCCGTCGACCTTGTTGCCAAGACGGTGACCGCAGGTAGCCTTGAGGTTCCCTTCGAGATCGATGATTACACTAGGTGGCGCTTGCTCGAAGGTCTCGATGACATCGGACTCACCCTTCGCGATGAGGCCGCAATAACCGAGTTTGAAGGTCGCCGCGAATCCTGGCGCCCCACTACTCTCCCCGCTAGATAACCCCCACGTTTCTGAAAAACACTAAGGCGGAGTTCATGAACTCTCTCGTTACCGATGCCCACAAGGCTGGAAAGCGAGTCGGGCTGACGTCCGATCAGATCGTCATCCGCGGCGGCAAGCCGCTCGAGGGTCGCATCGAGGTTCGCGGCGCGAAAAACCTCGCCACCAAGGCGATGGTCGCGGCGTTGCTGGCGGATACGCCGAGCACGCTCAAGGACGTTCCGAACATCTCTGACGTCGGCGTGGTCACGGGCATGCTCGAGGCCTACGGCGTTTCGGTCACCGAGGTGGCTCCGGGCGAGCTTCTGCTCGACCCGTCGAACGTCGAGAAGGCGCACTTCGCGCAGATCGACGCGCTGGCCGGTTCTAGCCGCATCCCGATCCTGTTCTGTGGCCCGCTGCTGCACCGTCTCGGCGAGGCGCTCATTCCCGACCTCGGCGGCTGCCGCATCGGCGACCGTCCCATCGACTTTCACATGGACGCCCTTCGGGCCTTCGGTGCGATCGTCGACAAGAGCTACGAGGGAATTCGCCTGACGGCGCCCAACGGCCTGCGCGGCGCAGAAATCGAGCTGCCATACCCGAGCGTCGGAGCCACCGAGCAGGTGCTGCTGACCGCGGTGCTCGCAGAGGGCGTTACAGAGCTCAAGAACGCGGCCATCGAGCCCGAGATCATGGATCTCATCGCAATCCTGCAGAAGATGGGCGCGATCATCACGGTCGAGCCCAACCGCACGATCTTCATCGAGGGCGTCGAGAAGCTGCACGGCTACAACCACCGCGCGCTCTTCGACCGCAACGAGGCCGCGAGCTGGGCCTCAGCGGCCCTGGCAACCGGTGGCGACATCTTCGTGGGCGGCGCTAAGCAGTCCGAGCTGATGACTTTTCTCAACATCTTCCGCAAGGCGGGCGGTGCCTTCGACATTCACGAAGACGGCATTCGCTTCTACCACCCGGGCACGCCGCTCAAGCCGGTCGTCGTCGAGACGGATGTGCACCCCGGCTTCATGACTGACTGGCAGCAGCCGCTCATCGTCGCCCTCACCCAAGCCATCGGCACCAGCGTCGTTCACGAGACCGTCTACGAGAACCGCTTCGGATTCACGGATGCCCTCATCGAGATGGGCGCCGACATTGTCGTGCACAAAGAGGGCCTCGAGTCCGTCACCCGCCGAGTTCCGCGGCGCCCGCTGGAGCAGGCGGCTGTCATCACCGGCCCCACCAAGCTCCACGGAGCCGACATCGAGATTCCCGACCTGCGCGGTGGCTTCAGCCACCTCATTGCGGCGCTGACAGCCGAGGGCGAGTCGACGATCACCAACGTCGGCATCATCAGCCGCGGTTACGAGCACTTCATCGACAAGCTGGCCGCGCTCGGCGCTGACTTCGACTACGAGGGCTAACAACCGCATGGCCGATGCCGTCGTGCGAGTGCCGCCCCAGGAGCGCACCGCGATCTTCCGGGTGCTCTCGAAGACGGTCATCCCGTTTCTCTGGCTGCTAGCGCGCATCGAGCGCGAGGGCACGGCGAACCTACCCCGCGAGGGCGGCTTCGTCATAGCCCCGAACCACACGAGCAACCTTGACCCGATCGTGGTGGGAGCCGCCGTCTACCAAGCGGGTCGCTCAGCGCACTTTCTCGGCAAGGCATCGCTGTGGAAGATCCCGGTGGTGCGCTTCCTGCTCAACGCGAGCCGGCAGATTCCCGTGTATCGCGGCACCGTCACCCGTGATAACGACCCGCTGCGTGCCGCCATCGCGGCCGTGCGCGACGAGGGCCGCGGCATCGTCGTCTACCCGGAGGGCACGCTGACGCGCGACCCCAACCTCTGGCCGATGCGCGGCAAGACCGGGGCGGTGCGGCTGGCAATTGCGACCGGCGTTCCGCTCATCCCTGCCGCGCAGTGGGGTACAGAGCGGCTGCTGCCGCCCTACGCGCGCTTTCTGCGGCCGCTGCCGCGCAAGACCATCGTCGTGCGCTTCGGTGAGCCCCTCGACCTCTCTGCCTACGCGGGCCGCGACCTCGACGGCAAGACCCTCATGGAGGCGACAGAGCTCGTCATGCGGGCGATCACGGTGCTGGTGGGCGAACTGCGCAATGAGGCGCCGCCGACGAAGCGATGGGACCCGGCCGACCACGGTCAGACGGAGTTCGGCCACCCGTAGGTGATCGCGAACAGCGTGAACAGCACCGCAAGGCCGGCGAAGGCGACCGTGGCGATGCTCCCGATGACGAGGAGCAGGTAGCCGAGCACGCGCGTTCGGGTGCGCGTCGTTCGCGTCAACAGGCGCGCAGGCATGAAGACAAGA
>Ga0247814_10002451_pt1 | contig 10254 bp, 9 predicted proteins | sample UWRJL179409R1_FD_179947 | JGI IMG/M metagenome (GOLD analysis project Ga0247814, IMG submission 179947) | Plant litter microbial communities from Arlington Agricultural Research Station in Wisconsin, United States - UWRJ-L179-409R-1 | ecosystem: Environmental > Terrestrial > Plant litter >... | reverse complement strand
CGACGAGCTCGCGGCGCGCATCCGCAGCGCGTGCCGGCGCTCGGCCGGGCGCGTGCGCGAGCAACTGGTGCATGGCGACCTGGCCCTGGACATTGCCGGGCGCCAGGTCACGAAAGCGGGCCAACCGGTCGCGCTGACCGGCAAGGAATTCGGCATCCTGCTGTTATTGATCGAAAACGCCGGGCGCGTCCTGTCCCGTGAACAACTGGAAAAGAACCTGTACGGCTGGGGCGAGGAACTCGACAGCAATGCCGTGCAGGTGCACATCCACCATTTGCGCAAGAAGCTGCACCGCGACCTGATCCGCACGGTGCATGCGGTCGGCTACTGCATCGACAAGCCGGTCGCGCCGGCGCCGGCATGAACCGGCGCGCCGGCCGGCGCTGGTCGCTCAAGCGCACGCTGCTCGCCGTCCTGCTGGGGCTGACGCTGTCGCTGTGGGCCGGCAGCGCCGCCATCGTCTACCTGGAAGCGCGCCGCGAAAGCGACAACCTGTTCGACCAGTCGCTGGCTGAAACGGCGTCCCTGCTGCTGTCGCTGGTCGAAAACGAAGTGCGCGAAAATGCCCTGGGCAGTCCCGCCAGCCTGCCGCTGAAGGCCCCGTCCAATCCCTATCGCTACCTGCTGTTCCAGGTCCGCGATGTCGACCAGCGCGTGCTCTACAAGAGTGACGGCGCGCCCGACACCCTGTTGTCGAACAACGCACCCACCGGGTTTTCATGGCTGACATTCAAAGGCGAGCGCCTGCGCGTCTTTGCGCTGTGGGACGACGCACACCAGATCCAGATGCTGGTGGCCGAGCCGATGCGCCACCGCGACGATATCAGCCATCGCTTCTTCTACAAGATCGTCCTGCTGGGCGCCTTGCTGGCCGCGTTTGCCACGGCGGCCATCTGGTGGAGCATCGACCGCGTCTTTCTCGTCCTGCAGCGCTCCGCCGACCAGGTGGCGGCGCGCACGCCCAACGATTTGGCCGACGTGGCGCTGCGCGGCGTGCCGAGCGAAATGTATCCCTTGCTGCGGGCAATCAACAACTTGTTCGGGCGGGTGCGCCGCACCATCGAACACGAACAGCGCTTCACGGCCGACGCGGCCCACGAACTGCGCACGCCCCTCGCCGCAATCAAGACCAATTTGCAGGTACTCAAGCGCGCGCGCAGCGCGGACGAGCGTGACGAATTCATCGCCGGGCTCAGTACCAGCGTCGACCGCGCCACGCGCCTGGTCGACCAGTTGATGACGCTCGAGCAGCTCGACCCGCAAGGCGGCGCCGGCACGGCCCGTGCGCCAGGCGACCTGGCCGCGTTGCTGCAGGAGCAGACCGAACAGTGGCAGGCGGCGTGCGCACTGAAAGGCCTGGCATTGACGGTCGACGCCGGCGCCGCGCCATGCAGCCGGCACGCGGACAGCATGCGCATGCTGATCCGCAACCTGGTGGACAACGCCATGCGCTACACCCCCGGCCCGGGCGCCATCGCGATCCGCTCCGGCCAGCGCGACGGGACCAGTTTCCTGGAAATTGCCGATTCCGGGCCCGGCATTCCCACCGCCATGGAAGAGCGCGTCTTCGAGCGGTTCTTCCGCCTGGCCGGCGCCCAGCTACCCGGCAGCGGACTGGGCCTGTCGATCGTCCAGCGCATTGCGGAACGCCACGGCGCCCAGGTAAAGCTGGGGCCGGGGCTGCATGGCACGGGCCTGACCGTTACCGTCAGCCTGCCCGCCGCGACGCTGCCGTTGCCTGCAATCTGACGCCCGCAGAGGCATGCGGCATCATGCCAGGGTTGCCTGCAGGGTTGTTCGTTAACATGCTCTTAAGAACTTCGGACCAGGATGCAATCCGGGCGCATCTCGCTCCCGGCGGCGGCCAGCTATTGTCCGCCGACCCTGCTTTCATCCAGGACAAGGAGTCCATCTTGCAGTCGAACTTTCAATCCATTTTCGGCACCGCCGGCGCCGTGCCTGCCGTGCGCCACCGCGTGCTGCGCAATACCTACTGGCTGCTGGCGCTGTCGATGATCCCGACGGTGCTGGGCGCCTTCATCGGCGTGCAGACCGGTCTCGCCCTGCCCGGCGGCATGCTCGGCATGGTGCTGTTCCTGGCCATTGCGGCCGGCTTCATCTACGCCATCGAAAAAACCAGACAGTCGGCCGCCGGCGTGGCCGTCCTGCTGGGCTTCACGTTCTTCATGGGCATGATGCTCACACCGATCCTGACGCGCACGCTGGGTTTCTCGCATGGCGGCATGCTGATCATGACGGCCTTTGGCGGCACCGCAGCGATCCTGGCCGTGATGGCCACGATTGCCACCGTGTCGAAGCGCGATTTTTCCAGCATGGGCAAATGGCTGCTGGCCGGCGTCGTCGTGCTGCTGCTCGCATCGGTGGCGAATATCTTCCTCGGCATGTCGGCGCTGTCGATCGTCATCTCCGTCATGGCGATCGCGATTTTCTCGGCGTACCTCCTGTATGACGTGCAGCGCATCGTCAACGGCGGCGAAACCAATTACATCACGGCGACGTTGAGCATTTACCTGAGTGTCTTCAACATCTTCTCGAACCTGCTGGCCCTGCTCGGCATCGGTGGCGGCAGCCGCGATTAATTCGATTCACACTGACAGGTAGTCAATCATGGAATGGCTGTTCGACCCGAACATCTGGGCAGGCTTGCTGACACTGGTCGTGCTCGAGATTGTGCTGGGCATCGACAATCTCATCTTCATCGCCATCCTGGCGGAGAAAGTACCGCCCCACCAGCGCGACAAGGCCAGGCTGATCGGCCTGTCGCTGGCGATGGTCATGCGCCTGGGGTTGCTGACGATGATCTCGTGGATGGTCACGCTGACCGCGCCGCTGTTCGAAGTCATGGGCAAAGCCATCTCCGGCCGCGACCTGATTTTATTGCTGGGCGGCGTGTTCCTGCTGTTCAAGGCCACGATGGAACTGCACGAGCGGGTGGAAGGCAAATCGCACGTCCAGAGCGGGCCGCGCGTGTATGCCAGCCTGGGTGCGGTGATTGCCCAGATCATCGTGCTCGATGCCGTGTTTTCGCTCGATGCGGTGATCACGGCCGTGGGCATGGTGGACGAGCTGGGCGTGATGATGGCCGCCGTGGTCATTTCCATGGGCGTCATGATCTTCGCATCCAAACCGCTGACGCGGTTCGTGAATGCGCATCCGACCGTTGTCGTGCTGTGCCTGAGCTTCCTGCTGATGATCGGCCTGTCGCTGGTGGGCGAAGGACTGGGCTTCCATATTCCCAAGGGTTACCTGTATGCCGCCATCGGCTTTTCGATCCTGATCGAATTCTTCAACCAGCTGGTGCAGAAGAATTTTGCAAAACGGGACGCGCACGTCCCGCTGCGCGAACGCACCGCCGGCGCCGTGTTGCGCCTGCTGGGCAACCGCTCCCGGGCCGAAATTCGCCAGGAAGCGGACGACAAGGAAGCGCTCCCGGAACTGCCGGCGTTCGACACCGAAGAACGCAATATGGTCAGCGGGGTGCTCAGCCTGGCGCAACGCCCGGTGCGTTCCATCATGACGCCGCGCTCCGATCTGAGCTGGGTCGACCTGACGGCCGGTGCGGCCACCATCCGCGAGCGCGTGCTGGCCGCGCCGCACAGCTTTTTCCCGGTCTGCCGCGGTGAACTGGACCAGATCGTGGGCGTGGCCCGGGCCAGGGACCTGATCGCCGACCTGTCGCTGCAGGGCGAAATCGACCTGGCCAAGGTGCGCCCGGCGATCATCATGCCGGAAACGGCGGGCGTCCTGAAGATCATGGAAACGCTGAAACGATCGCACGGCCAACTGGTCCTCATCGCCGACGAGTACGGCACCATCCAGGGCCTGGTGACGCCGATCGATATCCTGGAAGCGATCGCCGGTGAATTTCCCGACGAAGACGAGCAGCCGGCCGTGCAGGTACTCGGCAACGACCGCTGGCAAGTCGACGGCGCCGCCGATTTGCTGTACCTGCAGCAGGTCCTGCAGAGCGATGCCCTGGCGCCGGGCGCGGCCGACTACAGTTCGCTGGCCGGCTTCTTGCTGGAACGGTTCAACCAGCTGCCGGCCGTTGGCGACGCCCTGGAAGCGGACGGCTTGCGCTTTGAGGTGGCAACCGTCCTCGAACGGCGCATCGCCACGGTGCTGGTGACACGGGTATCGCCGACCGACGCACCGGCAGCGGCCGGCTGAGGTCCGGGCTGGCGGCGCAGGAAGACCTGCGCCGCCAGCCCGCTACAAAATTTCCCGTCCATGCGCCCGCCCGCTGGCGTCGTAGATGTCGTAAATAATCGCCAGCATGTTCTGCAGTGCTTCCGACCGGTCCATCAGGCGCACGCTGAAGATGACCGGCGACACGGCCTGGCGGTCCGCAATCGGGCGGTAGGTGATGTCGTCGCGTTTCATCGTCAACAGGCCCTCGGGCACGATGGTCACGCCCTGGCCGGCCGCGGCCAGCCCCAGCGCAATCTGCAGTTCCCCCACTTCCAGCACCTTCCCCGGCGCCAGCCCCAGCTGGCTGAAAATCGCCAGCACCTGGTCAGCAAAGCTGGGCCGCGGCGTGCCGGGGTAGACGATCAGCGTCTCCATCTGGAATGCCCTCAGTTTCAGCGGCGCCGTCTCTGCTGCCAGCGGATGCACCTTCGACATGGCCGCCACCAGGCGCTCCTCACGGAGCAGGATGCGCCGGATGGCGGGGTCGTCGCCCTCGATGCGCCCGAAGCCGACGTCGATGCGGCCATCCTTGAGCGCCTGCAATTGCGTCATCGTCGTCATCTCGTGGAACGTGATCTCGACGTCTTCGAACCGCGCGCGGAAGCGCCGCACCAGTTCCGGCAGCAGGTCGTACAGCGTCGACGCGACAAAGCCGATGGCCAGCGTCCCGCGCTTGTTGCCGACCCGTTGGGTCATCGTTTTCAGGTCGCTCGCGGCCGCCAGCACCGTGCGTGCATGGACGTCGAAAAAGGCGCCCGCTTCGGTCAGGCGCAGCGGGCGCGAGCCCGGCTCGAACAGCAGCACACCGAGTTCGTCCTCCAGTTGATGGAGCTGGCGGCTCAGCGGCGGCTGCGCCATGAACAGGCGTTCGGCGGCCCGGGTGAAGTTCTTTTCCTCGGCGACGGCGACGAAGTAGCGCAAGTGACGCAGTTCCATGTTCATACCTTGAAAGTACCGACAAATACCAATTCGGTCTTGGACGCGCCTGACGAACAGGCATATCGTACCGAAACGCATATCCATTATACGAAATAAATATGATTCAACATATCGAAGTCATCCTTGCCGATGTACCGACAATCCGTGCCCACCGCCTGTCGGTGGCCACCATGACGACCCAGACGCTGGTGCTGGTGCGCGTACGCTGCGCCGACGGCGTGGAAGGCTGGGGCGAAGCCACCACCATCGGCGGCCTCAATTACGGCGACGAAAGCCCCGAGAGCATCAAGGTCAACATCGATACCCACATCGCACCGCTGCTGGTCGGCATGGATGCGCGCCAGGTGGCGAAAGCCATGGCGAAAGTGCGCAAGGTTATCCAGGGCAACCGGTTTGCCAAGTGCGCAATCGAGACTGCGCTGCTGGACGCCGAAGCGCGCCGCCTCGGCATTCCCCTGTCCGAACTGCTGGGCGGGCGCGTGCGCGACGAACTGCCGGTGGCCTGGACGCTCGCGTCGGGCGACACCGCGCAAGATATCGCGGAAGCCGAAGCGATGCTGGCCGCGCGCCGCCACCGCATCTTCAAACTCAAGATCGGCCTGCGCCCGGTGGAGGAAGATGTGACCCACGTGCTGGCCATCAAGCGCGCCCTCGGCGACGCCGTGAGCATACGCGTCGACGTCAACCAGGCCTGGAGCGAACTGGAATCGATGCGCGGCATCGCGGCGCTGGAAGACGGTGGCATCGACCTGATCGAGCAACCGGTGCGGGCCGACAACCACGCCGCGCTGGCGCGCCTGTCCGCCCGCTTCACCGTGCCGATCATGGCCGACGAAGCTCTGCACGGCCCGGCCGATGCGTATGCGATCGCCACCGCGTCGGCCGCCGATGTCTTCGCGGTCAAGATCACGCAGTCGGGCGGCCTCGGCCTCGCACAGCAGGTGGCGACCGTCGCCCAGCTGGCCGGCATCGCTTTATATGGCGGCACCATGCTCGAAGGCGCCATCGGCACTGCGGCGTCGAGCCACGTCTTTTCCACCTTCGGCGACCTGTCGTTCGGCACCGAGCTGTTCGGGCCACTGTTATTGACGCAGGAAGTGCTGCAGGAGCCGCTGGTGTACCGCGACTTCATGCTGCAGGTGCCCACCGGCCCGGGCCTGGGCGTCGACATCGACCTCGAGCGCCTGCAAGCACTGCGCCGCAAATAAACCACCAAGGAGCATCCCATGCTGTTTCATATCCGGATGGACGTGAACTTGCCGTCCACCATGCCGCAAGCACAATCGAACCAGCTCAAAGCCGACGAGAAAGCCATGTTCCAAAGCTTGCAGGCCAGCGGCGCCTGGCGCCACATCTGGCGCATCGCCGGCCACTACGCCAACATCAGCGTGTTCGATGTGGCCGACGTCGAAGAACTGCACGCGACGTTGATGGCGCTGCCGCTGTTCGCGTACATGAAGATCGAGATCATGCCGCTGTGCCGCCATCCGTCGTCGGCCCACGACGACGACCGCTGACATTTTTTTCACCCCATAAAAACAATAGAAAATCGCAGGGCAATTGGAGCAGACAATGGAAACAAGACTGATGATCATCGGCGGCCTCGCCGTGGCGTATTTCGCCGTCATGGCATACATCACCTACAGCGTGCGCAAGCATGCCAACAGCAGCGCCGGCATGACTGGCGGCGGGCGCAACTTCCCGGCCTTCCTGATCGGCGCGCTGCTGCTGTCGGAATTCATCGGCAGCTCGGTCAGCATCGGCACCGCCCAGAAGGGTTATGAACTGGGCATCTCGGCCGCGTGGAACCTGGTCGCACTGGCGCTCGGCTTCCTGCTGCTGGCCGTCGTGCTGGTCAAGAAATTCAAGGAAACCGGACAGACGACCATTTCCGGCATCCTCGCGCAAAGTTACGGCGAACCGGTGCGCTACGCGGCATCGGTGCTGACCATCGTGGCGCTCGGCATTGTCGCCGTGGCCCTGTACGCCAGCGGTGGCGCGGTGCTGGCTGCCGTCCTGCACATCGACAAAACACTCGCCATCCTGCTGGTCGGCGTCACCACCGTCATCTATGTGAGCCTGGGCGGGATGCGCTCCGTCGTCTACACCAATTTTGCACACGCGATCGTCAAGTACGTGGGCATCATCCTGGCGCTGGCCTATGCACTGGAAGCGACCGGCGGCATTGGCAAATTGCAGGCACAGTTGCCGGCAACGATGTTCAACTGGATCGAAATCGGCTGGGGCCAGATCTTTGCCTGGATGATCGCCGGCATCGGCTCGATCTTCGCCACCCAGTACGTCATTCAAGCGGTGGTGGGCACCGACAACCCGGCGGTCGCCAGGCGCGCCTGCTATTACGTGTCGTCGCTGATGATCCCGTTCGGCCTGATGGCCGCCCTGATCGGCATGTGCAGCGCGGTGCTGTATCCGGGCATGAAATCGATCGACGCCTTTCCGACGTTGATCTCCCATATGCCGGCGTTCTCCGCCAGCGTCATGGTCATCGGCCTGGCCGGCGCGCTGTTCGGCGGCATCTCGGCCACCACGCTGGCGTCGGCCACGCTGGCCATGAAAGATTTTTACGATCCGTTCTTCAACAAGGAAAAGAACGACCGCAAATCGGTGCTGTTCATCCGCATCGCCATCATCGTCATCGGCCTGCTGCCGCTGGTCCTGGCGCTGTACGCGGAAAAACTGCTGCTGATCGCGTTCCTCGGCAAGGCCCTGCGCGCCACGCTGGCCGTCATCATCCTGCTGGCGTTCTATGCGCCGAAGTTCGGCACGCCGCGCGGCGCCTTTTACGGCATTCTGTTATCGGTGATCGCCACCATCGCCTGGTTTCTGGCCGGTAATCCATACGGTATCGACAGCTCATACCTGGCGCTGGCCGGTCCGCTGTTGACGATGACCGTCAGCCAGATTTTCAAAAACACGCCGACAGCGACCGCGCCGGTACAGCCTTGACCAGAAAGACACGCATGCCCTACGCCCCCCTTCCCGATGGCCAACTGCATTATTCGCTCGAAGGCGACGCCGGCAAGCCGGTCCTGATCCTGTCCAATTCGCTGGGCACGTCCTTCGACATGTGGGCGCCGCAAATGGCGCAGTTCACGCAAGCGTTCCAGGTGCTGCGCTACGACACGCGCGGCCACGGCAAGTCGAGCGTCACGCCCGGCCCGTACAGCATGGCGCAACTGGCCGGCGACGTGGTCGACCTGATGGACCACCTGGGCATCGACCAGGCCCATTTTTGCGGCCTGTCGATGGGTGGACAGACCGGCATCGCGCTGGCCCTGCACCACCCGGGGCGCTTGCGCAAGCTCGTGTTGTGCAATACAGCCGCGTACATCGGGCCGCCCGCGAACTGGATCGCCCGCATTGCCGCCGTCGAAGCCGATGGTGTGGCGCCACTGGCCCCGGCCGTGGTGGCGCGCTGGCTCACGCCCGGCTATGCGGCGCTGCATCCGGACACCGTGGCTGCGCTCGAAACCATGCTGCGCGCCACACCGCCGGCCGGCTACGCGGCGGCGTGCGCAGCCGTGCGCGACGCCGATTTCAGGGACCAGGTGGCACAGATCACCGCAGCGACGCTGGTCATTGCCGGTAGCGGCGACCTGCCGACGCCCCCTGCCGATGGCCAGTTCCTGCAACAGCACATTGCCGGTGCGCGCTACGTCGAACTGGACGCTGCGCATTTGTCGAACCAGGAACAGGTTTCTGCCTTTGCCAGCGCCGTCGTCGATTTCCTCACCGCCCCACCACCACTTTCAAGGAGACAAGCATGAACCGGGAAGCCATCGCAGCGTTGCTGCAAAAAATCGAAAGCACCGAAACCGGCGCGGGCAATCCGCGTGTGAAGACCGTCGTCAACCGGATCCTGCGTGACCTGTTCCAGGCGATCGAAGACCTCGACGTGCAGCCGGAAGAATTCTGGAGCGCCGTCAACTTCCTGACCGAAGCGGGCCGCAACGGCGAATACGGCCTGATCGCGGCCGGCATGGGGATCGAGCACTTCCTCGACCTGCGCATGGACGAAGCCGAAGCGGCCCGGGGCGTCTCCGGCGGCACGCCGCGCACCATCGAAGGCCCGCTGTACGTGGCCGGCGCACCTGAAACCGAAGGCAGCGCACGCCTCGACCAGGATCCGCAACCGGGCGAGGTGCTGTTCATGCAGGGCCAGGTGAAGGACAGCGCCGGCCAGCCGGTGGCCGGTGCCCTGGTCGAGGTGTGGCACGCCAACCACTTGGGCGCGTATTCGTTTTTCGATTCGACGCAAAGCCCGTTCAACCTGCGCCGCAGCATCCGCACCGGCGCGGACGGTCGCTACCGCTTTCGCAGCCGCATGCCGGTCGGCTACAGCGTGCCGCCGGGCGGCTCCACCGAGCAGCTGCTGCAACTGCTGGGCCGCCACGGTACCCGCCCCGCGCACATTCACTTCTTCGTGTCGGCGCCGGGCCAGCGCAAATTGACCACGCAGATCAACATCGATGGCGACCCGTACCTGTGGGACGACTTCGCGTTTGCCACCCGCGCCGGGCTGGTGCCGCCGCTGACGCGGGTGGACGATCCGGCCGCGCTGCGCGCGCACGATGTCGACGCACCGTTCTACAGCATCACGTTCGACTTCGCATTGCACCAGGAGCAGGCCGGCCTGCCAAAGGACGAGATCGCACGCGCGCACCTGGCTGTCGGCTGACGGCACATCCAGGTAAAAGTTTGGCGCTGTTCGCGTTAATTAGACGAACTCCATTGCTGTGCCGCGGTCTTACTCTTTGTCGAGTTATCTCAGGAGCGGCGATGAACAGCCCCACCTCTGCCCAACTGTTGTCCGCGCTGACAGAAGCGAAACTGTCCATCGATGAACTCGCACAGTTGCGTCAATGGGTGGCCGGCATCCGCCACCCTGGCGAGTGCCTGGCGCTGATCGAGGCGGCAGCGCACGGGCGTGGCTGTCCACATTGCGGCGCCAGCCGCATACACCGTTGCGGCCAGGCCAGCGGTTTGCAGCGTTTCCGGTGCCTCGCCTGCCGGCGCAGTTACAACGCCTTGACCGGCACGCCGCTGGCCCGGCTGCGCAAGCGGGGGCACTGGCTGGCCTAT
>Ga0247814_10002448_pt1 | contig 10258 bp, 9 predicted proteins | sample UWRJL179409R1_FD_179947 | JGI IMG/M metagenome (GOLD analysis project Ga0247814, IMG submission 179947) | Plant litter microbial communities from Arlington Agricultural Research Station in Wisconsin, United States - UWRJ-L179-409R-1 | ecosystem: Environmental > Terrestrial > Plant litter >... | reverse complement strand
CCTCGCCATTGTGGCGGCGGTGATGATCTTCGGCAATTTCCCCAAGGTGAAGGTGCCGCAGCGCGCCGATCTCACCCGCACGGCTGACGCCAAGCAATTGGTCGCGCGCACCGAATTGTGGCTCGAACACCAGCGCCCCGCCCTGCCCGCGCCTGCGGTGGCTTTGGTGGATACACTGGGCGTGCAGCTCGATGCGCTTGGACTGCAACTCGCGCATGTCGATCCCGCACATCCCGCCGCGCTCGAAACGCGCAAGCTGGTGGGCGAATACCTGCCCGAAACCATCGACAGCTACCGCCGCATCCCCGATCACCTGCGGCGTGAAGAACGCGGCGGGTCCACCCCCGATGCGCAACTGGTCGAAAGCCTCGGGAAGATCAGCCGCGAAATCGACCATGTCACGCGGCAATTGGCCGAAGGTTCGCTGGACGATCTGGCCATCCGCACCCGCTATCTCGATTACAAATACGGTGATGCGGGTTCTGAAAGCCCTGCGCTCGCCCCGCCCAACAAGGATAACTGATGGAAATCGCCATTCCCCACAAGTTGGGCCGCGAAGAAGCACGCCGCCGGATGCGGAGCAACAGCGCCAGCATCGGCGATGCTGTACCCGGCGGCATCGCTCAGGTCAGCGCCAGTTGGCCGAATGACGACCGCATGGTGCTGGCCATCAGCGCGATGGGCCAGACGATGGAAGGCCATGTCGATATCGAGGAGGACCGGCTGCTGTTCACGCTCGAACTGCCGTTCATGCTCAGCTTCGCCGAACCGATGGTGGCGAGCATGGTCCGCGATCAGGGGCAACATCTGCTGGCGCTGCCCAAGAGCTAAGCCCCTCCGCGTACTTGCCTTCGTCATTGCGAGCGGAGCGAAGCAATCCAGAGGTGGACGGCTGCAAACCCATCGTCCTCATGAAAGCAGAAGCTACAGATCCCGCTCCAGCTCCAGAAAGCTCTTCGGAATCCGCAGCGCGGCGGTGGCTTCGCGCGTTTCCTTCAGGAACAGCCACAAGGCCCACATCATCAGGCCGATGGCGAGCAGGAATGCCGCCGCCGCCACGGGTTGCAGGTTTGCCCCGGCGAATTCCTCGATGAACAGGATCGCCACCACCAGCCCGATGGTCAGGCCCGACAGCACCAGCAGCAGCAAAGCGCGCCCGATAAGCGCGATGCGCAGGTCAATCGTGCGGATTTCGCGCACGACCTTGTCGTGATCGACGCCGGATGTGGCGGCAAACAGCACCTGCAACGCGCGGCTCCGGTCCACCACCCTGCCAAGGCGAGTGGACAGGATGTTCATGATATTGCCGATCGCCACCAGCACGAACACCGGCGCCAGCGCCAGTTGGATCGTCTGCGCGATCATAGTGTCGGGGCCGCCCATCATGTCAGATAAGGGCCGGAACTACTGATTTGCCGCGCCGGACAATTTGCCGACCAGTTGCGTGCCGGTCATGCTGGTGACGAGCACATCCGTGCCGTCCACGATCACCGCAATATCGGACATCCCGATCACTGAAACGCGCGGCCCGTCGCTTTCCACCAGCACATTGCTGCAATCGATCAGTTCGGCCGGTCCGCGCACCCGGTTGCCGCTATCATCGCCTTCGCGGGCATCGCGCAGCGCCTGCCAGTTGCCGATATCCGACCAGCCCATCGCCACCGGCACCATCGCCGCGCGGGACGTGTTCTCCATCACCGCATAATCGACCGATTCGCCCACCACCTCGGCGAATGGAATTTCCGCCGGGTTGAAGCGCGCACCTTCCTTGGCGCCGCTGGCGACTGCGCGCCACACCGCTTCGGCCATCTCGGGCCGGTGCCGCGCGAGCTCATCCATGAATGCGCCCGCGCGAAAGGCGAAGATCCCGCCGTTCCAGCTATAGCCGCCATCCGCGAGAAACGCCTGCGCGGTAAGCAGATCGGGCTTTTCCACGAAGCGTTCCACCGCATAGCCGCCGGGCAAGGGCGCACCGCGCTTGATATAGCCAAAGCCGGTTTCGGGCGCGATGGCGGTGATCCCGAAGGATACCATCCAGTCATCCTGCGCCAGTGCCGCTGCGGCGCGCGCGGCATCCGCGAAAGCGGCGATATCGGCGATGTGGTGATCGGACGGGCACACCAGCATGATCGCATCGGCGGGCAGGCGGGCAGCCGCCAGCGCGATAGCGGCGGCGGTGTTCTTGGCTTGGGGTTCGACGATGATTTCCGCATCGGTCCGCACGCCGAGCTGCGCCTGCACATGCGCCAGATGCGCGGTGCCGGTGACCACGATGGGTGTGCCGAACAATTCCGGATCGGCGCAGCGGCCCAAGGTCGCTTCGAACAGGGTTTCATCCGCCACCAGCGGCAGGAACGGCTTGGGCATGGTCTTGCGGCTACGCGGCCAGAGCCTGGTGCCGCTGCCGCCGCACAGGATTACCGGATGAATCAGTGTCATAAGTCTCGCCTGTCTGCTGCTCGTAATCGCATAGCGCGCTAGCCCAAAAATGCTACCGCCGGGTGAAATACTATTCTCTGCTGAAGAGCTACCTTCGGGTGAAGTTCTGGCGCCAGCCATATCGTGCCGGCACCGCATTTCCTGCCGCATCGCGCGCTGGATTGAAGCGGATGCGTTCGATCACCAACGGGCAGACCAGCGCATTGGTTGCAGGATCGGGGCCGGGCGATGAAATACTGCAATCCGATGCGGTCCCATCAATATTGACGGTGAACAATACTGTCACCGAAGTGCCGAAGCGCACCTGTCGCCCGCCTTCAGGGATCGGAAAATCGCGCGCAGCATCGATCCTGCCGGACCATACCGAGGGCGGGGTCACGGCATTGCCGCTGCCGTTGCCGCCAGCCCCGCTGCCCGTCCCCGCGCCCTCGCCGCCGCCGCCAGTGCCCGCACCGGCAGTGCTCGCGCCCGACGCGTTGGCGCTGCCGGTAGACGCGGCGCGCGGTGCCGGGGGATCGCGCGGGCGCGGCACTTCGGGCGCGGAAACTTCGCGCGGGACCTGCCGTTCGCCTTCCTCCGCCGCTGCGCCTTCATCCGGTACGGGTTCTACCGGCGCGGGTTCGGGCTGTTCGTAGGTGCGCACCGTAACCGTGATCAGCGAGGTCGCCCCGGCCACCACGCCGCGGGTGAAATCGGGGGCGAACACATAGGTCAGGCCGATAACCGCCAGCACATGCGCCGCGCCGATTACCGACAGCAATTTCCAGCTAAGCTTGCGCCGCTGGCGGTAGCCGCCGTCTTCCATGCGCTGCTCCTCGATATTCACGGCGACAAATCTAACAGCAAACGTCAGGAAGCAAACAGCCGCTTTCGCACGCACGTTCGGCGGATTTGCCCTATACTGGCCTGACAATGCTTGCCTAAATCGGCGTGGCCCAAATAAGAGAGGGATGGCCTTTTCGGGCATATTGGGGGCGAACGGCGTGAAACTGCTCTATATCGAAGACAGCGCCGATGCGGCGGCCGATGTCTGCGCCCTGCTCGCGCGGCAAGGCAGCCAGGTGGTGTGGGAAAACGAAGGCGAGGCAGGCCTGCGCCGCGCCGCGCTCGAACCGTTCGATGCGATTATCCTCGACCGGATGCTGCCCGATCTGGACGGGCTGGAAATTGTCAGCCGCCTGCGCACCAGCGGTATCGGCGCGCCGGTGCTGATGCTGTCGGCCTTGGGCCGCCCCGCCAACCGGGTGGAAGGGCTGGAAGCAGGCGTGGATGATTACCTCGCCAAGCCGTACGAGGAAGAAGAACTGATCGCCCGGCTGAAGGCTCTGATCCGACGGGCGGAAGGCAAGACGCACAGCGCGATCATCATTTACGGCCAGTTCGAATGCCACGTTAAGGCGCGCACCGCCTTCCGCCGCAACAAGCATATCGCGCTCAGCCCCAAGGAATTCGAACTGTTCCGCTATTTCATGGAAAATGCGGGCGAAGTGGTCACGCGCGACATGCTGCTGCGCGATGTGTGGAAGATGAACTTCGATCCGCAGACCAATGTGGTCGATGTGAATATCGGGCGGCTGCGGCGCAAGCTGGAAACCGGGTTTGACCGGCCCGCGCTGGAAACCATCTGGGGCAGCGGCTACCGGCTGACCCACGGCGAATAGCGGATGGAAAATAGCGTCACCTTGCCAATGCCGCCTGCGCCGAGCGGTTCGATCCTGTCGCGCTGGATGCGCGGCGCGATGCTGCTGGCGGTGGCCTCGCTGGCGCTGCTGCTCGGCGTGGTGGTGGCAGAAAGCTGGCGCAGCAGCGAAGCCTCGCTCGCCGAAGCGGTCGATACCGATATGGCCGGGCTGGTCGATATTTACGTAACCAGCGGCGATGGTGAACTGGTGCGCCGGTTGGCGGACCGTACCGCGCTGTCCAGCTTTGACGGGCGGCAGGCGCATTATCTACTGGGCGAGGCAAGCCGCGCGCGGGTGGCGGGCGATCTAACCGAATGGCCGCGCCTGTTGCCCGCGCAATCGGAAGCGGGCTTCGTCACGCTGAAGGATGGAACGCAGCTTTACGCCCGCGCCACAAGGCTCAGCCCCGGTCTGGATCTGGTGGTGGCGCGCGAATACGAACCGGACCGGCGCGCAATCTGGCGGCTGGCAGCGATATTCTCGCTGACCGCAGCCGGGATCGTGCTGGCGGTGTGGCTGATCGGGCGCGCGGCGGCAGGCAAGATGCGCAGGCGGCTGGCGCGCATTTCCGATGCCTTTCGCGCTGCCGAACGCGGCGCGGAACCGCGGTTCAACCACGGCGAACCGCAGGACGAGATCGGCGAACTGGCGGGCCTGTCCACCCGCGCGATTACCCGCTCGGCCAATCTGGCGCGCACGCATCAGCATATGTCGGACCATATCGCCCACGAAATGCGCACCCCGCTGACCCATCTCGATAACCGGTTGGTCAATTGCTTGCGCGCCGAACCGGCGATGCGGACCCAAATCGAACAATGCCGCGAGGATATTCGCGGCGTGGTGACGATGCTCGATTCGCTGCTGGATATTGCCGCGAGCGAGGCGCGCGTGGGCGACCTGACCGGGCTGGAGGAGGTCGATCTGGCGGCGCTGGCCGAAGATCTGGTCGAACTATACGCCGCTAGCGCCGAAGAAGCGGGCATCGCGCTGCTCGCGCATATCGAACCGGGGGTAACGCTGCCGGGCGAACGGATGCAGCTTACCCGGCTGATTTCCAACCTGCTGGATAACGCGCTGAAATATGTTCCCAGCGGCGGCACCGTCACCATCACTATCTCTGCCGGGCCGGTGATCGAAGTGAGCGATAACGGGCCGGGCGTCGAACAGCATCTGCGCCCGTTCGTGTTCGACCGGTTCCGCAGCGGCGCAGCGCGCGAAGGCAAGACCAGCCACGGCTTGGGCCTGTCGCTCGCCCGCGCGATCGCCATGCGGCACGGTTTGCGGATCGGGCTGGTCGATAGCGGACTTGCCGAAAGCGGGGCGGGCGCGCATTTCGTGGTTCGGCCACCTGCCTTGTGGCCGGGCGAGGATGCGGCAGGATGAATGGTCCACATGTTCTGTTTGCCGCGCTGCTGGGGTTGGCGCTGGCAGGTTGCGCCGCTCCGCAATCGCCGCTCGCACTGCCCAGCGATGCCGCGCTCGGCTCGCCCGATCCGCTGGTTTCCGCCGCAGCGCTACTGGTCGCGGCAGAAGCGGCACAGGATGCCGCTGCCCGCGCACCGCTGATCGCGCGGCTCGATGCGCTGGGGGTCGGCGCGTTGCCCGATACGGGGGAGGACCGGCTGGCCGATTGGCGGCGCGAATACCGCCCAGCGGCGGGCGAGGTCTATCGCGGACGCACACTCGGCCCCGGCTATCGGCGCGCGCAATTGGCAGCGGGCGAACGGATGGTGATCGACCAGATCTTCTACGCCGGCGAACGTGCGGAAATGGCCGCCCAAACGCGCGGCGGCCAGCCGGTAGTGCTGGCTGTCGCCAACCGACAGGCGGAGAAAGTGTGCGAGGCGCAGCTCACCCCCAACGCACGCTGCCGCTGGCTGCCGATTTTCACCGAACGGTTTTCGATTACGCTGGTGAACCGGGGCACCACGCCCGCGAGCGTTTATCTGGTGTTCGAATGAAGGCTCTCAGGCCTAGATATCCATCGCCGCGCGATGCAGTTTCAACAGTAACCATCTGACGCGGTTTGCGCTAGGTCGCTCCGGCCTGCTAGACCTATCCGGCGGCACAATGATGCCGTGCACGGAGGAGGCCGCGTGAGCGCAAATATCGCCGAACTCGAACGCCGCCGCGCCACTGCCTACCTCGGCGGCGGAGAGGCACGCATCGCCGCGCAGCACGCCAAGGGCAAGCTGACCGCGCGAGAACGGCTGGATGTGCTGCTCGATGAAGGCAGCTTCGAAGAACTCGATACCTATGTGGAGCACGACTGCACCGATTTCGGCATGGAAACCCAGCGCATTCCGGGCGACGGTGTGGTCACCGGCAGCGGCACCATCGACGGGCGGCTGGTATTCGTATTCTCACAGGACTTCACCGTATTCGGCGGCTCGCTCAGCAAGCGACATGCGGAGAAGATCTGCAAGGTGATGGACATGGCGCTGAAAGTCGGCGCGCCGGTGATCGGGCTGAATGACAGCGGCGGCGCCCGGATACAGGAAGGCGTTGCCAGCCTCGGCGGCTATGCCGAGGTGTTCCAGCGCAATGTGCTGGCCAGCGGCGTGGTGCCGCAACTCAGCCTCATCATGGGGCCGTGCGCGGGCGGCGCGGTATATTCGCCCGCGATGACCGACTTCATCTTCATGGTGAAGGACAGCAGCTACATGTTCGTGACCGGGCCGGAAGTGGTCAAGACGGTCACCAACGAGGTCGTGACGCAGGAAGATCTAGGTGGCGCAGTGACGCACACCACCAAGACCAGCGTGGCCGATCTCGCGCTTGAAAACGATATCGAGGCGCTGCTGGCGGCGCGCGAATTGATGGGCTTCCTGCCCTCCTCCAACGTGGCCGACCTGCCGCTGCTGCCGACGGACGACCGGTGGGACCGGCTGGAGATGAGCCTCGACGCGCTGATCCCCGCCAATGCCAACCAGCCCTATGATATGCACGAACTGATCGGCAAAGTGGTGGACGAGGGCGCGTTCTTCGAAATCCAGCCCAAATTCGCGGGCAATATCATCACCGGGTTCGGCCGGGTGGAAGGCCGCCCGGTCGGGATAGTCGCCAACCAGCCGCTGGTGCTCGCCGGGTGCCTCGACATCAACGCCAGCCGCAAGGCCGCGCGGTTCGTGCGCTTCTGCGATGCGTTTTCGATCCCGATCGTGACCTTCGTGGACGTGCCGGGATTCCTGCCTGGCACGGCGCAGGAACTGGGCGGGATCATCAAGCACGGCGCGAAACTGCTCTTCGCCTATGCCGAGGCGACCGTGCCCAAAATTACCGTCATCACCCGCAAGGCTTACGGCGGGGCGTATGACGTGATGGCGAGCAAGCACCTGCGCGGCGATTTAAACTACGCATGGCCCACCGCGGAAATCGCGGTGATGGGCGCAAAAGGCGCGGTGGAAATCATCTTCCGCTCCCAGCGCGGCGATCCGGACGCGATTGCGGAGAAAACCCGCGAGTATGAAGAGCAGTTCGCCAACCCATTCGTGGCGGCGCAGCGGGGGTATATCGATGAGGTGATCTACCCGCACTCGACGCGGCGTAGGATTGCGCTTGGGTTAAGGAAGCTGCGAGGGAAGAAGCTGGAGAACCCGTGGAAAAAACATGACAACTTGCCGTTATGAGCAAGCAAAAAACCCTATTTGCCACCGCAATCATCGCTCTTTTTTTGGCTACCGGTTATGTTGTTTCAATCGCCGAGAAAGGTATCGATCAGCGGCGGCAGGCGAGAATTGCAAAGGATGACTATTGGGATTGCAACGTCATGCCTGAACAATCGGTTTTGCGCCGAGTTTACATTCGGCGTGTAATTATTGATGCCTATCCAAACGCACGTCAAATTCATCGTTCGCTACTATTCGTGAGTTTGCTCCCCTACATTTCAGTCAGGGTGGGGGATGAGGAACTGGCGGACGACTTTCTCAAGACGCCTACCCGATTGGAAAGGGGTTGCTTGCCCAAGGAAGGTCAAACCTTATGAAACTCGGCCGCCTCAACCACATCGGCACCGCCGTGCCCTCCATCGCCGAGGCCATCGCGCATTACCGCGACACACTCGGCGCGAGCGACATCACCGAGCCGTTCGATATGCCCGAACAAGGCGTGAAGGTCTGCTTCGTCAACACGCCCAACGGCGGCACCCAGATCGAACTGATCGAGCCGCTGTCCGATGCCTCGCCCGTCGCCGGGTTCATCGCCAAGAACCCGCTCGGCGGGCAGCATCACCTGTGTTTTGAGGTGCCCGATATCGCGCAGGCGCGCGAATGGTTCACCGCGCAGGGCAAGCGCATCCTCGGCCCCACGCGGATCGGGGCGCATGGGACGCCGATCTTTTTCATCCATCCCAAGGATATGCTGGGGCAGCTGACGGAAATTATGGAAGTGCCCGATGCCCGTTAAACCTTGCTTCGTCATTCCCGCGAAAGCGGGAATCCAGTGCGGCAAAGTGCTGCGCTTGGGACTCTGGATTCCCGCTTTCGCGGGAATGACGAAGTTTGGGGGCGCCGCGCATGGCTGACAAAACCAACTGGCAAACCGCCGCCGCCAAGGAAGTCAAAGGCCGCGAGCTAACCTGGCACACGCCCGAAGGCATCGCTGTCCAGCCGCTCTACACAGCGGAAGACGCGCCCGATGACGGCGCCCTCCCCGGTTTCGCCCCGTTCAAACGCGGTCCCTATGCCAGCATGTACACTGGCCGCCCGTGGACCATCCGCCAATACGCAGGCTTCTCCACCGCCGAAGAATCCAACGCCTTCTACCGCCGCAACCTCGCGGGCGGGCAGAAGGGCCTGTCAGTCGCCTTCGACCTCGCCACCCACCGGGGCTATGACAGCGACCACCCCCGCGTAACCGGCGATGTCGGCAAGGCCGGGGTCGCCATCGATACCGTGCGCGATATGGAAATCCTGTTCGACGCGATCCCGCTCGATCAAATGTCCGTCTCGATGACCATGAACGGCGCAGTGCTGCCGATCCTCGCGTTCTACATCGTCGCAGGCGAGCGGCAGGGGGTCAGCCAAGACAAGCTCAGCGGCACGATCCAGAACGACATCCTCAAGGAGTTCATGGTCCGCAACACCTATATCTACCCACCGCAGCCCTCGATGCGGATCGTGGCCGACATCATCGCCTACACCAGCGCGCATATGCCCAAGTTCAACTCGATCTCGATCAGCGGCTACCATATGCACGAAGCCGGGGCGACGGCGGTGCAGGAACTCGCCTTCACCATCGCAGACGGCAAGGAATACGCGGTGCAGGCCATCGCGGCGGGCCTCGCGATTGACGATTTCGCCCCGCGCCTCAGCTTCTTCTGGGGCATCGGGTTGAATTTCTTCATGGAAATCGCCAAGATGCGTGCGGGCCGCGTGCTGTGGCATGATGTGATGGACGGCCTCGGCGCGAAGTCCGAAAAGTCGAAGATGCTCCGCACCCATTGCCAGACCTCGGGCGTGAGCTTGCAGGAACAGGACCCCTACAACAACGTCATCCGCACCACGGTGGAAGCGATGGCAGCGGTGCTGGGCGGCACACAGTCGCTGCACACCAATGCGCTGGACGAGGCCATCGCCCTCCCCACCGATTTCAGCGCCCGCATCGCGCGCAACACGCAACTGGTGCTGGCCGAGGAGACGGGCATCACCCGCGTGGCCGATCCGTTGGGCGGTTCGTACTATGTCGAGGCGTTGACCTCGGCCTTGGTGGACGAAGCGCGCGCCCTGATGGCCGAGGTGGACGCGGCAGGCGGGATGACCGCCTATGTCGCCAGCGGCAAGCCCAAGGCAATGATCGAAAGCGCCGCCGCCGCCAAGCAGGCCAGCGTTGACCGGGGCGAAACGGTAATCGTGGGGGTGAACAAGTACCGCCTCGCCAGCGAGGACCGGCTGGAGACGCTGGAGGTGGACAACCACGCCGTGCGCGCCGGGCAGGTTGCGCGGCTGGCGGCGGTGCGCGCGGGGCGCGATGAGGCGGCGTGTCAGGCGGCTTTGCGCGCGTTGGCGGCAGGTGCGCGCGGCCAGTCCCCCTCCCCTTCAGGGGAGGGGTTAGGGGTGGGGGCTGTCGATCAGACGCAGCGCCAACCGGACAGCCCCCACCCCCCGACACCCTCCCCTGAAGGGGAGTGGGAGAAGAAC
>Ga0247814_10002447_pt1 | contig 10263 bp, 9 predicted proteins | sample UWRJL179409R1_FD_179947 | JGI IMG/M metagenome (GOLD analysis project Ga0247814, IMG submission 179947) | Plant litter microbial communities from Arlington Agricultural Research Station in Wisconsin, United States - UWRJ-L179-409R-1 | ecosystem: Environmental > Terrestrial > Plant litter >... | reverse complement strand
CAAGGCCGGCTTCCTGTACGACGACGCGCTGGTCGCCGCCGTGCTGGCGCGCTGCACCGAGGTCGATTCGGGCGCGCGCAATGTCGACACCATCCTGAACGGCACGTTGCTGCCGGAGATCGCCGACTCGGTGCTGGCGCGCCTGGCCGAAGGCGCGCCGATCACCCGCATCAAGGTCGGCGCCACGCGCGCCGGCAAATTCAAGTACGCCATCGAACCCGCTTGAGGAGACCACCATGCTCAATCTCGAACAACTGCTCGCACCGGTCGACGACTCCCAGCCCTGTGGCGAAGACCTGGCCTTTTCACCCGAGGTCGACGCCATCAATCGCGCGCGCCAGGCCGACGATCCGTCGATCGACCAGGGCGCCTGGGTGACGACCTTGAAAGAAGCCGACTGGAAGTTCGTCGCCAAAGAGTGCGTGAATTTGATCGCCAGGCGCAGCAAGGACCTGCAACTGGCGGTGTGGCTGGTAGAGGCAGGCGCGAAAACCGGCGGCATGCGCGGCCTGGCCGACGGCCTGTTTTTGCTCGCTGCCCTGTGCGAGCGCTATTGGGAACACCTGTATCCGGCGCTGGACGACGGTGTCGAGCAGCGCATCGGCAACCTGTGCTGGATCGCGGCGCGTGCGCCACAGCTGATCCTCGACGTGGCGGTGACCGAAGACGGCGCCTTTCCCATGCACCGGGCCGAGGCTGCGAATGCGGCGGGTCCCGACGTGGTGGCCGAACTCGACATCGCCCGCCGGCGCAGCTCGCGCGCGTTTTACGAGTCGCTGCTGAGCGACTGCGAATTGTGCGAAGCCGCACTGGCGCAGCTGGAGCAGGCCATCGATGCGCGCTTGCAGGACGACGGCCCAGGCTTTACGGCAGCGAAGGCGGCGCTGCAGACGATGCTGCATTTCGTCAGGCCACTGGCCGTCGATGCTGCAGGGGCCAAGGCGGTGGCCAGCGTCCAGGGCAACAGCACGGGCGGCGCTGCAGTGGCGGCCAGCGCCGGCGACAGCGCTACCACCAGCCGCGCCCAGGCGCTGGCGCAGTTGCGCGCCGTCGCCGATTTCTTTCGCCGCACCGAGCCCCACAGCCCGGTCGCCTACCTGGCCGACAAGGCCGCGCACTGGGGCGAGCAGCCGCTGCATGTGTGGCTGCGCGCCGTCGTCAAGGATGACGCGGCGTTTGCCCAGTTCGAGGATTTGCTGGGACTGAAGAATGCAGCATAAAAAAAAGGCCGGTCGCAATGACCGGCCTTTTTTTCAACTCATGGTGTTTATTCGTCGTCGGACGGTTTGGTTTCAGGCTGGCTGCCTGGCGCCACCTGCGCCGTCGCCTTGGCGATCTGCTGCTCGACCACTTCGACCGCCTGGCGTGTCGCCTGCGTCACTTTTTCGTAGCCCTGGAACGCATTGTCGATGGCCGATTTGATGATCTCCACCGCATTTTCCTGGCCCGGCTTGACGTTTTGCGTCACGTCGTAGATCAGCGCGGTCAGCGTGCTCTTCGCTTCCGCCACGTGGGCGTCGGCGGCCTGGCGGAAATCTTTCTGGATGTCGTCGATGATCACTTTCAACTGGTTGTTGTAGGTGACGGCGCCCGCCATGTCCGGTTTCATCTGCGCGGCAGCGGCGATGGCCGCTTTCGGATCCTGGGCCGCCTGCGCGCCGGCGCTCATCGTCCCTTCGAACGCTTTCTTGGCCGTGTTCATGTTCAGGTTGACCACTTGCTCCACGCCTTGCACAGCCTTGGTCGTCAGTGCATGGAAAGTCTGCATCTGGAGATCGAACAGGGTTTTGGTAGCGGCAGCGAATTGTTCGGGGTTGGTAAACATCGATTTTCTCCTCAGTGATTGTCATGCGGATGGGTCTGACTCGTTTCCTTCGTGTTTTTATGTCTAGTCTATTATTTAACAACGATCCGTTTCTCGCAACGACTATCGCGAAACGGACCGGCGGCGCGCTCCCAACCGGGGCCGAGCGGGGTTTGCGAGCAGGCGCGCTGGCCGTCTATTTTGCTGCGCCATTGATACCAGGGCGCCGGTGCGGCAATCAGTTGGGCTGTAAATGCCGCCAGCAGGAGGCCGGCAAGAAAAGAAGGGAAGTAATGCATGGCCTTGAGGATAGGCTGATGAGCGGGCAAGTCAAGCACACACGAATTGAACGCGCAAAGAAAAACGCCGCAATCTCTTTTCAAAGATTGCGGCGTTCTCTTACATATTCGGTAGTGGTGCCCACGGAGGGACTCGAACCCCCACACCCTAAGGCACATGGACCTGAACCATGCGCGTCTACCAATTCCGCCACGTGGGCACTGATTGCTGCAACTGCGTTTTTACTACTTATTTACTACTTCAATACATTCACTACTTTTTACTGCTTGCGGAAATACATCCGGTAGTTGGTGCCCACGGAGGGACTCGAACCCCCACACCCGAAGGCACATGGACCTGAACCATGCGCGTCTACCAATTCCGCCACGTGGGCGTTGTGCTGCACCTGCTATTTACTGCTTTTCCGACGTTGCCGCCGACTTGTGCTATCATATCAGGCTTTGTAGTTTTGCGCCAGATTAACTTCTTTACCCTGGGCTCAACCGCTTTACCGACATGCTGCATTTCTCTTTCACATTCGCCCGATACAGGCTGGGCTGCCGCGAAAGACCGAGATTATAGCGCAGCGTTTTCAAATGTCAAAGCGTCCATTGCCGAGAATGCGCGCGTCATGCGGCGTTAGGCGAATCGGGCCGTCCTCCGTTACACTACGCCTGTCTACGTTGTCAATCTCACTCCAAGAAAAAACGATTTGAAGCAACCTACCTATACTATTCCAAGCCGCGAGGAAATCCTCGCCGTGTTCCGCGAGTCCGCCGGACCGCTCGATGCCACTGCACTGGTCCTCGCGCTGGGTGTCGATCCCGATGCTGCCGAAGTCCTGACGCGCCGCCTCAACGCCATGGAGCGCGACGGCCAATTGCAGGGCGACCGCACCGGCGTGTTCATCCTGGCGCAAGAGACCGGCTTTATTGCCGGTAAAGTCAGCGCGCATCGCGATGGCTTCGGTTTCGTCATCCCCGACGATAACTCCGGCGACCTCTTCCTTAATGACAAAGAAATGCAGAAAGTGCTGCATGGCGATCGCGTGATGGCGAAGGTCACGGGCATGGACCGCCGTGGCCGCCCCGAGGGCACCATTGTCGAAGTCGTTGCGCGCGCCAATACGCACGTCATCGGGCGTTTGCTCAATGAAGACGGCGTCTGGAAAGTCGCCCCGGAAGACCAGCGCATCGCGATGGACATCCTGATTGTCGGCAAACCGGGCAAAGCCAAGGCCGGGCAGGTCGTCAGTGTCGAACTGATCGATCAGCCGGCCCGCTTCAAGCAGCCGACCGGCACCGTCCACGAGATCCTCGGTGAACTCGACGATCCCGGCATGGAAATCGAAATCGCCGTGCGCAAGTTCGGCGTGCCGCACGTGTTCTCCGCCGCGGCACTGAAGCAGGCGAACAAGCTGCCGAACCAGGTGACCGATGCCGACCTGGCGGACCGCGTCGACCTGCGCGATGTGCCATTGGTGACCATCGACGGCGAAGACGCGCGCGACTTCGACGATGCGGTGTATTGCGAGCCGGTCAAGATCGGCCGCGCCAAGGGTTATCGTCTGATCGTCGCGATTGCCGACGTGTCCCATTACGTCAAGCCGAACGATTCGCTCGACGTCGACGCCATCGAACGCAGCACCTCGGTGTACTTCCCGCGCCGCGTCATCCCGATGCTGCCGGAAAAACTGTCGAATGGCCTGTGTTCGCTGAACCCGGCCGTGGACCGTTTGACGCTGGTCTGCGACGCGGTCGTCACGCTCACCGGTGAAGTCAAGGCGTACCAGTTCTATCCGGCCGTGATCCATTCGGCGGCCCGCCTGACGTACAACCAGGTAGCCGACATGCTGGCCAACCCGGACGGCGACGAAGCCAAAAAGCGCGCCCACATCCTGCCGCACATCCTGAACCTGAACAGCGTGTTCCATGCGCTGCTGCAGGAACGCCAGAAGCGCGGTGCGATCGATTTCGAAACGACGGAAACGTACATCGTCTGCGACCCGAACGGCAAGATCGAACAGATCATTCCGCGCACCCGCAACGACGCGCACCGCCTGATCGAAGAGTGCATGCTGGCCGCGAACGTCTGCGCCGCCGACCTCCTGATCCGCAACAAGCATCCGGGCGCCTTCCGCATCCACGCGACGCCGACCGAAGAAAAGCTCAAGCAGCTGCATACCTTCCTGAAGCAGGCCGGATTGACACTGAACGGCGGCGACAAGCCATCGGCCGGCGACTACGCCGCGCTGATGCAGCAAATCAAGACCCGTCCCGATGCGGCCCTGCTGCAAACCATGCTGCTGCGCTCGATGCAGCAAGCGGTCTACAGCCCGGACAATATCGGCCACTTCGGCCTGGCGTACGAGGCGTATGCCCACTTCACCAGCCCGATCCGCCGCTATCCCGACCTGCTGACGCACCGCGCCATCAAGGCGATTTTGCTGGGCAAAAAGTACGAGCCGAAAGGCATCGATCTGGCCAGCCTGAACACCAATGTCTCGAACGCCACGCGCAAGCAAAAGGCCAAGGACAAGCTGGCCGGCAAAGAGAAGCAGGAAAAAGACCTGACGATCTGGGATGCGCTGGGCGTGCACTGCTCGGCCAACGAGCGCCGTGCCGATGAGGCGTCGCGCGACGTCGAAGCCTGGCTCAAGTGCTACTTTATCCAGGACAAGATCGGTGAAGAGTTTACCGGCATGGTCGTGGGCGTTACCACTTTCGGCATCTTCGTCCAGCTCGACGAGCTGTATGTCGAGGGCCTGGTCCACATCACCGAACTCGGTGCGGATTATTTCCAGTACGACGAAGCGCGCCACGAGCTGCGCGGCGAACGCACCGGCAAGAAATTCCAGCTGACCGACAAGGTCACGGTGCAGGTCGCGCGCGTCGACATGGAAGCGCGCAAGATCGACCTGGTGCTGTCGGGCGAAAGCGTGACGCTGCCGCCTGAGGGCGCCAGCGTGCCGAAGAGCGCGGCGCACAAGGCGCAGGAAGCCAAGCCGGGCCGTTCGCGCCAGCCCAAAGAATCGAGCGGCAAGTCGCGCTACGATTTGAATACCAGCGTTGATACCGGCGCCTCGAAAGCACCGCAGCAACAAGATCGGCCGTCGTCGAATACCCGCAGTTCGAACAAAAGAAGAAGCAAGAAGTGAAAAGTAAACCATGAAGAACAAAATGATTTTCGGCTTCCACGCCGTGGTGTCGCGCCTGCGGCATGAAGCCTCGTCGGTGGAAGAAATTTTCGTCGATGCCGGTCGTGACGACCGCCGCATGAAGGACCTGATCGCCGGCGCAAAAGCGGCCGGTGTGCGCGTCATGCCGGTCGACTCCGGTCGCCTGGACAAGATCGTCGGCACGCGCCGCCACCAGGGCGTGATCGCCTTTGCCAGCCAGCTGTCGCTGGCGCGCAACCTGGATGAACTGCTCGATGCCATCGACGGTCCACCGCTGCTGTTGATCCTCGACGGCATCACCGATCCGCACAACCTCGGCGCGTGCTTGCGCGTGGCCGACGGTGTCGGTGCACACGCCGTGATCGTGCCGAAAGACCGCGCCGTGGGCCTGAACGCCACGGCGGCAAAAGTCGCCAGCGGCGCGGCCGAGACGGTGCCGTACATTACGGTGACCAACCTGGCCCGCACGATGCGCGAGCTCAAGGAGCGCAACATCCTGTTGATCGGCACGTCCGACGACGCCGACCGCGGCCTGTACGCGGCTGATTTTACCGGGCCTGCCGCGCTGGTGATGGGTTCCGAAGGCGAAGGCATGCGCCGCCTGACGCGCGAGACGTGCGATGTGCTGGTGTCGATTCCCATGTTCGGTTCGGTCGAGAGCCTGAACGTGTCGGTCGCGTCGGGCGTGTGCCTGTTCGAGGCGCGCCGGCAGCGGATGGCGCTCGAAGGCGTTTCCGAGTAATCTTTTCGCACGACCTTTTGTGTGCCATGGATCCGGGCGCAGTCAAGCCGACTGCGCCCGGATGCTTTACCATGCGACTCCACCCATCGAACTGACTCCCCATGTTTGCCAAGCTGCGCGAAGATATCCACGCCATCATTGAGCGCGACCCGGCGGCGCGCACCGGCTGGGAAGTGCTGACCTGTTATCCCGGCCTGCACGCCATCATCATGCACAACTGGGCGCATGCATGCTGGCTGCTGGGCGCCAAATGGATCGGCCGCTTTATCGCCTACATTGCCCGCGTCATCACGGGCATCGAAATCCATCCCGGCGCCGTGATCGGCCGCCGCGTCTTCATCGACCATGGCTTCGGCGTCGTCATCGGCGAAACGGCCGTGGTCGGCGACGACTGCACGATTTACCAGGGTGTCACGCTGGGCGGCACCAAGCTTGTCGCCGGCACCAAGCGCCACCCGACGCTGGAACGGGGCGTCATCATCGGCGCCGGCGCGCAAGTGCTGGGCGCCTTCACGGTCGGCGAATTTGCCAAGATCGGCTCCAACGCGGTCGTCATCAAACCGGTGCCGGCCGGCGCCACGGCAGTTGGCAACCCGGCCCATATCGTGCGCAAGGAAGAGCAGACGCGCAGCGAAAAACTGTTCAGCGCCTACGGTGTCTCGCCCGAAGGCGACGACCCGCTGTCGAAAGCCCTGCACGGGCTGATCAACCACGTGGCGCGCCAGGATGAACAGATCGAACGGCTCACTGCCACGATGCAGGCGGCCGGCATCGCCTGTCCCAACCTGCTCCCCAACGATAAACTCGACTCCGCCAAGCTGAACCGGCTGGTCGACTGAGGAAATCCATGACCGACACTACTGAACTCGATCCTTTTGAAATCCGTGTGCTGGCCGTGCTGGCCGAAAAGGAAGCGCTGACACCGGACAGCTATCCGATGACGCTCAACGGCCTGATGAACGGCTGCAACCAGCTCTCCAGCCGCGACCCCGTCATGCAGTTATCCGAAGAGACGGTCTACGACGTGCTGCAGCGCCTGATGCAGAAAAAACTCGTCAACGGCGTTACGCAAGCGGGCGCGCGCGTGGCCAAGTACGAACACCGGCTGCGCATCAAGTACACGCTCGAGCAGGACAAGCTGGCCGTGTTGGCGATCCTGATGCTGCGCGGGTTGCAAACAGCCGGCGAAATCCGCACGCGCAGTGGCCGCGTGCACGAATTCAAATCGGTGGAAGCGGTCGAGGCGGCGCTGCAGTTCTTGATCGACAAGTACCCGCCGCTGGTGGCGAAACTGCCGGTGGCGCCGGGCGCGTCGACGGCCAGGTACGGCCAGCTGCTGGGCGGCGAGGCGGCGCTGGCACGGGAAGAGTCGGCGTTTGGCACGCCGGCGCCGGCGGGCGGGCGCATCGCGCAGCTGGAGCAGGAAGTGGCCGGCCTGCGTTCCGAGGTGGCAGAGCTGAAGGCCCAGTTCGAAACGTTCAAGCAGCAGTTCGAATAAGCGCGCTGAAGAAAAAAAAGGAAGCCGCGCGGCTTCCTTTTTTTATGCACTAAACTGTTTTCAGCCTTCGTCGCGCCAGCGCCGCATCCGGATCGCCACGAAGATCATCGCTACGCCGACGGCCGCGCCGATCCAGACGCCGGGCGCTGCCAGCGTGTGCCACGATTGCATGAAGACGGTCCCCAGCTCGACGCCATGCTCGCCGGGACGCATGGTGACTGTGTGGTCGCTGAAGGCAAACCAGATGCCCGGCACCAGGCCACCCAGGCCGCGGTTGACGACTTCCTTGGCGAAGTAGGTGAGGCCTGCGTTCATGCCCTGGTTGCCGGTGATGAGAAAATCCACCCACTTGACGATCACCAGTGCGATCAACGGCACGCCGATGGCCCACAGGAACACCTTCGACTTCGCCCAGCTCGACACCATCAGCAGCCAGCCGATCGTCGGCAGCGCCCACAGCACGTACACCGGCAGTATCCCGATCAAAAACAGCGGCGCCAGATACAGGGCGGGCGTGGCCAGCAGGAGCCCGAACAGGTTCACGCCATTGAAGGCCAGGTAGGCGCCCATGATGAGCAGCAGGGCCAGCGACATCACCAGTGCGGTGACCATGGTGATGACCGGCGCCACGACGGCGGCCGTCAGCACTTTGGAGAGCACCGTCATCTGGTCCGACATCGGCAGCGACTTCCAGAACAGCACGCTGCGATCGCGCCGCTCGTCGTACAGCGCCGACAGGCAGTAGAAGAACACGGTAAATGCCATCATGAAGAACAGCGGGGCGGCAGCGGCCAGGTAGCTGTTGGCGGCAACCTGTGCGACGCCTTGCTGCATCACGGCCGGCATCTCGCGAAAGCTGGTGATATGGACCTGGCGGCCGTTGACCATCGTCTCGACGTTGACGTTGTGCGCGAGCATGCCGTAGCCGGCGCTGGCAGCCGTAATGAACAGCAGGATCGCAGCGACGACCACGGGCGCCCAGAACAGCGAGCCCTTGTGTTCCCAGAATTCGCGGCGCAGCATCCAGTTCAGGGTTTTCATGCGTAGCTTCCTTTCATGGTCGCGACGAACAGGTCGGCGACGCTGGGGTTACGGGTTTCGCCGAGGGTGGCCAGTTGCGAGCGCGCGACGCCGTCGAACAGCATCACGGATTTGCCGAACACCGTGCGCTGGTCGATGGGATTGAGCCCGTTCGCGGCGGCGATTTTATCGGCCGCGACCATCACTTCGGTGTAGCGTTCGCCCACTTCATCCATGGTCGCGGCCAGCACGATCCTGCCTTCGCGGATGAACATCAGGTCAGTGAGAATGTGCTCGACTTCCTCGACCTGGTGGGTGGTGATGACGATCGTCTTGTTCTCGTCAAAATAGTCTTCCAGCAGGTTCTGGTAAAACTGCTTGCGGTACATGATGTCCAGGCCCAGCGTCGGCTCGTCCAGCACCAGCAGTTTCGCGTCGATGGCCATGACCAGCGCCAGGTGCAGTTGCACGATCATGCCCTTCGACATGGATGCCACCTTCATCTCCGGCTTGAGCTTGGTAATGGCGAGGTAGCGCTCGGCTTTCTTGCGGTCGAAGCGGGGATGCACGCCGGCGACGAAATCGATGGCGTCGCCCACTTTCAGCCAGCGCGGCAGGATCGCCACGTCGGCGATGAAGCAGACGTCCTGCATCAGCGCATCGCGCTCGGTGCGCGGGTCGTGGCCCAGCACCGTCAAGCTGCCTTCGAACGGGATCAGGCCCAGCGCGGCTTTCAGCGTCGTGGTCTTGCCGGAGCCGTTCGGTCCGATCAAACCGACGATGCGCCCGGCCGGAATATCGAAGTCGACACCGTCCAGCGCCAGGCTCTTGCCGTAGCGCTTGGTCAGGCCGCGCGCGGACATCACGGCGCTCATGCCGGGTCTCCCAATGGCGCGCCAGGTTCCGCCATGCGCAGCAATTGCTCCACGTTCAGCCCCAGGCGGCGGATGCGTTCGATCATGGCCGGCCACTCTTCAGTGATAAACCGTGCGCGCTCGCTGGCCAGCAGTTTTTCGCTTGCTCCCTCAGTAACATACATGCCGATTCCCCTTCTTTTTTCTACGAGATTGTCGTCGACCAGTTCCTGGTATGCCTTGGAAACGGTGATTGGATTGAGTTGGTATTCTGCCGCGATCTGGCGCACCGAGGGCAGGGCGTCGCCGGCGCGCAACACGCCGTCGAGCATCATGCCCACGACCCGCTCCTTGAGCTGGCGATAGATCGGGGTTTTGTCGTTCCAGCCAATATTCATGCCGGCTCCTGGTGGTTTGATGAAGTGGTGTTGTATTGAAGTATAACAGTGATGCGCAACGTGTCAAACACAATCGGATGCATACGTTTTGGCGCTGTCCACGTTAGCTATTGAAGAGAGAACGAATTTTTACGGCTGAGGTCCAACCTGGACTGCCCACAGCCGGAGCTTGCCATGGATGCCTGCACGTTCGATGCGTTACTCAGCCAGATGAAGCAATTGTCCAGCAACCAGTGCGCCCGGGTACTGGCCCTCCTGAAGCCGCGGGTCGACCAGACCAGCACCGTCGACATCCTCCAGGCCGCCGTTGCCGGCAAGCTGTGCTGTCCGCGCTGCCAGGGCGCCCGCTTGTACCGGCATGGCGAGGCAAACGGGTTGCAGCGCTTGCGCTGCCGTGACTGCGGGCGCACGTTCAACTGCTTGACCGGCACGCCGCTGGCGCGCCTGCGCCTCAAGGATAAATGGCGCGATTACGCCGACTGCCTGCTCG
>Ga0247814_10002446_pt1 | contig 10265 bp, 9 predicted proteins | sample UWRJL179409R1_FD_179947 | JGI IMG/M metagenome (GOLD analysis project Ga0247814, IMG submission 179947) | Plant litter microbial communities from Arlington Agricultural Research Station in Wisconsin, United States - UWRJ-L179-409R-1 | ecosystem: Environmental > Terrestrial > Plant litter >... | reverse complement strand
CGGCGGAACGGTGAACGGCACCGAGGCAGGCGCGGGTGGCGGCGCGGGCTACGGCGGCGGCGGCGCAGGCGGGGCCTTCGGCGATGGCGGCGGCGGTGGCAGCTACTCGGCAATCACGACCGCAACCTTCGCCAACCGGCTCGACGATCTCGCCGGCGGTTGGGTGCAGCTCGACTACCAGGTTCCGGTGCCAGAGGAAGTCGTCGCACCGCCCGCGGCCGAGGCACCGAGCGCGTCGCCAACGATCTTCGGCATCGAGGGCCCCTACGTCGGCATGGCTGCGGCCGCTCTGCTGGTGCTGGCCCTCGGCGCGCTCATCGTCAGCGGAGCTGTGCGCAGGCGACGATGAGTGACTTTCTTCGTGAGGTGGCGGAGGGAACCCGTGTCGTCATCCGCTATCGCCTTCACGACCAGCCGGAAAGCGCAACGGATGCCCTCGGCTACGTCAGCGCGAAAAGCCAGACTCAGATTGTGATCGCCACCGTTCGCGGCCTCGCCACCATCGACCTTGCCGACGTCATCGCGGCCAAAGAGGTGCCGCCGCCGCCGATTCGCCGCTAATCCGCGCCGCTACGATGAACGTAGCGTTGCGAGCGGAGGAGGTGCCATGTCGGTCGATGAGAAGATCGAGCGCACGGCCCTCGAGATCCTGCGCAGCAAGGGCCCAGCCGCCGTCACGATCGAGGCGGTCGCGCTGCACAGCGGCGTGGCCAAGACGACCATCTATCGCCGCCACGACAATCGCGCGTCGCTGCTGCGAGCGATCGTCTATTCGTCGAGCAACTCGACGTCCGTTCCGGTCGGGCTGACCGCCTACGAGCTGCTGCACTGGTTTCTCGGGCACGCCCGCGACACGATCGAGAACGTCGTCGGCCGCGGAACGGTTGCCGCCCTGCTCGTCAACGACGACCCGGAGTTCACGGCTCTGCTGCTCGGCATGGTGCGCACTCGCAGCCAGCCGCTGCGCGACGCCCTGCGGGCTCGCATCGCCGCCGGCGAACTGCGCGAGGGGCTGGATGTCGAGCTGCTGATCAGCCTGCTGCTCGGCACTTTCATGGCCGAGTCCATTCGCGGCAAAGAGACCAGCGAGAGCTGGGCGGATGACGTGCTCGGGTTGCTATGGCCGGCGTTGGTTGCGTAGTTAGCTTCTCCGTCTGACCAGTGCGCTGGCCTTTTCTGGTCGCGTCGCTCAGTATTCACATTCTCCCGCAGTTCACTCGAACATACCTTCGAATGTATGCTATGATGGTCGGATCGTGCCAGCGAATTCACGGAGATTCTCATGGCACGCGCGCACCTACTGCAGACAGCATCGGGTCTCGCATCGCGGCTGCCGTCGGGTGGTCTTTCCGTTGAGTCCGACGAGAACATCGTCGCCCTCCTCTCCCTCGCTGGCTCGCTGCGGCGGTCCGTTGACGCGATTGGGGCAGAGCTCGCCGCTGAACTAGATCGCAGATCGGCTGTGCCCGAGACCTCTCTCACCCGCTCCATGGGAGATCGCACACCGGCCACAGCCACCGCACGCCTGACCGGCATCGACCCCAGCGAGGCCCACGATTGGATCGCAGCGGGCGCCGCCACCGCACCCTCGGTCAGCCTGACCGGGCAGCCACTGCCACCGCGGCACGAATCGGTGGCGGCACATTTTGCCACCGGCTCCATCTCGCCCCGTGCAGCGCGAACTATCACCGACACGCTCGACACTGTCGCCCAGCACTGCGCTGCCGAAGAGGTCACCCAGCTCGAGCAACTGCTGCTCGAATACGCTCCGCAGCTCACGATCCGAGAGCTCACCCGACTCTGCCGCCAGGCCGTCGATAGGTGCGACCCCGACGGAACGGAACCGCGCGAAGACGAGCTGCGGTCGCGCGCTGGCATCACCGTCATCCACGGTCGTGACGGCCTTGTCACTTGGATCGTCAAGATGCACCCGGAGGCGGCAGGACTGATCGGCGCCACTGTCGATGCTCGAACCGCACCCCGGCGGGTGCCGACGTTCGATGACTCCACTGAATCCGATCCTGCGATTGCGGATGACCGCACTCTCGCCCAGAAACGACTGGATGCCCTCGTCGACATCGCGACGGAATCTCTCGCCCACGACACCGGTCGCCTCGCCGGCACGGCCGTCACCATGTGCGTGACCATGACGCTCGAGGCCCTGCTCAGCGGGGTTGGCGTGGCACACATCGACGGAGTCGACGAGCCGATCAGCGCCCGCACTGCTCGACGACTGGCCTCGGATGCCGCAATCATCCCCGTCGTTCTGGGCAGTGAGAGCGAGCCTCTCGATGTCGGCCGCTCCAGCCGGTTGTTCACCGAGAGCCAGCGGCGCGCCCTCACCGTGCGCGACGGCGGCTGCATCTGGCCGGGCTGCGATGCGCCGGCTGGCTGGTGCGAGGTTGCGCACCTGCTTCCGTGGTCGCACGACGGCCCAACCGACCTCGCGAACGGGGCACTGATGTGCCGCTTCCACCATCGACGCTTCGACAACGACGGGTGGGCGCTGCGTTGGCATGGCGCAACGCCGTGGCTAGTACCTCCGGCGTGGCTCGACGCCAGCCGCGCTCCCCGGCGCGCGGGACGACTCCCGCGCGCCGCGTGAGAGAACTACTTGGCGGCCGGGGCCTTCGCCGGAGCCTTCTTGGCGGGAGTGGCCTTGGCTGCGGGTGCGGCCTTGGTGGCGGCGGTCTTGGTGGCAGGTGCAGCCTTAGTCGCAACAGCCTTGGTCGCGACGGGCTTCTTGGTCGCAGCAGGCTTCGCGGCAGGCTTCGCGGCAGGCTTTGCAGCGCCGCCCTTGGTTGCGCCAACGCGTCCCGCAGCCCCAGCAGACTTCTCCGCTCCCGGCGCCGCAGTGACCTTGCCCGGGTTGAAATTCTGACCGGGGTCGACGCCAGTGAACAGCGCGTTCATGACGACGACGCCCTCGGCAGAGATGTCCTCTTCGAGCCACGGCGAGTGCTCGACGCCCACACCGTGGTGGTGCGAAATCGTCGCGTGGTTGTCGACGAACGACTGCTGAATCGCGTTCTTCACGAGGTTGTACTCCGCGACCGGGTCGTTCTTGAAGACGAAGGCGAAGGTGAAGTACAGGCAGGCACCCGAGTGGTACGAGTGGCTCATGTGCGACATGATCCAGCCCTTGATACCGATCTCGTCGTAGGCCTTCTGCGCTGCCGCGTAGGCGGCATCGTGCACCTGGTTGATCTTCGACCACGGCGTCGCGGTCTCAGACACATCGCCAGCCGCGCCCATGTCGAGCAGGAAGTCACGAAGGTAGGGGGTATCGAACTTCTTCTGGTCGTAGAGGATTCCCGGGCCTGTGCCGATGATCGTCAGGCCGTCGTGGTCGCGGATGATGCGCTCCACCAGCGCGCGCTGGCGCTTCGCGTGCGCGACGCTGCCCTCGTAGGCGATGAACGAGATGCAGATGTCGCCGAGGTTGTCCTTGCCCCACTTCGCCGCCATGATCTTCGGCAGCGCGGTGCCGGCCATGAACTTGTCGAGTCCCTTGCGGCCCTTGCTGGTGGCGAGGGTGAAGCCGGTTTCGTTGGAGTCGGAGATGCGGGTGATGGACGGCGCAGCATCCGACTCCGAGATGGCCTGCATAGCGGCGATGCCGGCCTTCCAGTTCGGAAAGAAGTAGGCGTAGACGTCGCGCTTCACCGGAATGCGGTGCACCTGCACGGTGACCTCGGTGATAACGCCGAGGCGACCCTCGGAGCCGAGGATCATCTCGCGAACGCTCGGGCCGCTCGAAGTCGAGGGCAGCGGTCGCAACACGAGCAGTCCGTCGGCGCGGGCGACGCGCAGACCTCGGGCGATGTCGGCGATGTCGCCGTACTTGTCGGACTGCATGCCGCTCGAGCGGGTCGCGACCCACCCGCCAACGGTCGAGTGGGTGAAGCTGTCGGGGAAGTGGCCGATGGTCCAGCCCTTCTCGTTGAGCTGCGCCTCGAGGTCGGGGCCCTGAGATCCGGCCTGGATGACGGCGAGGCCCGACTCCTCGTCGATCGAGGTAACGAGGCGAAGACGGCCGAGGTCAAGCGAGACGACCGTGCGCTTCTCTGTGGGTAGCGGCTCGAGGCTGCCAGCGATGTTGCTGCCGCCGCCGAAGGGGATGATGACGGCGTTGGCCTTGACCGCGGCCTTGACAACGGCGAGCACCTCAGCCTCATCGGCCGGGTAGACGACGACGTCGGGGGCGCGCTCGATCCAGTTGTTGCGAATACGCACGAGGTCGCGCAGCGACTTGCCATAGGTGTGGATGACGCGCAGCTTGTCGTCGGTCGACACGTTCTTCTCGCCAACGATGCCAACGAGCGTCTTGGTGAAGGCAGCGGTGACGTTGCTCTTCGGCACCTCGAGCTGAGCGAAGTCGGGCTCTTCGGCCTTGGTTGCGGTCAGCAGGTCGAGGCCGACAGCCTCGAGCACGAAGGGCGCGAAACCGGGCTTGTCGTCGTGGTGGAATGCCGAGCCCTCGTTGCCCCAGCCCCACCACTTCATGTGCTTGACGTCGGTCATGTCATTCCTTCACTTCGATGGGTGGAACGCCGGGAATCGAGATCGACGAATGCAGTCGCACAACCTCCCGGGCAAGACGGAGGGAGAACTCTTCTGCGCTCTCACCACTATCGTGGCGCATCGGCGAGCCGAACACGATGCCGACGGGCAGACGTCCGTTGGTCGGCCAGCTCTGGCCACGCGGCATGGCCTTGTTGGCGCCGACGATGGCGACCGGGAGGCAGGGAACGTCGCTCGAGATCGCGAGCGCCGCCGCGCCGGGCTTGAAGGCGCCGAGCACGCCGTCTTTCGAACGTCCGCCCTCGGGAAAGATGAGCAGCGGAACGTCGCGGCCGAGCAGTTCCTTCGAGAGACCAGCGCTCTTGCGGCGCCCGCCGCGGTCGACGGGGAAAGCGTTGAAGAACAGCGCGGTGAGCCACTTGCGCCATGCGACGTCGAAGAAGTAGTCCGCGGCGGCGCCGGCTGCGAGAAAGCGCGCCTTCTCCCACGGGATCGAGCCCATGACCAGCGGTGCGTCGAGGTGGCTGGAGTGGTTGGCGACAACGATGAAAGCCGGCGGGAGATCCTTGAGGGGCTTGCGACCGTGAATCTGCACCTTGGTGAGCGACCAGACGAGCGGCTTCAGCATCATGCGCTGCGCGACGAAGCGCATGCTGACGAACAGGGGCGAGGTGAAGCGGTCGTTCGTTGCCACTACTTCGTCCCAACCGTCACACGCTGCGCCTCTGACCGCGATGACGAGATCTTACGCGCGAGCCAGCGGGTGGTGCTCTGCGGCAGGCGGCGCACCACCCAGATGATCGCCTTGTAGCGCAGGCTGGGCAACGACACGACCTTGCCCTTGGCGGCATCGCGAATGGCACTGGCGACGAGCGGCTGAGGGTCGAGCCAGAGAAACTCGGGGATCGCGGACTTGACTGCGCCGCCCCGGTCGTGAAACTCGGTGTGCACCCAGCCTGGGGCGAGAACGGTGGCGGTGACCCCGGTGCCGCGCAGCTCAATCGAGAGCGCCTCGGTGTACGACATGACCCAGGCCTTGATCGCCGAATATGCCCCAGTCGGAATGTAGCCGGAGGTGCTGCCGACGTTGATGATTTGGCCACTGCCGCGCTGCGTCATCGCACGGCCGGCCGCTGCGCCGAGAACGAGCACCGCGCGCAGCATGACGTCGAGTCCGCGGTCGAAGGTGGCGGTATCCGTGCTGAGTAGGGGGATCTTGTGGCTGAAGCCGGCGTTGTTGACCAGAATGTCGATCGGGCGGGCCGAGTCTTCGAGGCGGGCGGCAACGCGATCGACTGCGGCGCGGTCGGCGAGGTCAGCGACGATGGTCTCCACCGAGACGGATGACAGTTCGGCAACCATCTCAGCCAACCGCTCCGAATCACGGGCGACGAGCACGAGGTCGACACCGCGACGGGCGTAAGCCCTGGCGAACTCGGCGCCGATGCCCGACGTACCGCCGGTGATGAGAGCCGTAGCCATGACTCTCACATTACGCTACGGAGAGCGTAGCGATACTGCGTAGACTCGTTCACGACCACTGGTCCCCTGACTCAGGAAAAGGTATTCGGATGCCGGAATACAACGCCACCGCCGCGGACAGCGCGCGCGGACCGGCGCCCGACTTCGACGTTCGAGCCTACGCCCGCACCGCGGTCGGCAGCTTCCGCGAGGGTCTGGATCTCAGCGCCTACGAGACCGCGAAGCTCAGCCCCGAGACCCTGCGCACGATCGCGTTGCTCGAGGCCGTGGAGCGCGCCACCATGCAGCACCTGCGCATCGTGCTCGTCACCCCGACCCACAAGGACGCCCGCATCACGGCTTTTCTCACCACCTGGGCCTACGAGAAGTACTGGGTGGCCGACGCCCTCGCTGCGGTTCTCAGCGCCCACGACTCCGTGCCGGTGAGCCCTCGGCGCTCCGCGCCCGTGCGCTTCTTCCGTGAGATTGCCGAGCGCTTCGCACCGATTCGTGAATCCCTCGTGGCCAACCAGATCGGTGTCGACGTGCTTGCAGTACACATGACGACCGGCGCGATCGACGGCTGGCTGACCCAGGCCGCGTACCACCGCATCGCCGAGCTCGAGCAGCACGACGAGCTGCAGAAGACGATGGCCACGATCCTCGAGATCAAGGCGCGTCACCTCACCTTCTTCGAGCCGCAGGCGGAGTACCGCCTCTCCGCCTCGTCCGCCGCACAAAAGCTCACCCGCTCACGCCTGCGCCAGTCCGACTGGCCGATCGGGGCAGACGAGCTACCCCGCGCCGACCTGCAGTTCTTCTACGAGCGCATCTTCCGTTCCTCCCCCGGCCTCGCGACCAGCATCGATGACGCAATCGACGGCCTTCCCGGCCTGCGCGGCCTCCACCTCATTGAGAAGGCATCCGCATGACCGACGCACCCAAGAAGACCGCACCCAAGAAGACGACAACCACAACCGCTGGGCTAACCAACGAGCACGTCTTCCTCACGGGAGCCACCGGCTTCGTCGGGCAGGCCGTGCTCGAGCGCCTGCTCGCCGACTACCCGAAGACCCGCATCTCGATTCTCGTGCGCTCGAAGGGCAGCGCCCCGGTCGAGCAGCGCCTCACCCAGCTCATGCGCAAGCCGGTATTCAAGAACTGGATCGAGAGCCTCGGCGAAGAGGCGGCGATGAAGCAGGTCGCCAAGCGGGTCTCCATCATCAACGGCAGCCTCTCGAACGTGGGCAAGCTGCCCAACGACATTGACGTGGTCATTCACGGAGCATCGACGGTGTCGTTCGACCCGCCCATCGACGAGGCCTTCGACACGAACGTCGGCGGCGCCTTCGGCGTCTACGGCGCTCTGCTCGAGAGCGGCAGTGACCCCCGCGTCGTGCACGTCTCAACCGCTTACGTCGCTGGAATTCGCAAGGGCGTCTCGCCAGAGGCGAGCCTGACCCACAGCGTCGACTGGCGTGCGGAGTACGAGGCCGCGAAGTCCGCTCGCGTGCGCGTCGAGAATGATTCGCGCTCCCCCGAGGCGCTGCGCGGTTTTCTCAATGCGGCGAAGTCCAACAACAGCAAGGCGGGGCCGCAGGCCGTTGCCGCCGAGGCTGAGGCCGCCCGCGTCGCCTGGGTCACCAAGACTCTCGTCGACCACGGCCGGATGCGCGCCGAATCCCTCGGCTGGACCGACGTCTACACCCTGACCAAGGCATTCGCCGAGCGCGCGGCCGAAGAACTCTGGGCGCAGAGTGGCCACCGCCTCAGCGTGCTGCGGCCCTCGATCATCGAGAGCGCGCTGCAGCATCCCTTCCCCGGCTGGATCGACGGATTCAAGGTCGCCGACCCGCTCATCCTCGCCTATGGCCGCGGTCTGCTGCCCGACTTTCCCGGTCTGCCCGACTCGGTGCTCGACATCATCCCGGTCGACCACGTCGTCAACGCGATCATCGCCGTCGCGGGAACCAAGCCGGAGCCAGAGAAGGTCACCTACTACCAGGTGGCCTCTGGGCGGTCGAACCCGCTGCCGTTCCACGAGATGTACGAGAACGTGCACGAGTACTTCACCAACAACCCGGTACCCAAAGACGGCGAGCCGACCAAGGTGCCAAAGTGGGCCTTCCCCGGTGAGGCGCGCGTCGAGCAGGCGCTGACCCTGCGCGAGAACATGGCGCGCCGCGCCGAGCAGCGCATCACCCGCAAGCGCACGCTGACGTCGCGCCGCCGGGTGCGCTTCGACAAGATCAAGCGCCTGCAGCACGGCCTCGAGGTGCTGCGTGGCTACACCGACCTCTACCGCGCCTACGTGCAGACCGAGGTCATCTTCGACGACCGCAACACCCGTGCGCTGCACGAGTCGCTCTCGCCAGAGCTCAAGAAGACCCAGGGCTTCGACGTCATGGACATCCGCTGGCACGACTACCTGCAGAAGGTGCACTTTCCGTCGATCACCACGATGACGAAGGCCTTCGCCAGCCGCCCGAAGGAGAAGGCCCGCGGTGCTCGCGCTCTTCCCCAGAGAACGGATGTCGTTGCCATCTTCGACCTCGAGGGCACGGTCGTGAAGTCCAACCTTGTGCAGCAGTACCTCTGGCTGACCTCGAGCCTCCCGCCGCGCCGCTGGGCCGTGGATGCCGTCAACTTCGGCTTCTCGATTCCCAAGTACATCCGCGCGGAGCGCCGCGACCGCGGTGACTTCATTCGCACCTTCATGCGGCGCTACAAGGGGTTCAAGGTCGCCGACATCCAACGACTGGTGCGAGGCCCGGTCGGCCGGATGCTGCTCAATCGCGCGCTGCCCGAAGCCCTCGCCCAGGTGAAGGCCCACCGCGAAGCAGGGCACCGCACGATTCTCGTCACCGGAACCATCGACCTCATGGTGCAGCCGCTGCTGCCCTATTTCGACGAGGTGGTTGCCGGCTCGATGCACGAGCGCGACGGCAAGCTGACCGGCTACCTCGCTGATCCGCCCCTCGTTGACGAGGCTCGCGCCGCCTGGCTGCGGCACTACGCCAAGCTCAACGACATCAACCTCACCCAGTCGTACGGCTACGGCGACAGCCACGCCGACCTCGCCTGGCTGCAGCTTCTCGGCAACGCGAATGCGGTTAACCCCGATCTGCAGCTGTACCGTTACGCGCAGGAGAAGCGCTGGAACATCCTTGACTGGAAGCGCAACGCACGACCCACCGAACCAGAGTCCCGCACCGAATCCTCGATAACCGCAGCGGAAGGCATCTAGATGGCATTCGACATCGACAAGTTCACCAGCACCTCGGTCAACGTGAACTGGAACGACCTCGACTTCGACGAGTTCAAGCGCAATCCGCTGCCTCCGGCGACGCTGCGTGCGCTGCGCTACATGTGCGACGTCGAGTACCACACCGTCTGCTACCTGCGTGACATGCTCGTCACCCCGTCGCACAAAGACGGCGAGGTGAGCGCCTTCATGACCATGTGGAACCGCGAGGAGTTCTGGCACGGTGAGGCCCTCGCCGCCGTGCTCGCGGCTCACGACGTCGAGGTCGACTTCGACGAGCTCAAGGCGACGCGTCTCAAGCTCGGCTGGAAGGACCGCCTTGACCCCGTCAAGCAGGCCCTGCTCGGCAACATCATCGGCAAGGACTTCATCGCCGTGCACATGATCTGGGGCGCCACCAACGAGTGGTCGGCTGTCGCCGCGTACAACCGCCTCGCCGACCTCGAGAAGCACCCGACGCTCGCCACCCTGCTCAAGCGGATCGCCAAGCAGGAGGCTCGCCACGTCGCCTTCTATGCCACCCAGGCCCGTGACCGCCTCGCGCGCTCGAAGAAGGCCCAGGTCATCGCCCGCTTCGCCCTCAAGAACGCGTGGGGCCCTGTCGGCTCCACGATCATGGAAGACAAAGAGGTCACTCACGTCATGGGCCACCTCTTCGGCGGCGAGGACGGCATGCGCGAGATCCGCAAGCTCGACGAGCACGTGCAGCGCATGCCCGGCCTGCAGGGCCTCACCATCGTTGAGACGGCGATGAAGGGATACGGAGTCGCTGCCTAGCGATTCTCAGGTTCGCTGAGAGCTCCCTGATAACCTCGAAGCATGGCCGTACGAGTAGAAAAAGTCGACCTTCCCGGTATCGGGTTCCGTCACGACGTTGTCACCTCCAGCGGACGCCGCATCAGCGTCGTCTCGCACCGTGACGGTGCACGTGAGATCGCTCTCTTCGACGAGATCGACCCGGATGCGAGCACGGACTCCATCCCCCTGAGCGACCAGGAGGCGGCGGCTCTCGCCG
>Ga0247814_10002444_pt1 | contig 10267 bp, 4 predicted proteins | sample UWRJL179409R1_FD_179947 | JGI IMG/M metagenome (GOLD analysis project Ga0247814, IMG submission 179947) | Plant litter microbial communities from Arlington Agricultural Research Station in Wisconsin, United States - UWRJ-L179-409R-1 | ecosystem: Environmental > Terrestrial > Plant litter >... | reverse complement strand
TGATGATCCAAATTACGGTTACGGTGTAAACTCCGGCTGGGGGATCAGAAGTGAGGAGTTTGATTTCTGGGTGCAGGTCAATCAGCCACTGGGACAATTTTATGGTTATGTGGTGGATGGCTGGTTTACTTTGGACGATTTTGACCGGGCAGCTTACGAGACCGGTCTGGCCGGCGGAAACAGGGTATGGAAAGAGAAAGCGGGCGTGCCGACTGGAACCCAGACCGCTATTGGTCAGGGGCCTGCGCCAGGCGTAATGAAAATAAAAGATTTGAATGGCGACGGTAAATTAACTCCGGAAGACAAAACCGTACTGGGGAACTTTCAGCCCAAATTTTTTGGCGGATGGAACAATCAATTCAGTTATAAAGGTATTGACCTGAGCCTGTTTTTGAATTTCTCTTACGGAGGAAAAGTGTATAATGCCAATAAAACCAACCTCGGTTCCCGTTACCAGGTTAATGGAAATAATTTCCCCGAGAGTTTTGCCAATAGCTGGAGATACTTTGATGCGAAAGGCGTACTGATTTCGGATTGGGATCAGCTCGGCGAAGCCAACAAAAACGTCAGCTCGTATTCACCCACTTATGGTCAGCCGGTCGCCTTATCTGATGCCATCGAAGATGCCTCTTTCCTGCGTATCACCAACCTCACGCTGGGTTATTCTCTTCCAGCAAAGTTCTTAAGCAAGCTCAAAGCGGTTTCCAGGTTGAGGTTATATGCAACGGTCAACAACTTATACACTTTTACGAATTACTCAGGTTTTGACCCGGAAGCCAGTACAAGGAACAATCCCTTAACACCCGGAGTAGATTATAATGCTTACCCGCGAAACAGGTATATGCTGGCGGGTATTAATGTAACTTTTTAACTCAACGTGATGAAAAAAAATATACTCAGGTATGTGATAATGATAGTCCTGACCCTCACAGCCACACTTTTCTCTTGTAAAAAATACCTGGAAGTGGACAATGAAGCCAGGGTAGATATCAATGAACTGTTCAGCAATGTGGATAATGTAAATGCCAATATTCTCAGTATTTACAGCAGGGCTGCCGGAAGGAATGTATATGGCGGAAACCTGTCCACGCAGTTCTCTACAGGTGGGGATGACTTCTGGTTAAGAGGAAGTAATCCCTACAACAGAAATGATGTTTCTGCGGTTTCAACTTTTAATCCCTCTGTGGGAAATACAGCTTTACTGGCCACTTTTAGTCAGCTGTACGAGGGAATAGAACGTGCAAATATTGTTTGTAAGTATCTCCCGAAATCGAGTCTGTATTTAAGCGGATCAACGGAACAAAAATTCAGGCTGAAGAATTATTACGGGGAGGCACTAACCTTAAGGGCCCTGTTTTATTTCGAGCTGATCAGACATTGGGGAGATGTGCCTGCGCCATTTGAACCGGCGGCCGACCGTGACAATCTGTTTCTGACGCATGCCGACCGCGACAGTACGTATACCCATATTCTGGATGACCTGAAATTGGCGTCAGAACTGCTCCCCTGGAGAAGTGAGTTAACGGCTTACAGGACTTTTAGAATCACAAAAAGTGCGGTAAAGGCCCTGCGTGCACGCATCGCTCTATTCAGAGGCGGATATTCGCTCCGGAAGGATACCAAAATGTTGCAGCGACGTCCTGATTATCAGCAATACTATAAAATTGCGTTCGACGAATGTAATGATATCATCAAAAGTAACCAGCATCAGCTAAATCCGGTATTTGAAAATATCTTCAGGTCACTCCATTCCGGCACTGCGCGTTTTGATGATACCAATGAAATCATCTTTGAAATTGCCATGTGGGGTTCTATAAATGATAGTGATTTAGCCAGAACTTATGGTTTTGGCTTTGTGAACGCTACCGTAGGCGGAGGTGGCGGCGGTGCAAGGGCGGTGCCGACTTATTTCTATGAATTTGCAAGAGGTACAGATTCCAGAAGGGATGTCACCCTCCCGGTTTTTAATGTAAACACTACTGCAAATAACAAGTTGATGATCCGCCTCCATGATATTCCCTGCGGGAAATTCAGAAAATCATGGACCCAGTTCGATGCAGGATCACCGAGTCTTACTTTCGGCGTCAACTGGCCGGTAGTGCGTTATGCAGATGTGTTATTGATGTTTGCTGAGGCGGCGAATGAGCTGCAGGACAATTCGGGCGCATTTATAACCCCGCTGGAAGCGCTGCAGCGGGTACAGCGCAGAGCGTACGGAACAAATCCTATCCCGGATACACCTATGGACAAGGATGGTTTCTTCAAAGCTATTGTCAAAGAACGCCTGCTGGAATTCGGCGGCGAGGGCATCAGGCGTTACGATCTCATCAGGTGGAATCTGATCAACAGCACCATCAAGGAGGTCGATGCAAAATTGAGGCAACTGGCCTGGGGGGCGCCAACGGCAAATAATCCCTATGCAAACTACTCTGAGTATATCTACAACAGGCCCACTGTTTTCAACAACAAAACCTATGCTGAAGAAACAGCGGGATTACTTTTATTCGGTGGCACGGTGAACGATGTACTGTATACACTTAATACGGTTAACCCGGGCGGTACTTATATCCGGCAGGGCTGGAGAAGAGAAGTAGGGGTGTGGACCAACGGTGTACTGGCAGGTGGTTTATTCAGTAATACTGATCAGGCCTGGGGAACTTTTTTTATTCCCAATAACAGGGAGCTGCTGCCATATCCAGGTCGCGTTGTGCTGGAAAGCAGGGGTTCACTGGTGCAGAATTTTGGCTATAACGACTAATTGTCAATTCATAGTTAAATCATTGTGCTTTAGCGCTTTGATCAATACAAATAAATTATTCATCATTAATTGTAAACAGATGAAAACAAGTATATTTTGGAGATTAACGTATTTTACACTGCTGTTTGTGGCAGTGTTAACTGGTGCATGTACGAAGAGCATCGAGGGTTTGGTGGAAGACCCTTCTACCAGCCGCGCGTTTATCCCGACAAATTTCAGAGTCAGGGCATCAGCAGATACAGCTATTTTAAGCTGGAATGCCGGCGCACAGTCGGCGGGCATGCGCATCAGCTATACGCTGGACATTTCAACAGACTCGGCTTTTGCGAGTATCGATTACTCTAAGGTTGTAGATTCTTCAGGCATAAAAATAATCGATCCGGCACTGACTGTGGGGAAGAGTTATTTCGCGCGACTAAGAGCCAACGCCGTAGGTAATGTACAGCCTTCGCGATGGGTCTACTATCCCAGCTCTTTCCGGATTACAGGTTTACAATTTCTGCGGGTAATCCGGAGCAGCGATATTACCGATCAGAGTGTCTCGCTCAACTGGTTCGTGGATCCGCAAACCGCAAGCCTGGACAAGGTGATCCTCAGCACAGACAATAATCAGGTCACCACTGTCCCGCTTACAGCCGCTGAGGCGGCAGCAGGAACAAAAACCATAGCTGGTCTGGCACCGGGAACGCGTTATACCGTACAAATTTTAACCGGAACCAAAAGTAAGGGACTCGGTATGGTCACTACGCTGCGTCCAGCTAACTTTACGCGGATTTTAAATCCGGGAGATAATCTGGCAACTGCTATTACCAATGCTGTAGATGGTGATTTAATCGGTTTGAATCCGGGAACCTATGTGATGACAGGCATCGTGGATATTGTTGCTAAAAATATTAGTATTAAATCAGTTTCCAATAACCCTGCTACTACCAAACTGAAATTGAGAGAACTGAACCTGAAAGGTGACGGGGCAGGAATTGTCATTGCTGGTTTAGAACTGGATGCCAATTACAGTGGCACCAGTTTTGGCGCTACCTTATTGCAGCTCAAAGGACAAAGCGCAGATAACGCCGCTGCGGTTTTTAAATCCATCTCTATCGAAAATTGTATAGTCCATGATTTCACGACCAATATTTTAAGAGGCAATTATGGTGCAGCAGCAGATACGCACAAGTTAAACTCATTTGTGATGAGCAACTGCATCGTCTATGATATCAATAAAACAGGAAGTAATTCTACCTACACCTTTTCGATTGAGAAATTAGGTTTTACGGTGTTCAACCTTAACCGCTCTACTTTGTATAACCTTGGTGCCGGCCTTGTTAATGTGAGTACCATATTGGGCGGCGGTCCGGTGCCCGTCATTGTGTTCGACTATACCACAATTAACAATATTGGTTCTCAGGGCAGATATGTGTTAATCGATGCAGGCAGTCAGGGTGCCGGAAATAACGTGAGTTTCAGTTTTCAGAACAGCATCCTCGCCAATACGCCATTAGGTGTCGGCGGTCTTGCAGTAAGTGGTACACCACATCTCATCAGAAATCAAAATGCGGTCGGAAACTTTGTGAACAGCAATTACTTTAACCTGTTCACTGCAAGAGTTAGTGAAGGTGGTTTTAAACTCGTATTAACCGGACTTTACCAGTTCAACAACAACGAAATCGACCTGGGCTGGTCGGCCGCCACACGCGATTTCAGCTTAAAATCGCTTCCTTCAAACAGCCCTTTGCTCAAAGGAAGTACAAACGGAAATACCATTGGTGATCCCCGCTGGGCATTTTAAATTACAAACAAACATCATTATATATGCTAAACTTTAGTTTCAGATTCCGATTTACGTTCATGCTCTTACAACTCCTGTTCCTGGTGCCCGTAATGGCCCAGGATTCAGGTAGCTCTGCTAAAAAAACACGCTATCCCTTTCAGAACACCGCACTGAGTTTTGAAAAACGGGTCGACGATCTGGTGGGCCGTCTTACACTCGAAGAGAAGGTTTCCCAGATGTTAAACTCTGCCCCGCCCATTCCCCGCCTCGGTATTGCCGGTCACGATTGGTGGAACGAGGTTTTACATGGCGTAGCCAGAACTTCCTATAAAACTACTGTGTTTCCCCAGGCCATTGCGATGGCCGCTAACTTTGATCGCGATGCGCTCTGCCAGATGGCAGATTATGCTGCCCTTGAAGGAAGAGCGGTCTACAATCAGGCCGTTAAAGAAGGTAAAGAAGGCAGGAAATATGTGGGGCTGACCTATTGGACGCCCAATGTCAATATCTTCAGAGATCCCCGCTGGGGCAGAGGACAGGAGACCTATGGAGAAGATCCTTTTTTAACCGCTGCACTCGGCGATGCTTTTGTGCAAGGTTTACAAGGAGATGATCCCAAATACCTGAAGGCTGCAGCCTGCGCCAAACATTATGCCGTACACAGTGGTCCCGAATCATTGCGCCATACCTTTAACGCCGAAGTTTCGGCATACGATTTATGGGATACCTATCTGCCTGCATTCGAAAAATTAGTTGTTCAATCGAAAGTAGCCGGGGTGATGTGTGCCTATAATGCTTTCCGCACACAACCCTGCTGTGCCAGCGATGTACTCATGATTGACATCCTGCGTCAGCAATGGAAATTTACCGGCTATGTGACTTCAGACTGTGGTGCCATAGACGATTTCTATAAAAAACATAAAACACATAAAGATGCAGAATCTGCTGCTGCTGATGCGGTTTTTCATGGTACGGATGTAGACTGCGGCCGGGAAGCTTATCTTGCGCTTGTACAAGGTGTTAAAAACGGTAAAATAACAGAGAAACAAATCGATGTCTCCGTGAAACGCCTCTTTATGGTCAGGTTCAGGCTGGGGCTTTTTGATCCGGCATCCATGGTGAAATGGGCACAAACACCCGCAAGCGTCATTGAAAGTCCGGCTCACCGCGCACATGCCCTAAAAATGGCACGCCAGTCGATGGTGCTCCTTAAAAATGAAAACAACACCCTTCCCTTAAAAAAAGAGCTCAAAAAAATAGTGCTGCTGGGGCCAAATGCCAGCAATCCACTTTCCATCCTTGGGAATTACAACGGTAATCCCTCTAAATTGTCCACCGTCCTTTCTGCGCTGCAAGAGCGGGCAGGCAAGAATACAACGATTGTATATGAACAGGCTGTCAATTTTACCAATAACAAAATCCTGGTATTTGATGATATGTCCGCCTTATATTCTTTTGAAGGCCAGGCAGGCATTAAAGCCGAGTATTTCAACAACACCGAACTGACAGGTGAGCCTGTAGCCACAAGATTTGAGAAAGACCTGAACCATGTGTGGCAGGAAGGGGAGAACGTGATTGCCAATATCAATGCTAACGATTTTTCTGCCCGTTATACCACCAATTATACCGCAACCGAAGATAAAACCATTGTGCTCGAAATCAAAGCCGATAATGGTTTTCGGGTAAGCGTTAACGGTAAAGTAGTCATGGAAGATTGGCTCAATAAGAAAAATGAAGCTAAAAAATATGATCTGAAAATCAAAAAAGAAGAGGTCTATAAAATCGTTGTGGAATACTGGCAAGGTGATGGCGGCGCCAATGTGAAACTCAGTACCGGTAATTATGTGGAAACGGATTTTGATGCCTTGGTAAAAAGACATCAGGATGCCGATGCTTTTGTTTTTGTAGGTGGCATTTCGCCTCAATTGGAGGGAGAACAGATGTCTGTTAATGAGCCGGGTTTTGATGGTGGTGATAAAACTTCCATTCTTCTTCCTGCCATACAGACTGAACTGATGAAAAAGCTGCAATCAGCCGGCAAACCCGTTATATTTGTGATGATGACCGGAAGTGCCATTGCCACCCCATGGGAATCGCAGCATATTCCTGCCATCGTAAATGCCTGGTACGGTGGTCAGGCTGCGGGAGACGCTGTTGCAGATATCCTCTTTGGCGACTATAACCCCTCAGGCCGTTTGCCCGTTACTTTCTATCAGGGTGACAAAGACCTGGCGGATTTTAAAGACTATAGCATGGAGAACAAAACCTATCGATACTTTAAAGGCACGCCACTTTATGGCTTTGGTTTTGGCTTAAGTTATACCACTTTCAACTACACTAAACAAAACATCCCGGTAAGGGTAGCGCAGGGAAAAACTGTAGCAGTTTCAGTTATCGTGAAAAACACCGGGAAAGTTCGTGGCGATGAAGTCGCCCAGCTCTATGTAGTTAACCAGAATAAAACCATCAAAACAGCGATCAAAGCCCTGAAGGGATTTCAACGTGTCAGCCTCAATCCTGGTGAAAGTAAGACCGTAACCTTCCGACTTACACCAGACGACCTTTCTTATGTAGATGCCAACGGGCAGAAAGTGAGATTCAAAGGGAATATACAATTGGCCATTGGCGGGAGTCAGCCTGATGAGCCTAATCAAACAAATGGAAACATCCTCAAATCAATAGTAAACATCACAAAATAATGGTAGGAATTAATCTCGTAAAATCCACGATGCTGCTGCTCGCAGTTTTATCCATCAATCTTGCAGCGCCGACACATCCGGACGACGTACTTCCGCTGGCCTTTCCCGGCGCGGAAGGTTTTGGCAGGAATGTGACAGGTGGAAGAGGTGGTAAAGTGATCATCGTCAGCAACCTCAATGATTCCGGTCCCGGTAGTTTTAGGGCTGCGGTGGAAGACAGGGGAGCAAGAATTGTAGTCTTTGCTATTTCAGGCACAATCTATTTGAATAGCGTCATTAACCTCATTGAGAAAGACCTGACCATTGCCGGACAGACTGCTCCAGGAGATGGCATCACCTTAACCAATTATCCTGTAAGTGTGAAGACCAGCAATGTGATTATCCGTTACCTGAGATTTAGAATGGGCGATCAAAAACAGGTGGAAGCCGATGCATTAGGCGGTTTTGAATCAAGAGATATCATCATTGATCATTGCTCCATGAGCTGGTCTACCGATGAATGTGTTTCCTTTTATAACAATGATAATTTCACCCTGCAGTGGTGCATTATTTCAGAGAGCCTGAGGAAATCGGCCCATGCCAAAGGTGCACATGGTTACGGAGGGATCTGGGGAGGGAAAAATGCTTCTTTTCACCATAATTTAATGGCCAATAACGATAGTCGTAATCCACGTTTCGGTGAAAGGGAAGGCTCTGCCTATGCGTTGACCGATCTGGTTGACATGAGAAATAACGTGTTTTATAATTGGGGAAACAATATTGCCTATGGGGGAGAAGCCATGCATATCAACATCATCAATAACTACTATAAACCCGGACCAGCAACCAAAGTTAAGAATCGTATCTTCTCCATAGATAAATACATGAAAAAGCCTGCTTCTCCTATTTATAATCAATGGGGTCAGTTTTATATTGCCGGAAATGAGGTGGAAGGGGATCCGAAAACTACAGGAGACAATTGGACTTATGGTGTGTATAACCAGTTTCATAGCAGATATGGAACCGTTCCGCCCGCTGAAAAAGATGCGATGAAACTATCCGCTCCGCTGGAAATCAACAAAAACGTAACTACTCAAACTGCGAAAGCGGCCTATCCGCTGGTGCTGGATTTTGCTGGTGCAGTGCTGAAAAGAGACGCGATTGATCACAGAATCGTAGTCCATGCTAAAAAGGGAACTTTCACCGCCAATGGTTCAAGCGGAGACAGTGACAGCAGAAACGGGATTATTGATAAACCATCAGATGTTGGTGGTCTGCCGCAATTCGCTACAACCCCGGCTCCTCTGGATAGCGACAAAGACGGTATGCCCGACCAATGGGAAAAATTACACGGACTCAATCCCAAAAAAGCAGATGCCAATGGTAGGGATCTGAATGAAAATTACGATAATATAGAAATATATATTAATTCCCTCGTTCAGCATATCACCAGTCAGCAATCAAAAATATGAATACAGCAGCTCTAAATGTCAGACTCAGACTTGTACTTGTCCTGCTGACTCTTTGTTCGCTTAGTCTTACCAGTTTTTCACAAGAGCAATCTTTAAAACTCAGCTATTCTACGCCTGCTTCAAACTGGAATGAGGCACTTCCTCTCGGCAACGGGCGACTCGGCTGTATGGTTTTTGGTAACCCCGCGAAGGAACAGATCCAGTTGAATGAGGAAACCGTCTGGGCAGGAGAGCCCGGAAACAACATTCCGAAGAATGTAAGCGACAAGATCAACGAAATTAGAGATTTACTTTTTGCAGGTAAAAACCTGGAGGCGCAGGAACTTTCCAACCTCACTTTTCCACGCCAGGCGCCCGGTGATCTGAATTATGGTATGCCTTACCAGACAGTAGGTGATATCTGGTTAGACTTTGCCGGTCATAGTAGTTTTACCCACCTAAAGCGCGAACTGGACATTCAGCAAGCTGTTTCCACTACAAGTTATCAGGTGAATGGCACCACTTACAAGAGAACAACCTTTGCCTCTTTTGCCGATGATGTGATTCTGATGAAAATCACAGCCAGCAAAGCTTGTGCTATTAGCTTTAAACTCAATGCCAGCAGCACCCACAAAATCTACCAGGTGATCCAGAAAGATGGTCAGCTTTTCCTTAACGGAACAAGCGGAAGCGTTGACAATAAAGCGGGGAAAGTTAAGTTTGTTACGCAGATAAAACCTGTATTAAAAGGCGGTAAGTTAACACGGACAGCCAATTCCCTGCAAGTTACCGGCGCGGATGAGGTGTTACTTTACATTTCTATCGCAACCAATTTTAATTCCTATAAAGATTTAAGTGGCAAGCCTCAAAGCAGGGCAAATGCAAAATTAGTAAAAGCAGCTAAACTTAGCTATGAGAAGGCATTCACATCCCATACAGCGATGTACAGAAAATATTTTGACCGTGTATCCCTAAAGCTGGGTACTTCAGCACAGGCAAAGAAAACTACAGACCTCAGGGTAAGGGAGTTTGCTACGGCCTATGATCCGGATCTTGTTGCCCTATATTTCCAGTTCGGCAGATATCTGCTCATCTCCTGCTCACAACCAGGTGGTCAGCCCGCCAATCTCCAGGGCATCTGGAATGATAAAAATTCGCCGCCCTGGGATAGCAAGTACACTGTAAACATCAATACGGAAATGAATTACTGGCCCGCAGAGATTACCAACCTTACCGAGATGCATCAACCACTCTTTGCCATGCTTAAAGATTTGTCCGTCACCGGAGTGCAGAGTGCCAGAGAAATGTACCATGCCAGGGGCTGGAACATGCATCACAATACAGATTTATGGCGTATCACCGGTATAGTTGATGGTGGTTTTTACGGTATGTGGCCTATGGGTGGCGCATGGTTAACCCAACACTTATGGCAACACTATCTATATACCGGAGATCAGCAGTTTTTAAAAGAATACTATCCCGTACTTAAAGGGGCAGCGCTCTTTTATCTCGATGTGCTTCAAGAAGAGCCCCAACACAAATGGCTCGTGATGGCGCCATCTATGTCGCCCGAAAATACCTACGAAAAAGGTGTGGGCGTAGCCGCCGGCAC
>Ga0247814_10002441_pt1 | contig 10272 bp, 10 predicted proteins | sample UWRJL179409R1_FD_179947 | JGI IMG/M metagenome (GOLD analysis project Ga0247814, IMG submission 179947) | Plant litter microbial communities from Arlington Agricultural Research Station in Wisconsin, United States - UWRJ-L179-409R-1 | ecosystem: Environmental > Terrestrial > Plant litter >... | reverse complement strand
GTCATTCCTTTGCCAGTGACCAAAGCGCCTGTTGTTACTCCGCCGCCAATAATCACTATTCCTGTAGCAAGTAAGCTGCTTATGCCTCCAATGGAATATGTTGAGCCGCAATTCTCTGAAGAATATGCCTCTCGTGCTAAAGATCGCCAGCTACTTGAAGCATTCCATTCAATGGATGTAGGGGTTGAAAAGCTAAATGGCCTGCTTGCAGAAAAATTCGCTTTTACCATGCGAATGCCTGTTAACGCAAGGATGGCTTATAAGGATGCCGCTGAAGTTGCAGAAGACTTTATCCTAGAGCAGCACCCGCTGGACGAGCTAGCTCAATTTCCGCTGAACGTTCCCATGTCTCAAATCAACATTGTGAAATCCCATTTTGGTGTAACCACTATGAAAGCGGCAAAAGATTTAACCCCCGACTTCCTTGATGACGCGAAGAACATGGGTCCAGCTAAGGCCGAAATATTCTATAACGCAATCCAGTCTTACATCAAAGAGCTGAAGTCGAAGGTGCGTATTGACTTGCGCATGGGAAACACTGATAGATCTATTGGAAGCCTCCTGTCTCACCTGTATCTTCTCAAGATGTATGCTAACAAAAGAACTAACGAGCCTGAGGTAGATAACGTTCTGCAATTCGCTCAACGTTTTGCCGCCTCGCCTTTATCTACGGAAGAACTACGCGGGTTTACGTATTTCCTTTTCCCGCGTTCAAAATCTCGAATTGAAGCACGCCGTCTTCTCGCGCGAAGCTTAAATGAATGGGAGTCGCTTCCTACTGTTTTGGCGCTTAACGGCGAAGAGACACGGCGTGACCAGAGAATCTGGAACGAGAATGCACCTAACTCATTCGTTTACGCAGATTTTCTTGCTGATTCAGCAACATACTATGCTCTTTTGTCGCGTCTTATGCCCGCAGGTGCGAACGCTAATGCGGACTTTGACGCTGAAGGCGATGTCTTTGCTGGTGGTGGTCTTGGTCAGCAAACGTGGAACGAGATCAACGATATGGTATTGAACCTTAGCCGCTTCAACGCCTCTCTGCGCCCTTATCAGGAGTTCGGGGTGAAGTACTGCCTACACCAGAAGCGCACGCTCTTAGGCGACGATATGGGGCTAGGCAAGACGGTACAAGCTATCGCTGTCATGGCTCACTTGACTGCAAACTCTAGCGAACGCTTGACTCACCTTGTTGTGGCTCCGCTGAGCGTTCAAGAGAACTGGGTCCGTGAAGTTGCTCAGCATTCTTCGCTTAAAGCCGTTCCAGTCCGCTCTAAAACTCAAAAGATAAAGGGTGCAGACTATGATGTGGTAATCACTACTTACGAGCGTATCAGCGAGGCTCTACGGTTGCAGATTAATGGTGCGGTTATTGTTGACGAGGCTCACTTTGTTAAGAACCCTGAAACACAGCGGTCGCAGCGTGTTCTTGCAGTTCTTGGCGACCGCGAGTACGGCATGTTTATGACAGGTACCGCTATCGAGAACAACCTTGAAGAACTATCAAGGCTGATCGAGCTGGTTAACCCTAACTTGTCGAAGGATCTGGACGCGTTATCCTCTGAACCTACTCCACAAGCTTACCGTGGAGTAATCGCGTTCTCTTACCTTCGCCGTAACAAAGAGGACGTGCTTACTGAGTTACCTGAACTCACTATTAAGGATGAGTGGGTTACGATGGGCGCTGTCGAGGCCGAATATTATAAGGAAGCGCTTGGGGCTAACTGGCATGCTGTCCGCAAGGTTGGGTATGCGCGAGTTGATTTCTCTAAACTTACGCGCATGGCGGAAATTATTTTAACTAGCGTTGCTCGGGGAGAGAAAATTCTTATTTTCTCTTTCTATCTTGAAACTCTTGATACTGTAGCTAGAATTTTCAAAGCCATTCCGCAGGTGCGCGTGGACGGCAGTGTAGACGCGGAAACGCGACAAGATTTGGTTGACACTTTCAATAACGCAGTAGGCACACATATTTTTCTTTCTCAAATCGCAACTGGAGGTGTTGGCTTGAACTTGCAGTCAGCTTCTCGCATTATCTTGTGCGAACCACAGATTAAATTCAGCCTCGAAACGCAAGCTATTGCTCGCGCGCATCGCATGGGACAGTTGAACGCTGTTATAGCTCATCGTCTTGCGACAACTGACACGGCGGACGAGCGTATTATTGATATGCGCAACGAGAAGCAGCGACTCTTCGATGAGTACGCGAAGAGAACAGCTATGGGAGACATGTCCTTGGAGCTTGAGGACGAGGGAAAATCGAAGAAGCTCATCATGGTTGAAGAACGCTTAAAGCATGGAGTTGTGTAAGCATTTGCGACTTCGGTAAATAGGAAGGAGTAAACCAGATAATTAACATTTGTTTTACTCTTTCCTATAGGACTGCTTAGCTCTAACTATTATGAATTTCTAGTGATGCTTGTTCTGGGCAAAGATGCTTCCGTGGAGGTTGGCTGCGTCCGTGACGACAATGATTGCATCAGGGTCGATATCCTCGACAGTCTCAACAAGTATCGCCTCTTCAACTCTCGCTACAAACAAAAAGACGATCTTCAGGTTATCGTTAAGGTCATCCTTGTGAGCATCCACGAATACAACCTTACGGTTAAGAGTTGTATGAATTGCCTCTGCGATCTCCGCATGTTTAGTTGACATAATCTGAATAGTTTTCATCTCGTTTCCACCTTCCATTACCCTCTTAATGATTGGGGTTACCACAATATAGAAGAGGAGGAAGCTAGCCATCGCACGCTCAGGGGTGAAGACAAAAGCGGCGACAAGGAAGATGAAAAAGTTAATGAGCAAAATAATTTGCTCCACAGAGAACTTCGTTTTTGTAGCGAGAGACAAAGCTAGGATCTCTGTGCCGTCCAAAGCTCCTCCGTAACGCAAGGCAAGTCCAACGCCGACACCCAATAGAAGGCCACCGTATCCCAACGCGAGCACGAACTCAGTAGTTAGAGGTTCCGAATGATGAAGAAGGATAGTCGTGAATGATAGCGTTGCGATTCCTAGGGCTGTGCGAACAGCAGACTTCACACCTGCATGCTTGTAAGCAATGAACAAGAAAGGAATATTCAAAACTCCGATGAATACTCCGAGAGGAAGGTCGATGAAGTTAGTAAGAATAATGGAGATACCTACTACGCCGCCGTCGAGGAAACCGTTGGGGACGAGAAACAGCTCTAAACCTACTGCAACAAGCAAAGCACCAATGATGATAATAATTGTCTTAAGCAATTCCAGTAGGATGGGATGCTTGGTCCTTTTAACGATATGGTCTTTGGCTTTGCGCAGCATGGGCGGCTCTTTCTAGTCGTAGTAGTTGCTGTTACAAGTATACCAGAGTTCTGTCCTAAGCCATATTTGACTCGCTAGGTATCTTGAAAATGTTTGTTAGTTCTTGAATACAAATGATAACGTCTGCTAACAATTTATAGCTGCCCCTAACATGGCATATGGAATGCGTCGATATCTCCATGAGGAATAAATGAAACGTATACAAGAAAAACTAGAAGAGCGCAGAGCGTCACGCGAAGAGGGCTTCACCCTTATTGAGCTGATGATCGTTGTCGTCATTATTGGTATTCTTGCGGCTATCGCGATCCCAATTTTTGCTAACCAGCAGAAGAGCGCTATCGAAGCAACTATCAAGACCGACCTTAAGAACGCCGCAACTGTAATGCAAACGGACGCGGCACAAAACGGCGGCAAATATTCTGCATGGGTGCCCAGTTATGATACGCAATCCGAGAATAATCAGATTATTTTAGATCAAGCTAAATCTAATGCTCAAGCGTACTGCCTTGTGGGTAGTAACTCCGCTGTCTCTGGTGTAAAATATTACTACAGTTCGCTCGAAGGAAAAGTTTCTGCGCTTTCCACGGGATGTCCTTCGTTGCTCGCCTCAACTACTGTTAGCGGTATTTCATTTGCAGATACGCGTACAGCAGAAATATCTGATGATAAAGCTCTTATTGTTTACTCTTTGGAGTCCTCCGCGCTAAATATGCAGGGAGCTTTCACAACCTATGGTTACGGCACTGTAGATATCATGAGCAGCAATGTTTTCGTTAATACATCAGTTGCAGATTTAAAGAAATACGACATTGTTGTGCTTCATTACGGCTGGGCTTCCGCGCCAGGAACAGTGAAAATGAAAGCTGACGCTTATTATGACGCTGGCGGAAAAATCTTGCAGGACGGTAACGATACGAACGCTATAGCTAACCCATGGGTTGCTTCAGCTAAAAACCTCAGCTCTCCTGGCGGATATACTCCTACTCAGAACCAAGGCCTTACCCCTTCTTTCCCCCATTCTTTTTCCGCTGGAGCCTGGTCTGGAAATGACTCATGGAGCTGCATCACAGGTCTTGTACCTGGCGCAGTTTCTCTAGCGACAAGCTTGCAAAACGGCGAAGTATGCAATACCATGTTTGCTGCAACTAACGGCTCAGGGCGCTGGGTTTATATATCATACATGACTGGAATCAATGGTCCTGTACCCTCAGGATTGGACTGGCTACGTGCTTAAATTTCTTATTGCCAACCGCGATAGCAGAAGCGAAGAAGAGGGCTTCACCCTTATCGAATTGATGATCGTTGTTGTCATCATTGGTATCCTCGCCGCTATCGCCATACCTATTTTCGCGAACCAACAAAAAGCTGCCACAGACGCTGCGACAAAATCTGACATTAAAATGGTTGCTACAGCTCAAACTACTTTTATGACCAAAAACTCGACCAACAGGGTTCCTATTACTCCTGCTGCCCTCAACAAGCTAGTACCTACCTTATCTCAGGGAACAACGATAGGAACTTGGTCTAACGCTGCTGGCGGGTACTGTATTGCTGGTTTAAACAACGGCGGAGACGCTGACGGCAATACTTCAGATCCTGCCAATGGCAAATATTTCTGGTATGACAGTGAACTTGGTGGTTGGCAGAATGGCAGCACAATTGGCAAACCAGTTGCTGGTGGCGTATGCGATGATATGCCTCGCTTGAATCAAGTATGGTATTACAATACTGGCAACGTCTGGGTTAACGGTTAAATCGTTACATAGCTTTTCTGTCGATAGCTACATAAGACGCTAAAGGAACCAGAACTTGAAAAAAATCAAAAAAGTAGCAGCATGTGTAACTGTGTTGGGAATTGCCGTAGCTTTAAGTGCATGTGCCCCCTCTAATTCTCCTATGCCAGCAGTTCCTACAACCTCTACAAGTCAGCCTTCGTCCTCATCAGCCCCAGCCGCTAACGAAGAAAGCATTATTGCTAATCGCTTAGAAGAATTTCTCCAAGCAGCATATACAGTTGACTCGGCTAAAGCAGATGCTTTCTACGCTAAATACGAAAACGTTACAGGCGACCCGACAGACGAAGAAAAGCAAGCAATTTTAGCTGACATGGTTGAAGTGTTACCTGAGCTTTCTTATGTAGACGTTGAAGGACTTACGACAGATGAGAAGGGGGAAGTATATGCAGGTATACTTGGCTCTAGCACGGTTGCAGGTGAATCTGTTGTAACAGTTCATGTTCCTGAAGATGCCGTGACAGTCAGCAATACGGAGCCAGCAGAGAAGCAAGCTACAGTTGATGTGGCGAAACTTGAGATCTCCCTTGACGGTGTTATAACAGATTCCTCAGAGACAGACACCCCTAATGTTACCCTCGTACTCAAAAACGGTACTTGGATGATTAATCACGAAGCGTTATAACCTACCACTAAGGAAACCAGTACGCCTATGCGTAAACCCACTAAACTCGGTCTTGTACCAGCAATTCTGGTTACTACCCTTTTGCTTGCAGGGTGTTCTCCCACTGTAAAAGCTATCGATCAAAATGGCCCCGATAAAACAAATACTGCCTCCCCTGAGAATTCAGCAAACGAAGCTGAAGTAACTCAACGCTTCGAAGATTTTGCTGATGCAGCGTATTCAGTTGATCCTACTGCGCTCGAAAATCTTTACGGCTCGCTGCAAGCAGAAACCGATTGGGACGACCCAACGAACCAGCAAGCTTTGATTAACGAGTTCGAGCTACTTATGCCTGAGTTAAGATGGATTAATGCAGATGGAACATCATGGAATGACTTAGGAATTTCTTACGCCAGTGTAGCAACTTATTCATATTATGGCGGTTATGAAGGCGGCATTGATCTAATAATCCCAGAAGAAGCCGTAACGACTAATGGAGACAAAGCAGTTATTGATGTAACCATGGTAACAACAGAGCTTGACGGCGAAACAGTTAGTTTTCAAGAGCTTCAAGAACTTGAATCTAGCAAGATTAACCTTACAAAAGTTGATGGTGAGTGGCTTTTTAATGCTAACGATTTAGTTGCTAGCGTTTAGCTAATCAACCTACGAGCAGGAACTTATTCTTGCCACGCCTAACGAGGATTCTCCCATTTGTGGGGGCGTCCTCGTTAACTTTTTCACCATCGATAGTAATTCCTCCGCTTTTAATAAGACGACGAGCAGCGCTGAGACTTTCTACAAGTTCACTTTCGACAAGCAAAGTAGAAAGCTGGCCACCTGCTTCTACAGAAAGAATCTCATGGCGCAGGAGCGCTACAGATTCTTCGCTCAGCTCACGTACGTTAACCTTACCAAAAAGAACACTGTTAGCTTCCTGTACTTGCGTTAGACGTTCGTCGCCATGGACCAACTTCGTTACTTCACGGGCAAGCGTATGCTGAGCATGCCGAGATGAGGGATTCAGGCGCACAGATTCTTCAAGCTCTTCAATTATTTCCCGTGAGAGCATAGTGAAAATTTTGAGGTAATCGATAACGCTGTCATCAGCGACATTCAACCAGAACTGGAAAAACTGGAATGCACTAGTTTTCTTTTCGTCCAACCAAATAGCACCATTTTCGCTTTTGCCGAACTTTTTACCTGTAGCTTTATTGATTACAAGAGGCGTGCTAAAAACATGCGCCTCTCCTTCGTCCATGCGGCGAATAAGACTCACTCCAGCTGTACTGTTACCCCACTGGTCTCCACCACAAAGCTGTAGAGTAACGCCTTTCTCGCGGAACAGGTGAAGAAAATCGTAAGCCTGAATGAGAGAGTAGCTGAACTCTGCAAAGCTGATACCTGTAGTGTCGAGACGGGATTTAACAAAACCTCGTGCAAGCATCTGGCCCATGGGCACATGTTTGCCAACCGTCATCAAAAACTCGATAAAGTTGATGTCTTTAAACCAGTCGTAGTTATCCACAACTTCAAATTCTTGTCCCGAAAACACTTGAGAGTACTGTTTAACAATAGCTGTCTTGTTACGGCTAATTTCTTCGCGACTTTTTAGGTTCCGTTCGTCCTTTTTGCCGTCAGGGTCACCAATAAGTCCCGTAGCTCCTCCGACAAGAAGAACAGCTTTATGGCCTGCTGCAATAAAGTGCTTCACAAGCATGGCACTTGCAAGGTTGCCAATAGTCATGCTGTCAGCGCTAGGGTCAACACCCCAGTAGAAATTCATGGGTCCGCCGTCAAGCTCAGTGATGTCTTCAAAGGTAGACTGGTTAGCGAGTCCTCGCCAGATCAGCTCTTCCGAAAGTTCCATGGTGTTCTCCTGTTATGTTTGCTCTAACTAGCATAACATATGCGTCACTGAGTATCAAGTCGAATACGATGATAATGAGTTATACCAACGAACGTATACAAACGACAACAAAAGACAAATAATTTTCAGCTTGAAACCATCACATGTTGATCTGCCCCGATAATTTAAGTATGTTCAAGCACCTAGAAAACAAGCGAAATCAAGCAGAAGAGGGGTTCACCCTCATTGAATTGATGATCGTTGTAGTGATTATTGGTATCCTCGCAGCTATTGCTATTCCGATCTTCGCTAACCAGCAAAGGCAAGCAGCTCTTGCCGCTGTAAAAAGTGACGCTAAAAATATTGTCATGATGGCCACAACACAAAAAACCAAAACAGGTAAGTTCCCTATTACTTGTGAAGAGTGGGCGTCCGTTGTGCCCAAAGGCTGGAACTCAGACAGCGTTACCTTGTTCCGAGTTAGAACTTCACCTGACGGGAATGACTTATGGATTGAAGCTCAACCTGCAACTATTACAGGCTCAGAACCTGACGCTTATCGCGCAGAACACACTATTGTTTATAACTCGTCTAAAGGCGATGGTGTTATGACGAGAACAGATTATCGTGTTAAATACGATCTCGCTGGCTCGACGAGTTTATCAATAACTGAGGGCTTCACTGCTACTGGCTTCAAACTGAATGGTCCTGACGATTGCAAGGTTTGGTAAAATCATGGAACATATTAATCACTACAAATTCAACGCGAAGCAACTAAGAGCGTCACACCAAAAAGAATCACATGTGGAAGAGGGCTTTACCCTTATCGAGCTTATGATTGTCGTTGTGATTATTGGTATCCTCGCAGCTATTGCGATCCCCATTTTTGCTAACCAACAAAAAGCTGCCGCTTTTGCTACAGCTCAGTCGGACGTTAAAAACCTTGCGGGGATGGCTGTAGCTCAGAAAGCCAAAACAGGCAAATACCCTGTGACTTGCTCTGAATGGCAAAGCATTATCCCTTCTAACTGGGGCACGACAACAGCAGCGATAGGGGTGCGTGCATCTCCTGATGGCATGAACCTGTGGATCGAGTCACAACCTGACACGATTGGCTCTATGAGCACTCTTGAACGGGCGGAAAACACTGCCGTTTACGACTCTTCGAAAGGTGTTGGCGTGATAACCCGAGCAAGCTTCGTTGAAAGATTCCCTGCGGGCAATGGAAATCAAGCAATTGCAAACGGTTACACAACTAGCGGGTTCTACGCCAATAGAATTCAGTCCTGTATATCATGGTAATTCGTCAAGTCCTCCATGCTCGTACTCACTCGAAAATCACGAAAAGGTAACATTGAGCTAGTAATTAACGTTTTCTTTGGTAAAAGGCTTGCATTGTCAGTGGTATAGGGTAGTCTTCATAGAAGAACGCGAAACACTAACCTGCGAGACACGAAAGGGACGATGATAATGGCTACCAAAGTTGTACTGCTGCAAAAAGTTCGCACAAGCAAAACTAGTTGGGTATGCATCATTGGTAACCAGAAGTACCTGATCGAAACCGAAGGTACTATCCTTGAGCAGTTCTACACTGCTGTAGAAAACATTCAGGCTCGCACTTCAGAAAGTGACGACCTTGTTATCATCTCCCCGTCACTAATCTCGATGATCGAGGAAACTATTCGCGAACTTTTTCCCCAGATCCTGTTCATCAAATTTGATAAGTCTGCGCTTGGGACAGTCTTCCTCCAGCGTTTCAAGGTCGAAACTCTCCGCAAAACTTACAGCGGTAGGACTCTTTATGTTGGTAGTGACGCTTCAGGTGGTCATCACAAAACGCTGAGCGCATGGGCTTGGGCTTCAGGCGGCAAGGGTGGCAGTTACGGTATGGGCATCTGTGGTTTTCGCGACAACAACATTGCAGAATTCGAAGGAATCCTTCGCGGGATTGTTGAGAACCGAGAGAGCCACTTTGATCGTATCCACATTTACAGCGATTCTCAGCGCGCCCTCGAATTCTTTGAGCGAGCAGTTGTAAACGACGGAAACATCCCGTTTCTTCACGGAAGTTACTTCGAGGAACTTATTGCTGAAGCAAAAGAAGTAATGGGCGAGAAGGTAGTGACCCACGAATGGGTGCGAGGTCACCGCACGCATCGTTTGAACACCACCGCTGATTGCATTTCTCGGCATGCTCGTATGAGCGCACAAACGGGTAAGAACCTCCGCACAGTGAACTTGGAAGCTGACGCAATGTTCTCACTTTTTAACAAGCATTACGGAAGCTAAAAATAAGACATGAACTACAATCTCACATGGTTGTAGTTCATGTCTTATTTTGCATAATTCAACACAACAAGGGGACAAAATGAAAACCACAAAAGAAATTCAAGCCAAATATTCCGAAATTGGCGCAGAACTAGCAGGACGGCTGCATGAAGATGATCGCCTCCTTAATGAAACTCAGCTATATATCATCGAGTGGGCACTCGCATATAAGCGTGATTTCAAAAAACGACACAAAGACATCATGGCGGAAAACATTCTTTTCCTTAAAGACAACGCTGAGTCTTTTGCACGAGAGCATGAAATCAAAAAGGCTGAAAACCAGACCATCGAATGGCTTACTTCCAAGTAGCAACACTGCTTGTTAATCGTCAGAATGCAATCTAAGAGCGCGTCCGCTCATGACCGAGAACATGTAGCAAGCAGACCATTAAAGCTAT
>Ga0247814_10002439_pt1 | contig 10281 bp, 10 predicted proteins | sample UWRJL179409R1_FD_179947 | JGI IMG/M metagenome (GOLD analysis project Ga0247814, IMG submission 179947) | Plant litter microbial communities from Arlington Agricultural Research Station in Wisconsin, United States - UWRJ-L179-409R-1 | ecosystem: Environmental > Terrestrial > Plant litter >... | reverse complement strand
TGCCATTCGTGGTACATATGCGTGAGCATATTGGTCGATTCGGGCGTGTTGGCGAAAAAGTCGAAAGCCAGGTTTGCGTCCTGCACCCCGGTTACGGCGGACGGCTTGTTGGCATGGACGAAGTCCGGGAATTTGATCGCGTCGCGGATGAAGAACACCGGCTGGTTGATGCCCACGATGTCCCAGTTGCCTTCCTGCGTATAGAACTTGACCGCAAAGCCGCGCGGATCGCGCGCCTGCTCGGGCGATCCGCGATACCCCATTACCGTGGAAAAGCGGACGAACACCGGCGTTTTGGTGCCGGGCTTGAATACCTGCGCCGTGGTCAGGTCGCTCAGGTCGACGCTCGGCACGAATTCGCCGAAGATGCCGGTGCCGCGCGCGTGCACGACGCGCTCGGGAATGCGCTCGCGGTCGAAGCGCTGCAGTTTCTCGATCAGGTGCGAATCCTGCAGGAGGACCGGGCCACGCGGCCCGGCGGTTTGCGAATTCTGGTTGTCGCCGACCGGTGAGCCGTTGTCACGGGTGAGCTGCGCAGGTGAAGCGATTTGAGCCGATACCAGCGAGGATACGAGGGCGCCGAGCGCAAATACGAGGTGATTTCGATGAAATTTCATTGTCGGGCAGTCTTGTTAAGGAAGAACAACCACCTTAACCGACAGGCTGTAATTATTAAATACTATTATTTATATCAATCCAATAGATTTTCCAATTGCAGCCGCTTGCCGCCGCGGTCAATCCAGCACGGCGATGCCCGCCTTGGCAATCTGGGCGTCTTCCGACGATTTCACGCCGGAGACGCCAACCGCGCCCACGACGTGGCCGTCAACGATGACCGGCACACCGCCCTCGAGCATGCCTTCGAGTTCAGGCGCGCTGAGAAAGGACATGCGGCCGTTGTTGATCATGTCTTCATACAGCTTCGACTCGCGCCGGCCCAGCGCGGCAGTCCTGCCCTTGGCCGGGGCCAGGTGGGACGAGATCGGCGCGACCTTGTCCATGCGCTGGAACCACAGCAGGTGGCCGCCATCGTCGACGATGGCAATGGCGACATGCCAGTTGTTGGCAACGGCTTCGGCTTCGGCGCCGGCAGCGATTTTTTTGGCGTCATCGAGGGTCAGGTACGGTTTGGTTTGCATCGGGTCGCTTTCTATTGTGGGGAGGGTTGTTGCTGCTTCGCGCGCAGCCTGGCTTTAATTTGCGGCATCATCGCGGCGGCCGCCTGCTCGCCGGCCAGGATGGCACGGTTGCGGCCGGCGAAGTCGCTGCCGCCCATCGCACCCAGTGCCGGCGCGATGACGATATCGGCTTCCTTGAGTTCAAAATAGTTCAGGCGCTGGCCCATGATGCTGAAGGTTTGCATCAGCACCTCCAGCGAACTGGCCGCAGCTTGCGCTTCCGTCTGCGTCGAAATATTGACGGCAATGACAAACTCCGCGCCCATGTCCTTGGCGAACTTGACCGGAACCGGCGCGACCAGGCCGCCATCGACATAGCTGTGGGTACCGATCTTGACTGGCTGGAAGACGCTTGGCACGCTGGAAGATGCGCGCACCGCCTGGCCGGTATTGCCGCGCCGGAACAGGATCGGTTTGCCGGTATTCAGGTCGGTGGCGACGGCGCCGAACGGAATTTTCAGGCGCTCAATGGGCACGTTCTTGACGGCCTTGTTGACGTAATTTTGCAGGGCGTCGCCTTTCAGCACGCCCGAGACTTTGCTGAAGAATGGCAGCGCCCAGTCCGAGATGGCAGCCTCGTCCATGTCCATCGCCGTGCGTTGCAATTCGAAGCCGCTGCTGCCGGCCGCGTACAGCGCGCCGACGACGCTGCCGGCACTGGTGCCGACGACGACGTCCGGTACGATCCCCTGCGCCTCGAGCGCCTTGATCACGCCGATATGCGCAAACCCGCGCGCCGCGCCGCCGCCGAGGGCCAGGCCGATCTTGACTTTACGGGGAGGAAGCACCGGTGCGACGGCAGTGGCGACCGGCGCCGGGGGCGGCGCGACCGGCGTGGAACGGCAGCCGACCAGTGCAAAGGCAGCCAGCGCGGCCAGGGACAAGCGGCGACGATACGAAATGAGCATAGGGCCAGGTGGAGACAAAGTGAGCCGCGATTGTACCGCGTCCCGCAATGACCTATTCAAAATATACCTATGAACAATTGGCCATTTAATCGACTCTGACCCTATTTTTCGCGCATTTGTTTCTGGCGAATATTACTGAAAAACAAATAGGGTCAGGGTCGAATTATCGAGCAATTGTTTAGTTGGCAGGAAGCGACGCCGTAAAGGTACTGCCCTTGCCCGCTTCCGACGCAATCGACAGCTTGCCGCCATGGCGCAGCAGCACGTGCTTGACGATGGCCAGGCCGAGGCCGGTGCCCTGCGTTTCGCGCGAGCGGCTCTTGTCGACGCGATAGAAACGCTCGGTCAGGCGGGAGATGTGCTGGAAGTCGATACCGATGCCGCTGTCGGCAACGGAAAACTGCAGGTCGTCCTCACCACGCTGCCACGACAGGGCGATGGTGCCGCCCGCCGGCGTATAGCGCACCGCGTTCGAGGCCAGGTTGCCAAAAGCGCTGCGCAGTTCCTCGGCATTGCCCATCACGTCGGGCCCATCCATGTTGACGGTGATCGCGTGGCGGCCGCCGGACAGGGCGCGCGCCTCGGCCGCGACCGATTCGACCACCGCCTTGACGTCGACGACTTCGCGCTTCAACGGCGCATCGGTCGACTCCAGGCGCGACAGCGTCAGCATGTCTTCGATCAGGCGCTGCATGCGTTCGGCCTGCTCCGTCATCAAGGTCAGGTGCGCCTTGCGCGTGGCCGCGTCCAGGCCCGGATCGTTCATGGCGATTTCCAGGAAACCGACGACAACCGTTAATGGCGTGCGCAATTCATGCGACGCGTTGGCAATGAAGTCGCGCCGCATCTCTTCGATGCGCTCGGTTTCCGTGGCGTCGTGCGTTACCAGGATCTGGCGCCGGTTCTCGAATGGAATGATCTGGCAGACCAGCTTGCGGCCGCGAATGGACAAGGTCAGCGGTTGCTCGTACCGGCCCAGGATGATGTAGTCGATGAATTCGGGATGGCGGATGAGGTTGGTCACGCGCCGGCCCTTGTCGCGCTCGAGCGTCAGGCCCAGGTGTTTTTCGGCGGCGGGATTGCACCACTCCAGGAACAGCACGTCGTCCATGATGGCGACGCCTTCCGGCAATAAATTCATGGCCTGGCGAAAGCGCGCCAGCCATTCGGTCAGCTCGGCCTGGTTGCGCTCGTCGCCGCGGCGGATGCGGTACAGGCGCGCGAAAATATCGGTCCAGGCGCCCCACCCGTCCGGCAGGCTGCGGCTGTCAGGGTCGTTCAGCCAGTCGCCCAGTTGCTTCAGGTACAGCAACTGCACGAACAGGGCCGCAACGACGATCGCCAGCGCCAGCGCCAGGGCGGGCACCGGTCCGGCAATCATCCATGCCACGCCGGCCAGGGCAATGGCGCCGGCCGCCCGCAGCAGCGCAGGCACCCAGAACAGCAATTTCGGGTTCATGTTTTTTCCGACAGCATGTAGCCGACACTACGGATGGTGCGAATCAACCCTTCCTGCTCCTTCAACGCCTTGCGCAAGCGCAGCACATGCACGTCGACCGTGCGCTCCTCGATCAGGCTGTGGTCGCCCCATACTTTATCGAGCAACTGCGCGCGGGAAAAAACGCGCTCGCGATGGGCCAGCAAGAACTTCAACAGCTTGAATTCGGCATTGCCGATATCGATTTTCTTGCCATCGATTTCGACCGACACGCTGGACGGATCGAGCACCAGGTTCCCGGCGCGCAGCGGCTCTTCCGCATCGTGCGGGCTCTTGCGGCGCAGCAGTGCGCGCGAGCGGGCCAGCAATTCCCGTGGCGAAAACGGTTTCGTGACGTAATCGTCGGCGCCCGTGTTCAGCCCGGCCAGCTTGTCTTCTTCCATGCTTTTTGCCGTCAGCATGATGACCGGGATATCGGCGAAATTGCGGTCGGCACGTACGCGCGACAGCAACCGCAAACCGCTCTGGTCGGGCAGCATCCAGTCCAGCAACATCAGTTGCGGACGCTGGTTGCACAGCGCCGTCCAGGCCGCACCGGCACTGGACACCGACTGGATGTTCCAGCCGGCTTCGCGCAGGGAGTAGCTGACGAGCTCGACAATGGCCGGCTCGTCTTCCACCACCAGCACGGTGGTATCCATGGCCGCCACCTTAAGCCGGGCGCTCGGGCTCAGCCGGCTTGGTATGGCGGATATCCCTGCCTTCGACAACATAGATCACATACTCGGCAATGTTTTTCGCATGGTCGCCAATGCGCTCGATGGCTTTGGCCACCCACAAGGTGTCCAGCGCCGACGAAATCGTGCGCGGGTCTTCCATCATGAACGTGATCAGGTTGCGCAAAATCGTTTTGAATTCGTGGTCGATCAGGGCATCCTGGGCAATGATGGCCATGGCCTGCTTGCCGTCGTTGCGCGCAAACGCATCGAGGGCGTCATGCAGCATCTCCGTGGTCGCCATCGCAATGCTGCGCACCATGTCGTAGTGGTTCAAGCCATTGACGACGCCGCGGCCGTGCAGGCTTTTCGATGTGCGGGCGATCTTGCTCGACTCGTCGCCAATGCGCTCGAGGTCGGTAATGACCTTGATCGTGGCAAACACCGTGCGCAAGTCGTTGGCGGCCGGCTGGCGGCGCACGATCAAGTGGCTGCACGCGTCGTCGAGCGACACCTCGAGCTGGTTGACCGCGTGGTCGTCGGCCATGACACGATCAGCCGTTTCGTCATTGCCGACGCGGAAGCATTCCATCGCTTCCTCAAACTGGGTTTCCACCATGCCGCCCATGAGCAATACCTTGGAGCGGATCGCTTCCAGTTCATGGTCGTACTGTTTCGATGAATGCTCGCCTATCATGCTGCTCTCCGTCTTGTTATTGGGAATCAGCCGAAACGGCCGGTGATGTAATCCTGGGTTTCTTTGCGCGCAGGATTCATGAACAATTGATCCGTCTCGCCGAACTCGACCACTTCGCCCAGGTACATATAGGCCGTGAAGTCGGAGCAGCGGGCCGCCTGCTGCATGTTGTGCGTGACGATGGCAATCGTGTAGTCCTGCTTCAGTTCGCTGATCAGCTCTTCCACCTTGGCGGTCGAGATCGGATCGAGCGCCGAGGTCGGCTCATCGAGCAGCAGCACATCGGGTTTCACGGCCACGCCGCGGGCGATGCACAGGCGCTGCTGCTGGCCGCCGGACAGCGACAGGCCGCTCTTGTTGAGCTTGTCCTTTACTTCGTTCCACAGCGCCGCTTTTTTCAGGGCCCACTCGACGCGCTCGTCCATGGCGCCTTTCGACAGGTTTTCGTACAGGCGCACGCCGAACGCGATGTTGTCATAGACCGACATCGGGAATGGCGTCGGCTTCTGGAACACCATGCCGACCTTGGCGCGCAGCATGTTCACGTCCTGGCCCGGCTCCAGGATGTTGTGCCCGCGGTAGCGGATCGACCCTTCCGCGCGCTGGCCCGGATACAGGTCGTACATGCGGTTGAGCGTGCGCAGCAGCGTCGACTTGCCGCAGCCGGACGGGCCGATGAAGGCCGTGACCTGCTTGTCGTGGATGTCGAGGTTGACGTTGGTCAGGCTTTGCGTCTTGCCATAAAAGAAATTCAATCCAGAAATTTCAATCGTCTTGGCAGGACGGGGAGTGACCGTCGGGATCGGCGTTGGCATAGGAGGAGTCATCTTGTTTTACGCTCGGTTAAGTCGGGGTCTTCTGGCTGAAGACGGTACGCGACAGTATGTTCAAAAGCAATACGCTGAAAGTCACCAGCAGCGCCCCGCCCCACGCCAGCGCGCGCCAGTCGTCGTACGGGCTCATGGCGAACTGGTAGATCACCACCGGCAAGTTGGCCAGCGGCGCATTCATGTCGGCGCTGAAGAACTGGTTGTTCAGGGCGGTGAACAGCAGCGGCGCCGTTTCGCCGGCGATGCGGGCCAGGGCCAGCAGGACGCCAGTGACGACGCCGGCCTTGACGGCGCGCAGGCGCACCATCGTGGCCACTTTCCAGCGCGGCGCACCCAGCGCAAACGCCGCTTCCAGCAGGCTGTTCGGCACCAGGCGCAGCATGTTGTCGGTGGTGCGGACCACGACCGGGACGGCGATCAGCGACAGCGCGATCGTGCCGGCGTAACCGGAAAAGTGATTCACATTGGCCACGTACAGCGCATACACGAACAGGCCGATGACGATCGACGGGGCCGACAGCATGATGTCGGTCACGAAGCGCGTCACCTGGGCGAACTTGTTGCGCTCGCCGTATTCGGCCAGGTAGATGCCGGCCAGGATGCCGATCGGCGTACTGACGAGCGTCGACAGGCCCACCATCATCAGGCTGCCGACAATGGCGTTGCGCAAGCCGCCGCCGGCGGTGCCTGGTGCCGGCGTGTCGTGGACGAACATGTCCAGCGACAAGCCGCCCAGGCCCTTGACCAGCAAGGTGCCGAGAATCCAGGTCAGCACGGCCAGGCCCAGCGCCATGGCCAGCACCGACAACACGATGCCGATGCGGTGGCGCAACAGGCGCTTGCGGTAGACCGGATTCATGGCCGGGTCGGCTTGCTTTTCCAGCGTGACGGAAGCGTCGTTCATTTCGTGCCTTCCTGGCGGGACATCCCCGCCAACATGATTTTTGCGGCCGACAGCACGATGAACGTGATCGCAAACAGGATCAGCGCCAGCGCAAACAGCGACGACACGTGCAGCGGCGTCGACGCTTCGGCAAATTCGTTGGCCAACGTCGATGAAATCGAGTTACCGGCGGCAAACAGCGACCACGACAGCTTGTTGGCGTTACCGATCACGAACGTCACCGCCATCGTCTCGCCCAGCGCACGGCCCAGGCCGAGCATCACCCCACCGACCACGCCGGTGCGGGTATAAGGCAACACGATCTTGCGCACGACTTCCCACTTGGTGCAGCCGAGGCCGTATGCGGATTCTTTCAACACTTGCGGCACGACTTCGAACACGTCGCGCATGACCGATGAAATGAACGGGATGATCATCACCGCCAGGATCAGGCCGGCGGTCAGGATGCCGATGCCCATGATCGGGCCGGAAAACAGCGGGCCGATGATCGGCAATGGTCCCAGCACGCTTTTCAGGACCGGCTGCACGTGGTCGGCAAACAGCGGCGCGAACACGAACAGGCCCCACATGCCGTAGATGATCGACGGCACGCCGGCCAGCAGTTCGACCGCCATGCCCATCGGGCGGCGCAGCCAGACCGGGCAGATTTCAGTGAGGAACAGGGCAATACCAAAGCTGATCGGGAAAGCGATCAGCAATGCAATGAATGAGGTTGCCAGCGTGCCGACAATGGCGATGGCCGCGCCGTAATGGTCGTTGACCGGATCCCACTCGACAGTGGTGATGAAGCCCGGCCCGAATGCGCGGAAGGCAGGCGCGGCGCCGATGGCCAGCGACGCGATGATACCGAGCAGCACCAGCAGGACCGAGGCCGCAAAGATCAGCGTCACTTTATGGAAAATGAAATCCTGGAGGCGCTGGGTGCGCATCGTCGAACGCAGCGCGGCGTAGTCGGCCTGCGCCGAGGCGTCGGCCGCGTCCTTGACGAGCGGGGAAATCGCGACAGGTGGATGTGCGCTCATGGGTCTGGTTCCAGGTAAAAGTGGCAGCCGCACCGGGGAAGTTTCCGCGGGCGGCTGCAGTGGTTTAAAGCGTGTTCAACAAGCCTGGATTACCAGATTGCCTTGCCGGCGCCGTCTTTCAGGTTCGTCTTCCAGGCAGCATCGACCAGCTTGGTGACCGAATCAGGCATCGGTACATAGTCGAGTTCAGCAGCAGCGGCGGAACCGTTCTTGAAGGACCAGTCGAAGAACTTCAAGACTTCCTTGCCCTTGGCGCCATCTGCCTGGCTCTTGTGCATCAGGATGTACGACACACCCGTGATCGGCCAGCTGGCTTTGCCGGCAGCGTCGGTCAGCACGATCGCGAAACCAGGAGTCTTGGTCCACTCGGCGCCGGCGGCGGCGGCCTTGAAGGCATCGTCGTCAGGCTGCAGGAACACGCCATCCTTGTTTTTCAGCTGGGTGTGCGCCATTTTGGTCTTCTTGGCAAACGCCCACTCCACGTAGCCGATCGCGCCCTTGATACGCTGCACGTTGGCGGCGACGCCTTCGTTGCCCTTGCCGCCGACACCGGTGGCCCACTTGACGGCACTGCCGGCGCCGATTTTCGCTTTGAAATCAGGGCTGGTTTTCGACAGGTAGTCGGTGAACAGGAACGAGGTGCCCGAGCTGTCGGCGCGGTGCACGACGGTGATTTCTTCGGCTGGCAACGTCACGCCTGGATTGAGCGCGGCGATTTCAGGCGCGTTCCACTTGGTGATCTTGCCCAGGTAGATGTCGGCAATGACCGGACCCGTCAGCTTCATCTGGCCTGGCGCGATGCCGGTCAAATTGACGATGGTGACCACGCCGCCCATGATGGCCGGGAACTGGAACAGGCCGGCTTCGTTCAACTCGGCAGCGGAGAGCGGCATGTCGGACGCGCCGAAATCGACGGTCTTGGCCTTGATCTGTTTGATGCCGGCGCCCGAACCGACCGATTGGTAGTTCAGGCCATTGCCGCTGGCCTTTTTGTACATCTCCGCCCATTTGGCGTAAATCGGGTACGGGAAGGTCGCGCCAGCGCCGGTCATGTCGGCGGCGGAAACAGTCGACATCGTCATGGCCGCGGAGGCGCCGATAACGAGGGAGGCAAACAGGAGCTTCATGCGCATAACGTTTCCTTAACAGAGGTGGGGGTGAATGCGATGCAGTCTATAGGACCAATATGACAGGTTTATGACAGCCTGTAATGCATGTCATAAAAATGCAGGGCGAGTGTGCCCTGTGAAAGCCCGCGCCGCCACACTGTAGCCTGAAATATAGATGTCTTGTCAGCCTGGCACAGCAGGCAAATAAAACGTGCTGCAGAGCATTATTTTCCTTGCATAAGCAGGCTGGCCTGCTACCTTGAAACCGTCACATTACTGGAAAAGGAGAGGCGCCCGACAGCGCAGGAAATGTTGATTCAATTGATGGGTATTGCCATGTTGGCAGGGCTGGCTGGCCTGGTTGCGTTCGAAATTGTGGCTGAAGTACGCGGCGCCGGTGAAACTTTGCACGATCGCTATCACGAATAGTGTTGTGGTCCGTCGGACCAATTTAAAAAAGCGGCGAGGCCCCGGGGCACTCGCCGCTTTCAGTTTGTCGTTGGCCTCTTATCCGCGCAAGAACCGCGCCAGCATCGTGGCCGTTGCCGTATCGAGTTGCAGGAATTGCATGCCAAGCCGGTAATCGCCATTACTGAAGATGCAGTACTGCACCCGCGCCTGGGTGTGGATCGGCGTCACCACGCCATTGACCAGCAGTCCGACGCTGACGCGCGCCTGAACGCCAACTTTCATCGGTACATCGAGCAGGAGGCCCACGCCAGTAGCGCCCAGGTCGAAGGTGCGCCCCATGACGCCCTCGCCGTCTGCGAGTTTGACCAGCGCCTTGACCTTGACGATCTTGCGCTCCGACCTCCTTTGTTCTTCCACGACATTCCCGGTGTATCGTTAGCTGAACCATATTATAGATGGCTGAGCAACCTTTCACTTTGGAAATATCAGTAACGCATAGAATGAAACAAGGGCGTACGGTCAGTCCAGTTCGCGCAATTTGTTGAATGCCTCATCGATCCGTTCGACGGCGACAATCGTCATGCCCTCGATTTTTTGCTTCGGCACATTGGCCTTCGGGATCATGGCAATCGAAAAGCCCAGCTTGGCCGCTTCGCGCAAGCGTTCCTGGCCACGCGGCGCCGGGCGAATTTCGCCGGCCAGGCCGATTTCACCGAACACGACCAGGCCGCGCGGCAGCGGCTTGTTGCGCATCGACGAATTAATCGCCAGCAAAACGGCCAAATCGGCGGCCGGCTCGGTGATCTTCACGCCGCCCACGGCGTTGATGAACACATCCTGGTCGAACGCGGCAATGCCTGCATGGCGGTGCAACACGGCCAGCAGCATGGCCAGCCGGTTTTGCTCCAGGCCCACGGACAGCCGGCGGGCATTCGGCAAATGGCTGGTGTCGACCAGCGCCTGGATTTCGACCAGCAGCGGCCTTGTGCCCTCCTGCGTCACCATCACGCACGCGCCCGGCACTTGGGTGTCGTGTTGCGAGAGGAACAAGGCGGATGGGTTCGACAC
>Ga0247814_10002438_pt1 | contig 10287 bp, 10 predicted proteins | sample UWRJL179409R1_FD_179947 | JGI IMG/M metagenome (GOLD analysis project Ga0247814, IMG submission 179947) | Plant litter microbial communities from Arlington Agricultural Research Station in Wisconsin, United States - UWRJ-L179-409R-1 | ecosystem: Environmental > Terrestrial > Plant litter >... | reverse complement strand
ACTCGAAAAAGACGTATTACTAAGAAGTTCTGAACTTGACGCAGTAATAGGTTCTTGTGTTACAACTGGCGCAGGAGGACCGGAAATGTAACTCGGAAAAGTAGCATTCGCCGCTGTCGTGGGCACAGATGTCACAAAAACCCCCAGACTCGTAGTCTTCAAACTCGGTAGGATTGTACAGGTAGGATTCACAAAATCAGATCTCGTATCCGATGGCCCAGAGCTTGAAGCTGGAGACAACGTGGAAGAAACCATCCGACCAGAAGCAACCGAATCAGAGCCAGAGCTACAAACTGGGCTTGGAATATGAGCCGTTGTAGGAAAAGTATTTGATTTTGAGGCACCAAAGCTTGAGTTCGATGAGTTAATAGGCTGGGATATCGCCAAAGAATTCATCGGAGCTGAAGCTATGGAGCTTATCTTCGTTGATACTAACCGATGAGACATCGCGGAAGAAGTCTTGGCATAAGAAGTTCCAGAACCCAAACTTCCCGAACTGGTAATAGAAGTCGAAAGGGGTTTGGAAATGGTAACCTCGGAGTTTACACTCGCGGGATTCGGGGACGCTATGAATGGCGACTGGGAAAAATCCGAAGACCTAGAGCTTATATCCACTGGGAAGGCAATAGGTAGACTGGATACTACACAAAGAGAAAGCAATTCCGTCGAGTGTGATACTCTCGCACCCGAAACATAAGCTCCCCTAAAAAGAGAAGTGTATTCCGAGGTGGCTGAGTCAAAACAAGTCGAATTCGCATAAGGAGCAAGAGTAGGAAATGGAAGAAATGAGGAGGTCGGTCCGAAAATGCTGCGCGCAATCACCCAACGAGTTTCTGTATACATACCTTTGGTAGGAGCTTCACTTGGTGTGGGTACTGAACTGTCCTTCGTCGTAGCGCTGGGTGGAATGTCTTTTGAAGTTTCGACGGGCGGAGGATTAGTGGTCGGACTAGGTGGTGTTGTAGAAGGAGAAGTAGTGGGAGATGCGCTGGGAGCTGTGGTTGGGGCCGTGGTGGGTTGGGTTGTTGAGGATGAAGTCGTAGGATTGGGGGGTGGTTGTGTTTCTGTAGTGATTGTACTTGAAGTAATGGATGTTGTCTCTGTGGTTGTGGCCGTGGCAGTAGTTTGAGTGGTTTCAGTGGTGAGGCCTCCTGGTGGTGCAACAGTTGTTCCATTCGTATTACTGGTTTCCTGCCTCTTCAAAAAGTTGACCAAACTACTCGCAGACTCCTCATTTTGTTCTTCTTCATCAGCCACTACCACTTTGGCCTCGTTATAAGCATCAATTTTGTAATTACTGAGATGCTTGCGCATACTATCGTGTAACGACGACGGTTCCCCTCCGGTGCTGGCGATAATTTCTTGGAATTTCTTCTGATCCTCCAGAGTTGGACTTCGTGGCACCCGGATTGGTGAGAGACCAGAGACCAAAGTCACAGCAACGAGGGATACCGTGAATATGGTGAAAATAAAGTGCCGAAGAAACAGCATTTTGTTGCAAGGCTTTCTTTCGGGCGCGGGCGATGTTCGCTTTTCGTCTAGTGCACAGTCGCCAGGAAAGTTACTACGCTTCACAATATTTCGCTCCACGTCTCTAATGTCATCTTCATTAGCAGTGTCCATCATGCTTTCAGACAAAGCTGGGCGAAGGCCAAATGGCCGGTGGGATATGGCAAGGTGGAGGGCTGAGGTGCAGGTTGGCGCAGAGAACCCCCAGATGTATAGATAGCTTGTGCGGTTTTGCGGAGGATCGGTGATTGAACGAGTGACAAATTGAACCAGAAACGAGAGTTGGTGAAGTCAATTGAAAGAAGTGACTTTGCTTCAGGTTTGGAGAGGGCTGAGGAAGGGATTTTGGCTAGGCCGCTATCATGACTAGGTTGTTTGGAAGGTAAGGCGCGCTTGGTCGAGCAATACGAGAAACGGTCGTCATGGCCACACTGGCGACGGCAAGATTTCACCACACCACCCACCAATGCTCTGCTGCCACACGGACTGCGACATGGCGTGTTTTGTAGAAAACCGCAATTGATCAGAAGCAGCAGCAGCAGCAGCAGAAGAAAAAGAAGAATGGAAAAATGTTCAAACTCACCAAATAAATGGATTGATCCAAGGTTCGTTCCCTCTTTCTTGCACTGGGGGTTGTTGGTTGTTTTATCAAGGATTTTCAACAAGGTGGAGGACAAGCAAGCAGCTGCAAGTATGGTGTGGTGCTTTGCGAGGGTAGCTGGTTAAGATATAGTTTCAACTGTATGATCGGCACCAGTACAAGAGGAGGAGAAGGGACGAGTTGAATACGAGATGCAGACCTGCCTACGTCAACAATAATAATAATAGCAATAATAATGGAAGTGGAAATGGAAATGGAAATGGATATACGAAGCAATACTAGTGGCGGACGAGGGAGTAGTAAGTACAGTAAGTAGTATTAGTAGTAAATAGTAGAGGAATGCATGTTGATTCTTTGAGCAAGTTCATACTAACTTAGCTATAAGCTATGCTACTTACAGTACAGTACCGTACCGTAAAGGACAGGAGGAAAGAAAACCGGTATATGAGGTGGATCCTGGTGCTATCCGTCAGTAGATTGAGGAGAGTAGACTCAGGAGAGAGATGGCCAACGCGCTAATCATTCATTCGGTTCCTGCAAGGACATCGGGACATCAGGACATCATCCATCAAGTAGCCAGTCACCATTATTGTAACTGTACTGTACTGCACTGCACTGCACTATGCTCCGTCCTGCGTGCCATCACCACTGCTCATATCTCGTGATGGTGCTCGTACCGTACAAACTAACAGACTGCAAAGCAAACCACAGCAACAGCAACAGTTGCAGTAACAATCAATGAAGCATTGTCGGAATGCTACCGGTAGTGCCAGCTTCTGCTCGACCCCCTCGTCCAGCGTCAACAGCTTGCCAATCGAACTCGTCATCGCCCAATTTTCTACATAGCTATTTCCAAACCTTTTGAACATATATAGTGATAGATATATACAGCTAATACAACCACCTACCTATACAACCATCAATCGCACTTCCAGCTGCCATAATCCTCAATTAAAAATAAAGGTCGAGTTTGTTTCCTGTCAAACACCAAACCTAAAGATCTTTAAAAACGCCACCTGCAATTCTAGGCCATCGATGGCGTAGCGATCCGCATGTCAGTGTCTCAAGTTCCCAGTTGCTGGAAACCTTGAATCTATGAATAGAAACTCAGCAAGGGTCCCTTCCCGTATCCTTCGTAAACACGTACTGTACTGAGCACCGAGCCTCTCGAACCACGACCTTGGCGAACCTCCTCGTCGACAGCTACCTAAAAGGTACGTACTGTGCAATTGAGATGGATTTGATTTCAGGAATAGCTAAAGATGGAATGCGTAGACATCGTCTACAGAGTCCGGCTTGACAATAATGCTAGAGCTGGCCATCACCCCCAGCCTGCTACTACTCTTTCCTTTCCACTCATCGGCTAACTGTCCGTACACCTCTTCATAAAAACCTACCAGATACGGTGATATAAGCACTTTGGAGGACTTGCGATTGAATTCTACTTCATGCTCATTGATTGATGATGAACTGCATTCTGGGCCTCCATGTGATCATAACTGTTTGAACAGGATCAAAAGTCAAACTATACTATACCAGGATACAACCTGCAATTCAATCACTTAACATAGTTCACATAGTTCACATAAAATGTTAAACGTATTTCAAGATCTGATTCGACTTCTATGGAGCTTAGTTGCATTTTCAGATTCAATCCCCGGACCCCCGGAATCCCTTAATACATCCTACAAGAATGGAACTTCCATATCCTTCTCTCCCATCAAGCAAATCAGACAACGAGATGGACTCCAAGAAGATTCTAGCCAAGTCCTCACGACTTAGCCACATATCAAATCTTCCAGATACTTCTCCAAAAAGCCCCGGTGTCCGGAAATATAAGGGGGAATACATGTTCAACTTTTTTTTCTCTTTTTCAACCCTAACAAATGCCCGAGGTTGACCGTAAGTCCCTCCTTCCCACACGCCGAAATGGAAAACGAATTGAATAATGCCATGGGTATCGATCTCTGAAAATCATGAACGACCACATCAAACGCATAAAGAGTTCCCGCGCCGTCCTCTGAACTCCGAGAAATCAAACGAAAAGCTACAGGAAGCACGGGTGCTACATTTCATCATTCATCTTATGATGTATCTTGTGCAGGTCATCTTAAATTACCGTGCAGATTGAGGGATTTGGTCATCAGGAACCAGGTCCGGATTCTCTCGTTTGATGTCCATGCTCTTTCCTCTATTAAGCCTCTCTGTGGAAGCGGGGGGGCTCTTTGCCCTGTCTTTCTCCGCCTCCTCGCGTTTCTCTCTAATCTTTTTGAACCAGCCAAGTGGCCCTTTCTTATCTTCGCTTGGTATAGCAGAGTTGCTGTCGATGGCACTGTTTGGAAGAGCATTGTTTGTTGGAAAATCGGTTCCCAGGGTCAGAGGCTCGCCAGTTGAACTCTTTCTTGGACGTGCTGAACTCCCAATTGAGCTGGAACTTGCTCCAGCTCCAGCATCAGATCCAAAAGCCTTGGGTGGGCTTAATTGATTGTGATCATCACGCTCCTTTCGGCGGGATAGTCTCCATATGTTTTTCGATCGCTTTTCCTTCTGCTCGCTAGCTGCTGCCGCATCATCGGCATGATCAAGATCAGATTGGTCATTGAATGACGAGCGAGAGTGTAGTGAAGATACAGGTGACTCTTTTGGTTTTAGAGTTTGATCCGAAGAATGATGTGTGTCCGCAGGTCGAGATGGTAACTCTATTCCAAGATCATTCCGAGGAGTTTCATAGTTAGGCGCAGTAGTCGTATGATCAGACAGTGCTGGGCTCGACAGAATTGTCTCCAGTGGCCGGTTTTCTACAATATCATGCACGTCACCAGTAGGATGAAGTCCGGGTGACACTGAATCGGAACGGCTTTGGTGGAGGGAATGTGTTGAGCTCTGCGCACTTGGGTTTGAACTAGATGGAATTCTCTTTTTTCTTAGTTTGTTTGGCTTCCGTTCGCTTTCCACGGTTGGAGATCTTTGAAAGAAGCTGGAAACGTTCCGCTCTTTTGAAGGTGTCACGATTTCAGGATGCTTCTCTGAGTCTCCCAGCAACCTATCCTGGCTAGTGACTGTCGATGGGCCGTGAGATGATGATGCCAAACTTGGGGGACTAAGTAGTGAAGGGGGAAATGTAGATGAGGTAGGCGAGGCCCTGCGACCCATTGCAGCATTATGATCGGCCGGTGAAAGCCCCCTAGGTGCAACCGTTGACTGTGATGATAAATTGCCGATTGCTCCAACTGGTGATGGCGAACCGGAGTGTTTCTGCATTCTACCCTGAGCAATATTGGGAGATATTTTGGAAGGAACAGTATTGCTTCGATGCATTCCACCACTTGCCGTTTGAGAACCATATGTTGGGGTTGCTGGGCTTGGGGCTCCATTGGATTGTCGAGAATGTCTAGAGGACACTGATACATTTCTCCGCACTCCACCAAATTTTCTCACACTATCTGCCCCTGCGCTCGCATTCGAGGCGGATCTCCCAATGGTGTTACTATTTCTGGAAGGTGTTGTTGGGGTGCCTGCTCCACTTTGAACTTCATTTACAGTCTTCTCGTCTGCTTCTGTTCCCCTCATGCCTATTAAGAAATGGTCTTGGTTCTCAATCAGAAATATTAACACGTCTTGACTTAATCGATACTCAGGTGGCGACATATCATGCATTGGGTGTGAGAGCATTCCTGGTTGGAAAATTGCTGCTAGGTTTTGTGATGTCATGCGATTCTCGTCCGACTTAGATGCAAATACCGCTAAAAGGTCGAGAATATAGAGAAGCAATTGTCGATTGAGTGGCGGCAATTCTGTTATTAAGTGCTGGTAGGTAACGATAGCCGTATCAACGTCAAATCCCGAGTCGAGTTGAGTACCTTCATTGTCCCCAACAGCTTCCCTTGTATGTCCACGAAGCGGCGCTCGAAATCTATCATATAGATCCAACGGAACGATGGGTTCGGGAAGCTGGTTAAGATACCTCCGCAAAACATTTGCTGCATCGTGGACTGTATAACCAGCCCAGTCTAACCCCTTCCCATAGCGATCAGGCGAGTCAAAAATGGCAGCAAGCTCCTTAATACGCTTCGCTGATCCACTCAAACGGAAAATACCTTCTACATTAGTAGCTACATGTGTGTTAGTCGCAACATGTCTCAAAGCGGCAGCATACCACTTACCTTTCTCTTTTAGGTATACACCGCATTTAGCCACAACAATTGGAACATAGCCGTATATGTAGCTTTTCCCGTTCGCATCAACTAGTGATATGGCTACATTCGCATATGTGATGCTTGTTCGAAGTGGGATACCAAATATACCTGATGGTGGAACTATAATCGCACAACGTTTAGCTTCTAGTTTTGTAGATATTAAATGAGAACAACTTTGTAACAAGTGGGAGATGTAAAGTTTCTTTTTGGGGATGCGGGTTTCTTCTGCAAAACATGGTGCTTCGCTTATGCTTCTCAAAATTCCACTTCCAGGTCCTGCAGACTGGGCTGGATCATAAGAGCTAGATGTTGGACAGGGCAAGCTACTACTTGCCCGAACCCTGCTATTTGACAACTTCCGCGCAAAAGGAGTCTCGGCTTGGAATACCTGAGATTCAGAGTCTCCGCTACTTGTCTTTTCTAGGTATGATGGCCCTTGACCAGTGTCTGGTATGCCATCTAAGGTGGGTGAACTATCATCCATGGGGCTTTCGTGAAAGACAGACTCATAGTTGCGAAGAATTCTGGAAGCCGAGAGCTGAGAAGATCGCGCAACAGGAGAGAGGTAATTACCAGGTGCTTCTTGACTCTTCGCTGGCGGTCTGAACCCTTTCCACCACGATTTCAAACTCTGTTTTGTTGGAGGAGATGTTGCGGGGACAGGAGCAGGTTGAGGTTGCGCGTAAGGCTGTTGTGAGGAGGAAGGTGTTGGGATTTCAGTCCCCATTGTGAGCTTATAGGAGCAGGTCTGCTCTCTGCCGAAATAAAGGATCCGAGTGTTTGTAACTAGAGGTCCTTGGTTAATAAATAAATTGCCAAAGCAAGACTGGATCGTGGATGTATATACCCTATTCTTGGGATTGGCGATCGCGTTGACTTCAGTAGGTAAAGAGTAGTCAAACAGCTGGTATTGTGGCTTTGAAAACAGGAAGATGCCTGGAGGCAAGCAGGATGATCTGAGATTGTCAGGATGCGGATATCCAGGTATGGTCGCTGGGGGCGCAGCGCTTCAACGCGACCAGTGGAGAGCAATGGAGGAGGTTCGTGGTGATAGGGCGCGGGATATGATGTAAGGCAGAACTCCTGACCGAATAGATTGAATGTAGTGGTGTACCTGTTGCTGGTATGAAATTCGCCAGTGCCAGTGCGCGCGACGAGGTGCAAGATGGCTATTGCCAGTGAGTGGAGTTTGTGTTGCTGGTGTCTAATTTGGTGCTGGCGCTTGAGTTCTTGAGTTGGACCAAGGTTCGCCTTCCTTACAACTAGTCTGGATTCGGCCTTAGGCCAAGACGAGGTCTTTTGACCTCAAGCTTCAGGGCAATCTGATGACGAGTTGATCCCAGCGGATGAATAGATGTTGGCACAACAACACCAGAAAAAGAGATGGGAGAAGAATCTATAACGTGTGTAGGTGTGATGCCGCGCCAAAAGCGATAATGTCTTTTGATGGCTGTCTAGAAGCTGTATGAATGCTCATTCCTCTGGACGAAGCGACGTAAATAGCTCTACCAAGCCAAGCATGCTTGTACTGTGCCTGGCATACGTAGTAGGAACTTGGAACTGCATCCAACAGACAGTTACGTTAAATAACGTGAGAGACCTTGAAGAATCACCAGGGTCCAAGCATGAAAAATATAATATTAAGATATCATAGCCGTATATTAATCACAATCTGTGATGAAGCTTGCTTGAGTAACGGTATAAAATATATATATATATGATAAAAATAAGTTTGTCGATATTGTAGTTCTATTACAGCACCAGTAGTGCTCAAGCCAAAATGGTATGCTGGGTCCACTTTTAAATTGATCAGTTTGACCTCATCAAGACCGAGTTAGGGACCGTCACTTTTTCACAATCCACGCAGCAACTCTAACGCCCTACAATACATTTCCTGCTACACTTTGATATCTGGAAGCCTATATACCTTCAATCCCCCTATTCTCCATCACTACAAAACCCCAAGTCATCAACATGGAAGGGTTGGTTACCAGACAATAACGAAGTTTGAACGGCTGTGCTAACATGTTGACAGACTCACAGCATCGGAGCAAAGAGAATTCCAATCTCGTATGGAGCGCAAGCAGATGAAGGAATTCATGGGCGTAAGTAATTTACTTCAAGTCGCGGAGCTAGCTCTTGCCAATTAGCAAGGCAAACAAAGCACGATGTTGCACAAATCCCCCAGCGAGCCACGAAGTAGAATTGAAGCCAGGCCGTCAGAACTGCTTACGGCATTGTGATGGCTAGGATGCGGGTATGCTTTGGAACTATACGGCAGATACAATATGCTTGGTGGCTCATTTTTACTTCTCCCGCGCAAAGTTCAACGCAAAGTTCAACGCTCGATGCTAACCCTTCTCCTCGCAGATGTTCTCCAACCTCGTCACCCACTGCTTTGACTCCTGCATCGACAACTTCACCACCAAATCGCTGGTGCAGCGCGAAACCGATTGCGTTAGCCGATGTGTACAAAAATTTATGGCGGGCAGCGAGAGGATCGGGCAAAGATTCCAAGAGCAACAGGCACAGATGATGAACCAGCCTCCCCCGGGACGATAGAGAAGCCTCAGATGAGCATGGTGGTCTAGATATAACTTTGGGAAAGCGGCAGATGTACGATAGGCGCGAATACCGGACGGGGATGTAAAGACAAAAAATTCTTGTACGGCGTTGAGTTGAAAGATGTCAACTACACCAGGCCATAGTGTTTAGAATGTAGGATGAGGAATGAGACCATATTCAGCTCCTTCAACGATTAAAGCCTGTTTAGCTATGACATATCACCAATGTGGGTACTGGTGAAGAGAACAAGGGACAGGCAGCTCGGGGTGAAATCGACGTCGACAGTTGACTCCCCCCATCTTACGCGAATATCATGCTCTCAGCTCACAAAACCAAAGGAGTGTGTCCTCCAGCATCCGTGCTTAGCCACTAATGATAAAGGAGCCTACAAGTACAACATACCCCATCACATGGGTTAGCAAATCCATTGCCTTGTACCTGTACCCAGTTCTCCGATAGAAGCGCTGCAACTCAAGGAAGTCCCGAGAAGCAGCTGCATCAAGTTTGGGATTATCCATGCGATTGCTTTAGTACTTTCCATGCCGGTGTGTGGACCTGGGTTTTTGGAACAAAATTACTATTCAAAGTGCAAGTGTACAACCTGATGTAGCGTTTTGAATTCATTTTGTAGCTTTTTATAACTTTATCTGTTCAACCTTCACGGCTCGTACCATTCATTATCTGCCGCTTTACGTCTCCCTTCCCTTGTCTTTCTTTCTTTTTTTGGTGTGGGTGGAGGGGGCCAAAACCCTTTCGGAAAGCTTTAGTATTGTTTAATGCCACCGGTAGCTTGTCCTACCTTACTATCACAGCTATGATATCTCCAGAGGCAGCTTTCAATAAAGGGCGTAATATTGCACGAATAGACTGCGATCTGAAGTGCAGGATTTTCATTACTGATTGCAGTATTTATCCAAGGGAAAGCAGATTGAAATATCAGCTTCGGGTTTGAAATGTCATTCATCGTCCAGCCTTAGTACTTGGGTTGTGTTGCAAAGGAGAAAGTGGCAACATACATATATGCAAGTTCGCATGCGGGAAGCTCACACCACATTGCGTGAAGCCTGGTAAACGTCAAAATCACACGTAACACCCCTTAGCAAAAAGGCAACATGCAACATGTGGGTGCATGCAGGAAGCTCACACCACGTTCTGAAGCCTCGTTGTATAAAATATAAATAGAAAGAGACCACACGCCCCAGCACCTTTGGTTTCGTTATGCTCCAAAATCGTTACCCCTCTTGCTTCAAAGCAATATCTATATACTTGAGAAGAAACCAAATTCCATAATATATATATAAACAGAGGGGATTCAACTCGCGCTGAAGACTCTACAATTTCGATCGTCCCCATACTCGATTGTTGTTATCTGCGTATACCAACCCACGCACCATGACCAGCGCGCGCATCCTCTGT
>Ga0247814_10002436_pt1 | contig 10298 bp, 9 predicted proteins | sample UWRJL179409R1_FD_179947 | JGI IMG/M metagenome (GOLD analysis project Ga0247814, IMG submission 179947) | Plant litter microbial communities from Arlington Agricultural Research Station in Wisconsin, United States - UWRJ-L179-409R-1 | ecosystem: Environmental > Terrestrial > Plant litter >... | reverse complement strand
ACCGTGAGCCACAGCTGCGGCCATTCGGCCAGCTCGGCCTGCCACGGCCCGAGGGCGCGCTGGTGTTGCTGCGGCATGGCGACCAACAAGGCCGCGACCTGCTGCGGCGCACGCTGTGCGGCGGCCAGGGCCACCATCGACGCGACCGGATTGCGCTTGTGCGGCATGGCCGATGAACCGCCACGGCCAGGCTCGGCGGGCTCGGTGACTTCGGCGACCTCGTACTGGCCCAGCAGCGAGATGTCGAGCGCGATCTTGCCCAGGCTGCCGGCCAACAGGCCGAGCTCGCAGCCGAGCGCCGTCCAGCTGTCGCGCTGGGTGTGCCAGGTGGCGCGCGGGTCGCGCAGCTGCAGCGCCGCGGCCAGGCGTGCGCGCACCTCGGCGCCCTGCCCCTTCATCTGCGCCAGCGTGCCGACCGCGCCGCCGAGCTGCAACTGCAGTGCCGCCTGCGCCGCGACCTGCAGGCGCTCGCGGCTGCGCACCAGCGGAGCGGCCCAGCCCGCGCACACCAGGCCGAAGCTGGTGACCGAGGCCGGCTGCATCAGCGTGCGTGCCAGCATCGGCGTGGCCGCGTGCTGCCCGGCGTGACGCAGCAGCGCGGCGATGGCGGCGTCAACATCGGCCAGCAGCAGCGCCAACGCATCGCGCGTGACCAGCACCATCGCCGTGTCGATCACGTCCTGGCTGGTGGCGCCGAGGTGCACGTGCGGCAACGCGTCGGGATGCCGCTGGCCGACGATGTCCTTCAACGCCTTCACGAGCGGGATCGCGAGGCTGCCGGCACGGCCGCTGTCGAGGCCGATCTGCACCGGATCGAAGTCGGCCAGCCGGCAACAGTCGGCGATGGCGTCGGCCGCCTGCGCAGGGACGAGGCCCACGTCGGCCTGTGCGCGCGCCAAGCCGGCCTCGAAGCGCAGCATGGCGCCGATGACGGCCGGGCCGTCGAAGACCGTCCGCATCGCGGGGGTCGAGAGAAAGCTGTCGAAGATGCTCATGAAGATGCCCTGGGCCCGGTGGTCAGCGGCGGCGCCCGAACGGCAGCTGGCCGCGCCAATAGCGCAGCGTCAGCCATCCGCCGAGGATGCCGCCCAGGTGCGCGAAGTGCGCCACGCCGCTCATGCTGCCCGTCACGCCGAGGAACAGCTCGATCACGCCGTAGATCACGACGAAGAGCCAGGCCGGCATCGGGATCGGCGGGATCAGCGGCACGATGCGGCGGTGCGGGAACAGCATCGCGAAGCCGACCAGCAGACCGAACAGACCGCCCGACGCCCCCACCGTGGGGTTCGGGCTGCCGCTCCATGCGGCCACCATCAGCTGCGTGAGCGCAGCCACCAGCACGCTCACGAAATAGAAAACCAGCAGGCGCTTCGAACCCCACACGCGCTCGAGCTCGGCACCGAACATGAAGAGGCCGAACATGTTGAACACAAGGTGCGACATGCCGCCGTGCAGAAAGGCGTAGGTGATCAGCTGCCAGGGCATGAAGCCGCCCGAGCCGACGGGCCACAGCGCGAAGAGCGCCAGGCCGTCGACCCCGAGGGACTGCATCAGGAACACGACCACGCAACTGAGGATCAGTGCCTGGGTGGCGGGCGGCATGGAAAACATCAGCGCTCCGTTTCTGGACGAAAAGATTGAGAAGAATGCACGGTGCGACTCAGGTCGCGGCGCCGGGTTCCAGGGCGGCCTCGGCCCGAAGCATGCGCCAGGCGCACAGCGTGCCAAGCGCCGCCAGCACCGTCGCGGCGACATACATCGCCACGAAGCCGAAGCGACTGGCGAGCGCGCCGCCTGCCAGCACGCCGGCGACGCCCCCGATACCGTAGCCGACCACGGTGAAGATCGCCTGGCCGCGACCCCGCAGGCGGTCGGGGAAATGGCGCGTGATGAGCGCGATGCAGGTCGTGTGGTGGGCCGCGAAGCTCAGGCCATGCAGCAATTGCGCGAACATCACGGCCGCCAGCCATTGGCCCGCCACGCCGGTCATCGCCATGCGCACCACGGCGATGGCGCTGCACAGCAGCAGCCAATGCGACATCGTCAGCCGGCCGATGAAGCGGCCCTGCACGAAGAACCAGGCCACCTCGGTCACGATCGACAGCGCCCAGAGCGCGCCGATCATTCCCTTGCCGTAACCCAGCGAGTCGAGATAGAGCGACAGGAAGCCGTAGATCGAAAAGTGCGACGTGACATGCAGGCACAGCGACAGCAAGAACCAACGCACCACCGGCTGGCGCAACACCGGCAGCACGGGCACGCGGTCCGTGGCGTGCTCGGCGCGCGGCTCGCGCACGTCGGGCAGGCGCCACGCCGCCAGCAGGACCAAGGCGAGCGTGACTGCCGCCCAGGCCGGAAAGTGGGCCATGCCGAAGCGATCGAACCACTCGCCGGCGACGGACACCGTCACCAGGAAACCCGCCGAGCCCCACAGACGGATGCGACCGTAGCGGCCCCAGTCGCCGGCCACGAGGTGCGCCATTGCGGCTTCGGTCAGTCCCATCATCGAGCTGGTGTGCGTGAACAGCAGCAGCAGCACGAGTGCGATCCACCACGGGCCGCCCGGCACCCAGAGCCCGAACGACACGGCCAGCGCGATCGCTGCACTGATGCGCAGCAGCCGGACGCGCTCGCCGGTGTGGTCGCTCAGTGCACCCCAGGCATAGGGTGCGAAAACGCGCGTGAAAGATTGCACGGCCGCGAGCAGGCTGATTGTCAGGATCGGCAGGCCCTGGTCCTTGAGCCACAGCGGCAGGTACGGGTTGAAGAAGCCGATGTGCGCAAAGTAGCTCGCCGACAACGCGGCAAAGGCAAGCAGGTGATTGCGCCCTGCCGCCGGCGCGGTTGGCGGCGTGGCCGCCACTACAGAAAAGAAGCCTGCAGCGGAGCGGCTTCGACCGGTGCCGTGTCGCCGTTCTGTGCGCGCTGCCGCAGCGCGTGCTCGATCACCACCAGCGCCAGCATCGCCTCGGCGATCGGCGTGGCGCGGATGCCCACGCAGGGATCGTGGCGGCCCTTGGTCACCACTTCGACCGGTTGGTTGTTGACGTCGATCGACTGGCGCGGGCTGACGATCGAACTGGTCGGCTTGATGGCGATGCTCACCTCCAGGTCCTGGCCGGTGCTGATGCCGCCGAGCACACCGCCCGCGTTGTTGGTCTCGAAGCCGTTGGGCGTGATCGAGTCGCCGTGCGTGGTGCCGCGCTGCGTCACGCTGGCAAAGCCCGCGCCGATCTCGACGCCCTTGACCGCATTGATGCCCATCATCGCGAACGCGATCTCGGCGTCGAGCTTGTCGAACAGCGGTTCGCCGAGCCCGACCGGCATGTTCGATGCGGTGACGCGGATGCGTGCGCCGCACGAATCGCCGGCCTTGCGCAGCGCGTCCATGTAGGCCTCGAGGTTCGCCACGTCGGCCACCGGCGCGAAGAAGGGGTTGTGCGGCACGTGCGACCAGTCCTCGAAAGGAATGACAACCTCGCCGATCTGCGTCATGCAGCCGCGGAACACGGTGCCGTACTTTTCGTGGAGCCACTTCTTGGCCACCGCGCCGGCCGCCACCATCGGCGCGGTCAGCCGGGCCGACGAGCGCCCGCCACCGCGCGGGTCGCGAATGCCGTATTTCTTCCAGTAGGTGAAGTCGGCGTGGCCGGGGCGAAACTGCTGCGCGATCGCGCCGTAGTCCTTGCTGCGCTGGTCGGTGTTCTGGATCAGCAGCGCGATGGGTGTGCCGGTGGTCCGGCCCTCGTACACGCCCGAGAGGATCTGCACCGCGTCGGGCTCGTTGCGCTGGGTGACGTGGCGGCTGGTGCCGGGGCGGCGGCGGTCGAGGTCGCCTTGGATGTCGGCCTCGCTCAGAGCCATGCCCGGTGGGCAGCCGTCGATGACGCAGCCGATCGCCGGGCCGTGCGACTCTCCGAAGTTGGTGACTGCGAAGAGATTGCCGAAAGTGTTGCCGCTCATGGGGCCGGATTATCCCCACAACGGCACTGGCGTGCCCCCTGCGGAGACCGAAGATCGACGACCTCGGGCCTCAGTCGACCTTCGTGCGCGCGTCCAGCCGCTGAATCAGTTCGCCGATCTGAAGGTCGATGGCGAACAGCCGCTCGTTCAGGATGGCCGTCTGCAGCCGCAGCGCTTCGACCACCGCCCGCGTCTGCGGATCGGGAGCGGTGTCGACCAGGACCGACAGCTCGTGAAGCTTCTTGCGCAGTTCGTTGCTCATCGCGATTCCTCCGTGGGTTGGCGACAGTATGGCGGGGGCCGAAGGGCCCGCGCCGACATCACGAAATTCGAAGCAGGCCGCTAACCGGCAACCCGGGGCAACCGTGCCGCCAACTGCCGGGCGGCTTTCGCGTTGACGCCTTTGCCCGTCATCGCGAGCGCAGGCGGGTTGTCGAGCATCCGCGCGAAGACCATGCGCACCTCTTCCGAAGTGATGGCATCGATCAGTGCGATCGCATCGTCCAAGGGCGTCACGGTGCCGCTGGCAAAAAGCTCTTCGACCGCCTGCTCCATCGTTGCGTAGGTCCGTTCCGCCGACCGCACGCGCGAAACCGTCAACTGGTTCTTGGCGCGCTCCAGGTGGATGGGATCGATCGCTGCGGCCTGCGCGCGCAACAATTCGCCCGTGGCCGCGACCAACGCGTCGAGCTTGTCCGGGGTGGTGACCGCATGCACGACGAGGTTGGCCCAGGCGTCGCCACTGTCGATCGTGGCATGGGCTGTGTAGGCCAGGCCCAGCTGCTCTCTGACCACGTCGACCAGCGGCGCCGACATCCCGCCTCCGAAGAGATTCGCCGCCAAGGCGGCGGCAAGGCGCCAGCGCTGCTGCGAGATCTCCTCGGGCCGTGCGGGCGCAACCGGGTAGGCGATGTTCAGGAAAACCTGCGACACCTGCGTGAAGCGTTTGACCACTGCATGACCGACATATGCGGCGGCCGGCGGGACACGCGACGCGGCGAGGTCGGCGGAACACGGCATCGACGAGAACAGCTTCGTCGCGAGCGTCACCCAGGCCTCAACGTCGAAGTTGCCGGCCGCAACCACCACGGCCTTCTCGGCGATGTAGTGCGAGCGCACGTGGTCGACGAGATCCTGCCGGGTGAAGCCCTCGATGTTCTCGACGGTACCGATGATGGGCATGCCCATCGGGTCCTCGCCCCAGACCGCGCGGTCGAGCAACTCGTTGGCGCTGTCCTCCGGATCTTCCTCGTACTCGATGGCCTCCTGGCGAATCACGTCGAGCTCGCGCTGCAGTTCGGCTTCCGGAAACGTGCTGTTCAGGACGATGTCGGCCGTCATGCGCGTCAGTTGTTCGGCGTGCCGGCCCAGCCCGGTCATGAAGTACGCCGTGGTGTCCTTGCCAGTGAACGCATTGACATCGGCACCCAGGCGTTCCGCGTCGAGGTTGATGGCTTGCACGGAGCGCGTGGTGGTCCCCTTGAACGCCATGTGCTCCAGCACGTGGCTGATGCCGTTGTTGGCGGGTGTCTCGTCGCGCGAGCCCACGCGCAGGAACACCCCCACGCTGGCGCTCTGCACATGGGGCATCGGAATGGCAAGCAGCCTTGCCCCGTTGGGAAGCGTATGAAGAACCATGGCTCACCCGCCTTCGGGTTGCTGCAGCCTGACGCCGATGCCGTAGAGCGCCAACAGGCCCAGCACGTGCCCGATGGCGACGCCAGGCTCGCCTGCTTCGATCCGGCCGATGGTCTGCACATGCACGCCCAGGCGCGCTGCTGCCGCGGTCTGCCCCTCGCCGGCAGTCGACCGGGCGGCCCTTGCCGCAGCCCCCAGTTCACGGATGGCGTGCAACGCGTCGTCGCCGATGTCTGCCGAAATGCGCTTGCCTTGAGTCATGGCTCGGATTGTCGCTGCGCCCGCGACGCGGCTCTGTCACGCAACGAAGGTGCGGTCCATGTCGACCGCGCATCGACGCGGCAGCGCGCTCGGGGAACTACAAAGCCAGCCGTTGGCGTGCCGCTTGGTATTCGCGCTTGAGCTTCTCGACGAAGACGGCGGTGCTGGTGACTTCAGTGATCGCACCGATGCCCTGGCCTGAGCCCCAGATGTCTTTCCAGGCCTTGGCCTTGCTGCCGTCGCCGCTGGCGAAGTTCATGGTTTTCAGGTCGCCTTCGGGAAGGTTCGTGGGGTCCATGCCCGCCGCGACGATCGACGGTGCCAGGTAGTTGCCGTGCACGCCGGTGAAGAGGTTCGAGTACACGATGTCGTCCGAGCTGCCATCCACGATGGCCTGCTTGTAGTCGTCGCTGGCGCGCGCTTCCTCGGTCGCGATGAAAGCCGTGCCGATGTAGGCGAAGTCGGCACCCATGGCCTGGGCGGCGAGCACCGCGTCGCCGCTGGCGATCGAGCCCGAAAGCGCGACCGGGCCGTCGAACCACTGGCGGATTTCCTGGATCAGCGCAAACGGGCTTTTGACGCCCGCATGGCCACCGGCGCCGGCCGCCACGGCGATCAGGCCGTCGGCGCCCTTCTCGATCGCCTTGCGTGCGAACTTGTCGTTGATGATGTCGTGCAGCGTCACGCCGCCGTAGCTGTGCACCGCGTCGTTCACGTCCACGCGCGCACCGAGCGAGGTGATGACGATCGGCACCTTGTACTTGACGACCATTTCCATGTCGTGCTCGAGCCGGTCGTTGCTCTTGTGCACGATCTGGTTGATGGCGAAAGGCGCGGCCGGCTTGTCCGGGTTGGCCTTGTTGTAGGCCGCGAGTTCTTCGGTGATCTCGATCAGCCAGTCTTCCAGCTGCGCCGCCGGCCGGGCATTGAGCGCCGGCATCGAACCCACCACGCCCGCCTTGCATTGGGCGATCACCAGCTTGGGGTTGCTGATGATGAAAAGCGGCGAGCCGATGATGGGCAGCGGCAGGTTCGCGAGCACGGGGGGCAGCTTGGACATGAAATCTCCGAAATCTTGTTCGAGTCGGTTTTATAAGAACGCGCGCCTCGCCTGCGTCGTGTGAGCGACAGCGCGGCGAGGGACGATCAGAAGGCGTCGAGTGCCAGCGCCGTCACGCTCTCGGCGCCCTCGACGATGCTGTCGCGCAGCCCCGGCGCCTTGTTGAGGATGTGCTCCGCGTAGAAGCGCGCGGTAGCGACTTTCGCGTGCATGAAAGCGGCTTCGGTGCCCGCCTGCGCCAAGTCTTCGGCGATGACGAGCGAACGCGCCAGCTGCCAGCCCGCGACCAGGTTGCCCGCCAGCATCAGGTACGGCACGCTGCCGGAGAACACCGCGTTGGGCGATGCCTTGGTCTGACCGGCGACGAAGTCCACGACTTCGACGAAAGCTTCGCGCGCAGCCTTCAGGCGCTTCGCCACGGCGTGCGCGTCGGCGCTGTCGCGCTTCGCCAATTCGGCTTCCGTGGTCTCGATCTGCGCGGCGATCGCCTTCGCCGTCTGGCCACCATCGCGGGCCGTCTTGCGTCCGACGAGGTCGTTGGCCTGGATCGCGGTTGTACCTTCGTAGATGGTCAGGATCTTCGCGTCGCGGTAGTACTGCGCCGCGCCGGTCTCCTCGATGAAGCCCATGCCGCCGTGCACTTGCACGCCGAGCGAAGTCACTTCCAGGCTCATCTCCGTGCTGAAGCCCTTGACCAGCGGCACCATGAATTCGTAGAAGGCCTGGTTCTGCTTGCGCGCGTCGGCATCGGGGTGGTGGTGAGAAGCGTCGTAGGCAGCTGCGGCGACGCTCGCCATCGCTCGGCAGCCTTCGGTATACGCACGCATCGTCATCAGCATGCGCTTGACGTCGGGGTGGTGAATGATGGGCGCACTGGTGTTCATCGAGCCGTCGACCGGGCGACTCTGCACACGCTCACGGGCATAAGCCACCGCGTGCTGGTAGGCGCGCTCGGCAATGGCGATCCCCTGCATGCCGACGGCGTAGCGCGCCGAGTTCATCATGATGAACATGTACTCAAGGCCGCGGTTTTCCTGGCCGACGATGTAGCCCACCGCGCCGCCGTGGTCGCCGTACTGCAACACCGCAGTCGGCGAGGCCTTGATGCCCAGCTTGTGTTCGATGCTCACGCAGTGAACATCGTTGCGCTCGCCGAGCGCGCCGTCCTTGCCGACCATGAACTTGGGCACCACGAACAGGCTGATGCCCTTCACGCCTTCGGGCGCGCCGGTCACGCGGGCCAGCACGAGGTGCACGATGTTCTCGGCCATGTCGTGCTCGCCGTAGGTGATGTAGATCTTGGTGCCGAAGACCTTGTAGGTGCCGTCCGGTTGCGGCTCCGCACGGCTGCGCACCATGGCGAGGTCGCTGCCCGCCTGCGGCTCGGTGAGGTTCATGGTGCCGGTCCATTGGCCGCTCACCAGCTTCTCGAGGTAGGTCGACTTCAGATCGTCGGAGCCGGCCGTGAGCAACGCCTCGATAGCGCCGTCGCTCAGCAACGGGCACAGCGCGAAGCTCATGTTGGCCGAGTTCAGCATCTCGCCGCAGGCCGCGCCGATGGTCTTGGGCAGGCCCTGGCCGCCGAAATCGGCCGGGTGCTGCAGGCCCTGCCAGCCGCCCGAGGCGTACTGCGCGAACGCATCCTTGAAGCCGGGCGTGGTGGTCACCGCACCGTCCTTGAAGCTCGACGGGTTGCGGTCGCCCGCCACGTTGAGCGGCGCCACCACGTCCTGGTTGAAGCGCGCACACTCCTCGAGCACCGCCTGTGCGGTGTCGAGTCCCGCCTCCTCGAAGCCGGGCAGCTTGGCGATCTCTTCAATGCGGGCCAGGTGTTCGATGTCGAACAGCATGTCCTTGACGGGGGCGATGTAGCTCATGGGCTGTCTCCAGGGTTCGGATGTGAAAAGGGCATCGCGAACGATGCCCTTCGTCGACGCAGGTGCGCAGCCCTTACAGGGCCTTGGTCAGTTCCGGCACGGCGACGAACAGGTCGGCCACCAGGCCATAGTCGGCCACCGAGAAAATCGGTGCCTCTTCGTCCTTGTTGATCGCAACGATCACTTTGGAGTCCTTCATGCCGGCCAGATGCTGGATCGCGCCGGAGATGCCCGCGGCGATGTAGAGCTGCGGCGCGACGATCTTGCCGGTCTGGCCCACTTGCCAGTCGTTGGGCGCGTAGCCCGCGTCGACCGCGGCGCGCGAAGCGCCCAGGCCGGCGTTGAGCTTGTCGGCCAGCGGTGCCATCACCTCGGTGAACTTCTCCGAGCTGCCCAGCGCGCGGCCACCCGACACGATGATCTTGGCGGCGGTGAGCTCGGGGCGTTCGCTCTTCGTGACCTCGCGGCCGACGAAGCTCGACTTGCCGCTGTCTGCGACGCCTTCGGCCGTCTCGACCGTGGCGCTGCCACCGGTGGCCGCCGCGGCGTCGAAGCCGGTCGTGCGCACGGTGATGACCTTGGTCGCATCGCTGCTCTGCACCGTCGCAATCGCGTTGCCGGCGTAGATCGGGCGCTCGAAGGTGTCAGGGCTGTCGACCTTGGTGATGTCGCTGATCTGAGCGACATCGAGCTTGGCGGCCACGCGGGGCGCCACGTTCTTGCCGTTGGCGGTCGAAGGGAACAGGATGTGGCTGTAGTTCGACGCGATGGCCAGCACCTGCGCGGCCACGTTCTCGGCGAGGTTCTCGGCCAGCGATGGGCTGTCGGCCACGATGACCTTGCTCACACCGGCGATCTGCGCGGCGGCCTTGCCGGCTTCGGCGGCATTGGCGCCGGCCACCAGCACGTGCACGTCGCCACCGCAGGCGAGTGCGGCGGTCACGGTGTTGAGGGTCGCGGGCTTGATGGTCGCGTGGTCGTGTTCGGCAATTACCAGTGCTGTCATGTCAGATCACCTTCGCTTCGTTCTTCAGCTTGTCCACCAGGGCGGCCACATCGGCCACCTTGATGCCGGCACCGCGCTTGGGCGGCTCGCTCACCTTGAGCGTCTTCAGGCGCGGCTTGACGTCCACGCCCAGGTCTTCGGGCTTGAAGACGTCGAGCGTCTTCTTCTTGGCCTTCATGATGTTGGGCAGCGTGACGTAGCGCGGCTCGTTCAGGCGCAGGTCGGTCGTGATGACGGCCGGCAGCGTGAGCGTCAGCGTTTCCATGCCGCCGTCGACTTCGCGCGACACGGTGGCCTTGCCGTCGGCCACATCGACCTTCGAGGCAAAGGTGGCTTGCGGCAAGTCGGCCAACGCGGCCAGCATCTGGCCGGTCTGGTTAGCGTCGTCGTCGATGGCTTGCTTGCCGAGAATGATCAGCTGCGGCTGTTCCTTGTCGACCAGCGCCTTCAACAGTTTGGCAACGGCCAGCGGCTGGAGTTCTTCCGTGGTCTC
>Ga0247814_10002435_pt1 | contig 10298 bp, 10 predicted proteins | sample UWRJL179409R1_FD_179947 | JGI IMG/M metagenome (GOLD analysis project Ga0247814, IMG submission 179947) | Plant litter microbial communities from Arlington Agricultural Research Station in Wisconsin, United States - UWRJ-L179-409R-1 | ecosystem: Environmental > Terrestrial > Plant litter >... | reverse complement strand
GGCAAATCGCTCCCGTGCAAAGAGTTTTTTTACCTGGAAATTGTTCTCCCAGGCTACGATAGTTTCGGCGAATGGATTAATGGTTTTCAGGATGGCCTGTAGTTCGGTGACGTACTCCGGGCTTACCTTTTCGACTTTATTGAGCAGGATGAGGTCGCTAAAGGCAATCTGCTGTATCGCTTCAGGGCGTTCTTTTAACTGATCTTCAATCAGCTCGGCATCTACAATACAAATGACACGTTTTAAATCAAAACCCCTTTTCACCTGGTCCATCGTGAGGAAGGGATGCGCAATATTTGCCGGATCTGCAATTCCTGTTGCCTCAATAATCAGGTGGTCCCAATCGCCGCGTTTCTCCCATAGGTTATTGAGTATATCATACAGATCATCATTCAGTGTACAGCACAGGCAACCATTGTTCAGCTCTACGATATCTTCTTCGCCTTTAACGATCAGTCCGGCATCAATACTTTCTGCCCCTATTTCGTTTTCTATAATGGCGAACCTGGTACCCTTCATCTGTGCAATAATTGCATTAAGTACGGTAGTTTTTCCGGCACCTAAAAACCCGGTAAGGAGGGTCACTTCTTTTGCGTGTTTATTCATTGGTAGTAGCTTGTTCAAATATAAAAACCGCCTCCCCTTTCTTGTTTATATATAGCGACAGAAAGTTATTATTTTAAAATTGCCGTAGGTTTTTTGTTTTCATCAATCGCAACAAAAGAAAACTCACCGCTTACTGCTTTTTCCCGATGTTCGGAATACATCTGTTCTACAAAAATATCCACGCGTACTTTCATACTGGTATTACCAATGTGGGTAATACTGCCAATAAGCTCTACAATAGTACCGGCAGCAATAGGCTTAGTAAAATCTATCCGGTCACTGCTTACGGTAACCATGTACTGGCGACTAAAACGGGTAGCGGTGATAAATGCAACTTCATCCATCATCATCATGGCCGTACCACCAAAAAGGGTATCGTAATGATTCGTAGTGTTCGGGAAAACGGCTTTAAATACACGTGTCTCTGCAGCTTTGATTTTTTCTTCTATGGTCATAAGCTGCAAACTTAGGTTCTTTTATGGATAAAAAAGAAAAGATCTGTAGAGTTATAGCACTGTAAAGAGAAATGATCTGCACGGGAATATCACCGTTAATAGAAAACATCTGCGGAGTTATAGCACTGTACAAAGAAATCATCTGCACGGGAATATCACCGTAAATAGAAAACATCTGCGCAGGAATAGCGCATTAAATAGAAAAGAGGGTATATCAGGAAGGGAACAAACGCAAATGTTGAATCTGCGGTTTGCCCGTACTGGAATACCCTCTTTTGTAGGTTTAAGGTTTAGCTGGATTTTATTTAGCTGCGTTCTTTTTTTCTGTTACTTCAGCACGAATATCCTGAGCAAGAACTTTTAAATCCTGCATTGCTTTACGTACTCTTGTTCCTGCTGCGCTGTTGCCTGCGTTGTAAAATTTTTCTGCATCAGCTTCAACTGTAGCTAGCAGATCTTTTAATTTTGTAAATTTTTCCATGATTTGGTTTTTATATGGAGCCAAATATATAACTTTTAAGAAATAAACATAAATATTTTTGATTTATAGCTGTTTTTCTAAAAACTCTTGTCCTGTATACACCCACACCCTCAAAACTGCAATCAATTTAAAGGTTTTAGCATTTTTGCATTCACAGGGGGCTTGTTAAAAAAAATAAGTCGTCGAAGTTTTAGCCGAACTATTCTTATTTTTGCACTACACATATTGATGTAGATGGATAAGGTTATACACCTGGTAGAAGACGATGAAGACATCCGTTTCGTAATTGATTATATTCTTCGGGAAATAGGTTATACGGTCGAAATATTCGGAACTATTGCTGCTTTCGAAGCAAGATCGATAAGCCGCCCGCCCGATCTGATCATACTGGATGTAATGCTGCCCGATGGCAACGGGATAGACCTATGCGTGCAGTTAAAAGCTAATAGTGCAACCGCACTTATCCCTATCATTATCATGTCTGCACATTCTACAGAGAAAGCGGTATTGGAAGCTGCCTGCGCCGAGGAATTTATCAGTAAACCGTTTGATCTTGACGAGCTTACAGCACGCATAGAGAAATATGTACCATTAATACCAGAGTAAAACTGCTACCTAATTTAATAAATAAAATAACATGTTTGTGATGATACTTCTTGATTTGTATTTACCTTTGTAGGTATATAGCGTAGTGCTCTAAAAAGAAGTAAGCTCCCATTCTTAATTTGATAAAACCATCCTAAACTTGCAGCTTAACCAACAGTAATATATGACCAGCTAGTAGCCTCATAAGTGTTACAAGAATAATAAAGTCTAATGAAACCCTACTAAGCTTGCTGCTTACAAAAAGTAATAAACAAGCTGAGGATAGCTTCATAACCATTGAAAGAACAACAAAGTCTAATGAAACCAGCCTCAGCTTGCCGCTTACAAAAAGCAAAAAAAATAAGCTGAGGATAGCTTCATAACCATTGAAAGAATATTAAATACGAATGAAACCATCCTCAGCTTGCCTCTTACAAAAAGCAATAAACAAGCTGAGGATAGCTTCATAACCATTGAAAGAACAACAAAGTCTAATGAAACCATCCTCAGCTTGCCGCTTACAAAAAGCAAAAAATAAGCTGAGGATAGCTTCATAACCATTGAAAGAACAACAAAGTCTAATGAAACCATCCTAAGCTTGCCGCTTACAAAAAGTAATAAACAAGCTGAGGATAGCTTCATAACCATTGAAAGAATATTAAATACAAATGAAAAAAAAGATACTCGTTTTTGAGAAGAATAAAGATATCCTTGATATGATTGGGATTATTCTTTCCGAGGAAGGTTATACTGTAGACCTGGTAGCTTCTGATAAAGAGGTGCATCAGCATATCAAAAACTTTCAGCCTGATGCGATCTTATTGGATGTTATCAGTCCCACTGCCGAAGGAACCGCATTATGTAAAGCAATCAAAGCTGCAGAAGATACCGGAAGGATCCCGGTAATTGTTTTATCTACCCATCCTAAGGCAGAAGTAGTAAAAGAAATCTGTGCCGATGAAGTGATACCAAAACCTTTCGACATTGCATTTTTGATCACCGTTATAGAACAACAGCTGATCACGGCATAGTGAATACCAGACCAGCTGCTGTATACTATTTATAACTTGTGGTGTTTCTTTAAAAATTTCAGGTATTTCTTATCTTCTTCAAATAGATCACTTCCTTCCATTTGATAAGCTTTCAATAGAGTTGCTGCTGCTTTTTCTTCTTCACCCAGTTCAAAGTAAGTTTCGCCTAAGCGTAATAATACGAATGGGTTTTGGGCTTCACCTGCAGAATAGAACTCATCTGCAACGAGTAATTTTTCTAATGCTTCCTTGTATTTGCCAGCATTAAACAGTGCATCACCGGTAGCTGCAATAATATAACCTGAAGGTTCCCAATCGTCTTTTGGTTCCGGCAATACTGCATAAGCCTGCTCATAAAAATCAGCCGCTGCATTAAAGTTTTCAGATTCCATTGCCGCATCACCTTTAGCTACACACTGATCCATCAGCTCCTGCTGATCGTCTGTCAATTCGTCCTGCTCCACTTCTTCATTCGGTACAAAGTTTTCTTTAAACTCTTTGAAATCGGAATCAGATGCGATAGCCATAAAAAGGAAGTCGGCCGGAAAATCACTAAAAGCTCCTTTTTTTCCTAACTGGAAGGCAATTTTAAAATATTCTCTCGCTTTGTCCAGCTCCTGCATCGCGTAGTAAATACTGCCGGTTGTAATGAAATGGACAGTACTTTTGATAGCGGTAGTTTTGCTTTTCTCGAGCAGGAACTCTGTCTCGTTTAAAAAGAACGGTAACGCTTTTTCTACTTCGCCTGTCTGCTCATAAAATGAATAGATACTATCCAGCATAATGGCACCAACACTGCAGTTTTCTTTAGGATCAGGGATTGATGACTCCAATTCCAGCAATAGCTCCTCTGCTTCTTCAAATTGTTCTGACTCTGTCAGTGTATAGATTTGATCGATCTGATCAAAAAATACTTCTTCTTCTTCGGGACTATAAACTAACATACGCTGTTTGATTTAATTTAATTCACAGCGAAGGTAGTTATAAGGGTTGGTTTTCCATCTGTTTTATAATTTTGTTGACCTCGGCCTCGGTAGAGCGAAGTTTGGTCTGGCAAAATGCAATCAGTTCGGATGCCCGTTTTACACGTGCAGCAAGCACGTCTACTGACACTGCTTCGGTTTCTATTTCCTGTGCGATTTGTGCCAGTTCGGCGTACGCGTCTTCATAGTTCAAATTCTTTTCCATTGCGGTTGGTTTTAGATAAAACTTTTGTATTGATTTCTGCAGCAGCCAGCGTGATGGTTAGCTCCGCGCCTGGCTCGACCAGCGAGGCATCGCTGATGATCCTGTCCCCTACTTTAACGATAGCGAAGCCTTTGTTCAATATATTCTGCGGACTCATCAGGCGTACTACCGATTCAAAATGACTGATATACCTGGCCTGGTTGATAAAGTACATCCGGTTATACGATTTGATATTGGCCAGCAGGTTTTCCAGGTCTTTCTTTTTATTGGACAGGATAATCTTGGGATTAGTCAGGATCATTCCGGAAAGGTTCAGCATATCCCGGTGTTTTTCGTGTAAGAGGTTTTTTGCCGAGTTAATCGTAATCTGGTTTAACCTGTTAAGCTGTTCCTTATGTACATTCATCAGCTGAAAGGTTTTGATAACCAGCTGCTGTTGCAATGACAATAGCGACTCCTCAAAATGGCGGTTGTGGGCAATCAGGAATTCAGCGGTTTTGGTTGGTGTTTTAGTGGAGGTATGTGCCATCAAATCGGCGATGGTCTCATTCTTCTGGTGGCCGATCCCGGTGATGATGGGCACGGGGAACTTAGCGATAGCACGACTGAGTTCGTAGTTGTCAAAAATCAGGAAATCTGTTTGTGCCCCACCCCCACGGATAATCACCAGGGCATCATAGGTTTTGCCCGATTCAAATACTGCAATCAGTTTGGATAACACCTGTTTGGCATTCCCCTCTCCCTGTACCAGCGCAAAGTAATCGTCTACTTCAAAATGATAACCGAAAGCGTTTGTAGCCAGGGTATGTTTAAAGTCGAGATATCCCGCAGAGGTATCAGAAGAAATTACTGCAATCCGTTGCAGCACTGCATTTAAAGTAAGTTCGCTGTTACGCGTATGGTACTGGCCGTCTGCTACGCGGATAAATGCAGGGTTATCCCTGACTAGCTTCTCCAGCGTTTCTTTGCGCTGCTGCTCGAACCTCCCCAGGGTAAATGTGGTATCAATATCGAGCAGGTTTAGCTGCAGGCCAAATGCGGGATTATATTGTACGGCAACCTGCACCAGCACATTGATGTCGTTCTTGAACTGCTGACCGGTAGCTTTTTCAAAATTGGAGATGTTCACCGAAGCATTCCCCCAGGCACGGCCAGCTATTTTAGCAAGGATTTTGGAAGAAGACTTATCCTTTTCTACCAACTCAAAGTAATGAAAATTGCTCTGCGGCTTATAGGTGTAATTGGAGACATCGGCAATGACCCAAAAAGTATTCGAACCAAAAATGCCATTGATAGCATTGCTGATCTGCGTAGTAAGTTCAGATAACCGGATAGAGGGAATTGCTGCCAATGGATTTTATATTACCTGATAAATTTAGGCATTTCTAACGGATGATAACGAGCATTTTTTGGAGCCCGGTTTTTAGTACTGTATGTTTAAGCAGCCAGTTAAACAGGCTGATGCCGGCAATGGCACAGGTAATTCCGGCGCACACATCCAGCACATAATGGTGACTGGCATAAACAGCCGTAAACCAAATCCCCACCATTACCACAGCAAACAGCATATTTACCCATCCCAGCTTATTCTTTAATCCATAATACAATACGATTACAGGATACGAAGAATGCAGGGATGGCATCGCAGCAAAGACGTTGGAGCCCTGGCGGTAAATAGACTGGAATACAGGCACATTAAGCAGGTGATCAAAGCGGATTAGACCCGCCGGGTTAGAATGGGTATGGGCAATAAAAACAAAGCCATGCTCCAGCACGTACCATGGCGGTGCCGCCGGATACAGGTAATATATTACAAAACCAATCAGGTTAACCAATACAAACGTGAGTGAAAACTGCAGGAACTGGTCTCTCTTTGCAAAAAACAGGTAAGCCCCGAAAGCTAGTGGAACCGGGATCCACATCAGGTAAAATATACCTCCGATAAAATCTACAGCAGCGCTGGCATGGTGACGCAGGTATTCATTTGGCGTAACCCGGATCCCATTATCGGCAATGCCAAAAATATGTTTTTCCATGTTGTACAGTTCCGCAATATGTACCTTATTATAGTTGTAATTGGGGAAAGCCTTCATATAGTCGAACAATATCCAGTAAACGATAAAGATCGAGAAACCCAGGATAAACTTCCGGGTAGCCGGTGCGGCATAATACAGGGTATTAAAGAGCATCACTAATACCACCTGGTTGCTGTTAAAACCTATGAGAAAATATGAAACTACAAGATAAAACAAAGACACCATTGTGGTGATCATGATGTCTTTACTATTATAAAAAGGTTTTTGGAACTGTAACTGTTCTGACATTATTTTTTTGTAAAATCTGAACCCAGGACTTTGTCCCATATAGCAGAGCTTACGCCATAGCCTTTTGTAGAATCAGAATAGTGGTGTAACATGTGGTGGTGCTTCAGTTTTTTCCAGACCGGACTTTTAAAGTTTGCATGGTGTAATGCATAATGCATCATATCATATGCCAGGTAACCAGCAAGAAAGCCCGCATAAAATGCAAAGATCGTACCTTCTGGCAACAGGTATAAAAACAAAAAATATAAAGCTAAGGCCATTGGGATACTGGCCGATGGTGGCATTACCAGTCTTTTTGCATCATTAGGATAATCGTGGTGCACACCATGGAAAATAAAGTGGATCCTTTTACCAATTTTAGATTTTGGATAAAAGTGGAACACCCAGCGGTGCATGATATATTCTGTGATAGTCCATAAAAATAAACCGATCACTGCCCAGCCAATAAAATGGAGGACATCCATATGTACATCGGTAAATGATTTCCAGACTAAAAAGCCGATGATTGGCACATAAACAATCAGGGGCACAAAGTAATGAACCTTGGAGAGATTTTCAAAAAGGTCGTTTTTAAACATTCTGATAGATTCAGATGAATTCGAAATAAAATTCTTCTTCATAACAGTTAAATTTTTATCCGTTCTGTAATTAGGTTATTAGTGGCAGTATTGATTCCCCTGATCTCTACGTATTTTACGTTAGGCAACCAAAATGAACCACCTTCTATCCGCAAAAATATGCGTTCTATTTCAATCTTTTTATTATTTACTGTCACGTAAACATGATATTTTTTATCGCCTGCCGATTTGGTTAAATACATAGGCAATTTTTTATGTGCTACAAAACGCAGTTCATACTGGTCTTTGCCAAGAGCTTTTGATTCTATGCCATACGCAAATTTACGCTGCACGTAACCCAGCTCTTTTTTTTCGTTTTCATCTGCATAGCGAATCCAGTAAACAAGTACAGGTTCGTCTTTGTTAACCACTCCCTTTGCATCTGCATTTAATTCACAAATAATCGTATTGGTATTCGGGTCGCGCTGCAGGTAAAACAACTGGTTGGCTATTCCCTTTGGTGTAGGAAATTTTAACGGCGAAGGATTACTCTGATCTGCAGTCTGCGCTACAGCAGTGCTGATGGCTACAGGACTAAAAGTGAGCAACAATAACAATAAAGTAACTACAGGTAAAACTTTGCTGGCACCCACCTTTTGTGCGGATTGCTTCTCTGCCAAATCCTGCGCATCCAATGCCCTTTTTGCTTCCCTCAGCCTGTTCACTGCTGTTATGTTGGTCATTACCGCCATGATCGTGATCGGGATGGTAAATATCGAAATCGTTTCAAAAATGTGAAAGGATATACCCGGAACAAATATTTTATAGTCTCCGCCTAAATAATGTCCTGCAATACCGCTGGCCAAAGCCGTGATACCTATAGTAACCACACGTTCTGGTCGCTGCATCAAACCGCCCTTGCATTGTACACCTAATCCTTCGGCCCTTGCACGGGTATAGCTTACCATCATCGAACCGATCAGCGCGATAAAAGCGAAGAGCGAACTTAAAAAATAGTGGTGCGATACCAGGTAATAACAGATCCCCAGAAACAGGATCATCTCACTGTAACGGTCTAGCACCGAATCGTACATTGCCCCAAACTTGGAACTCATATTACCTAATCGTGCAACCTGACCATCCAGCATATCAAAGATGCCTGCAAAAAGCACCAGTGCCCCACCCCATCCAACAAAGGACAGGTCGCCCCGGTTACTCTTCTCCGCCCCAAATACAAAGATCACGGCAACACCTATATTTAATATAAGCCCTATCGTAGTTACAGCATTGGGGGTCAGACCAATCCGAATCAGGCCCTTAACAAATGGGTTAATGACCTTGTAAATCGTTAGCTGTAAACGATCGCGAAATGATATTGCTTGCATATACTCGTAGTTTGTTATTCTTATTAAAAATCAAATTTTACCCTTGCACGGATACCGTACTCAGATACTTCAGGGTTGTTAAGGTAGTTGAAGCGCTTCACCATATCTATACGTAACACTTTAAAAATATTCCCGATCCCCACACTTCCTTCCAGGTATGGCTGGCTGCCCAAAGCAAAGCTTGAGGTCTGCCCGTCAAAGTTGCGGGGCAACTGTAACAGTGAAGGGTCGTAGTTTGGATTGTTCTCATCTCTTAATCCGCCAAAAAGCGCCTTGAAAGATACGGCTTCTCTAAGCTTTAATTTCTTAATCAATGGTATTTTATTGAAAAAGAAACCATTAAAATTATGATCGATATTTACACTTGCATAATGATCACTTACAAACTCCAGAAAGTTCATCAAATTGTATGAATCCAGCTGGTAAGAGTACGTCTGGTTGGCACGGTGTATGGTTAGCAATGGAAAAGGAACCTTACCAAAGGTGTTACCCCCTTCTACAGTGACGTCAGAATAACCAAACTGTGAAAGATAAAAACGTTTGTCCATACGGGCCACTATATTCTGGTAGTTGTACTGGCCACCCAGCAACCCTTTAAAACCAGCGGTATATCTTACTGTAAAAACAGGGAACCGGTCAATAATCGGTACGCGGTAAATTTTACCCTGGTAGAATTTCTCGTTCGGTGCGTAACGCAGGGTAAGGTTTACTTCAGAGGTAGTGATATTATCAACCGGGTTAGAGGTACCATTTAAAGAGTTATTAAAGAATAGTGAACCACCCGGGCGCTGCGTCCATTTACGGCCGGTTACCTGGTAAGAAAAGTGGTTTTCAAACTCGTGCACATAGTCTATCTTATAAAAATCGTTATATAATAAGGTAGTGTTTTCACCCCGTTTAAAAGACAGCAAAAAGTTATCTTCCTGTACAAACTGCAGGTCCTGTCCGGGGATCTTTGTATCCCGCTGGAAGCTTCCCCTGATATAATTCTGCGGGAAGGCATAGATCGACTTATTATTCAAAGAGTAGGTACCGCTTAGGAAGTACTTCCATTTCTCATCTTTAAAACCATACGCACCGTAAGTCTCAAAATAGAACCTTTTGGAAAGTTCCGGTGTAGTACGTCCACCCAAACGCAAACGGAAACCTTCTACATTATTGAAACTGTAGAATGTGTTGATTGGTCCCACTTCAAAAGGACCAAAGTTTTTGTAACCCGCAAAGAAAAGGGTAACCAGATCGGCCGTCCTTTTAAAAGAGGGAATCGTTTGCAGGGTATCAATATTTTTGTAAATATTAAGATTTGCTTTTAACGTGGTATCTGAACGTTGTGCCGTCCAAAACTGGTCTGATTGTGCTTCGGCATCTGGTGCAGTGGCCAATGCAGGTCCTTCGAATATGGTTTGTGGCTGTGGTTTACCAATTTGGTAGTCTTTTATGATTACCGTACGCTGACCAGTAAAGCCGCCCCCTTTAGCTTTGTTCAGTCCAAAATCTACCACCAGATTGGTTTTAGATAAGTGGTACCGGCCATCAGGATTTTTCTCAAAATCAAGTTTAGCCTCCAGCGCCCTCACAAAGTTCAGGTTAATATTCTTATTCACTGTTAGGTAGGCATCCTGCACGGCATAATTGCCATCCATCGTAATGTACATCTTACCCTCAAACAACAAATCGGTATTGTTT
>Ga0247814_10002434_pt1 | contig 10298 bp, 8 predicted proteins | sample UWRJL179409R1_FD_179947 | JGI IMG/M metagenome (GOLD analysis project Ga0247814, IMG submission 179947) | Plant litter microbial communities from Arlington Agricultural Research Station in Wisconsin, United States - UWRJ-L179-409R-1 | ecosystem: Environmental > Terrestrial > Plant litter >... | reverse complement strand
AAAGACCTCTTCGACGTCGTTAGCGAATCAACTCGCGCGGGCTCACAACATCGTCCCGCGCCGGCCACCTCCGATTCGGCCGCCGTGGCTGCACTGCGCGCAGCGGGCATGGTTCTGGTTGGCCGCACCAACATGGACGAACTCGCCTACGGCATGACGTCCGCACCCACCCGAAACGCCCGCAATCCCGAGCACTCCCCCGGTGGCTCCAGTGGAGGAAGCGCTGCGGCCGTTGGCGCCGGTGAAGTCCCCGTCGCGCTGGGCTCCGACACCGGCGGATCCGTCCAGGTTCCCGCCGGCCTCAATGGCGTTGTCGGTTTCAAACCCAGCCACGGGCTGATCAGCACTACCGGAACGACCGTCCTCAGCCCCTCCCTCGATCACGTCGGCATCATTGCGCGCGATGTGCGCGATATCGGGATGCTGCTCTGCCCACTCGCTGGCCGTCCCCCACTCGCCCTGCCCGAACCTGCCACCTCGGTCGATTCGTTGGTCATTGCTGTCCCGGATGCCTTTTTCCTCGACCGTCTCTCCCCGGACGTAGCCGCCGCCTACCAAGCTGCACTCGACAAACTGACCGCAGCAGGAGCACGCCTGCAGTCGTTCACTCCCCCACTCTGGGAGCATTACGCCGCCGTCGAAGACCTCGTGTGCGTCACAGAGTTCGCAGCAGCGCAGGGTGAGCGAGTGCGCGCGTTCCCGAACGACTTCGGTCCGGTCGCCCGGCACTACGTGGAGGTCGGATACCGCATCCCCAGTGCCACCTATGAGCGTGCGCGGTACGCCCAAACACTGATTCGTCAGCTGTGGATCGAGCTCTTGGGCGAGGCCGAATTCGTGATGACCCCCGTTGCCCCCATCACGGCTCCACGAATTGGGTCGTCACTCCATACCTGGGAAGACGGTACGACAGACGATGTGAACGAATTACTCGGACGTCTCGCGGTTCCCGCGAACATCACTGGTCTTCCGTCGATCACGCTGCCCGGTGGAACTGACTCCGCGGGTCTGCCAATCGGCATGCAACTTGTCGGGCGGAACGACGGTAATCAGCGCCTCCTAGGGTCGGCAACTGTGATCTCACAATTCGTCTAGGTTTGAGCGACAAAGAACGGCGATCTTCCTGTGCGTGCGGCTACCCGAAAATGAACCCGTGTTGCATCCCATCGAGAACCTGCTCGCGCTGAAAGCCGAGATTCACGCGTTTTCCAGCGAGTGTCTCGAGTGCTTGCTGCAACGGCCAGGTGGTCAGGTTGCCGTATCGCGCCGAGTAGATGCCGATGCGCTCGATACTGTTCTCGTTGTACGTGTCGAAGAGCGCGTAGCCCACAATCTGCTGAAGCGAACTGGTCTGAAGCGCCTCCTTGCGTGCGCCGGATGCTGTGTCTAGCGTGCCTAGTTGTACTTTAATGTCGATCAGCGTGCCGTCAGCGAGCAAGTCGGCGTCTGCCGCGCAGGTCCTTGCCGCAAAGAACTGCGGGCTCAGATTCAGCGGCTGCCTCAGGTGTGGCAGCAAATGCACGTTCGCCACCTCACGTAGCGCCATGAGTTGAGCTATTGCGTCATTCGTCATGAGATTTGAGATGGCGAAAAGAGTTTCTTCTACCGATCCGTTGACGCGAACAATCGTGTTTATTGGTGCGTCTGGCAAGAAAGCGCGGTGCACTTCTGTCAGGAGACCGAGCCCCCAAACGCACCGGTAGAAGACATCTGGATTCGTGAAGTGAGGTTGCATTGACGCCACGGCCACTTCGGTGAGATATTCGCCCACAAGAGCGTGCTCTTTCGTCCACCGAAAGCTCGGGGGAAAACGCGTCGGTTTGTGTGTCGAGTCGAGAATGAGCATAGTCATGACGTCGAAGGCAGTGCCTACAGTAGGTGCCGCTGCTTCGCCACCTTCGACGAGAAGGCGACCCGAACCTGCCTCGAACTCGCGCCGCAGGACTAGCGTGTGTGGAAATTCCTGGCGGATGTAACGGAGAAGCGGCGAGTTCTTGTCCTTTAGCTCGCTCGTGAGCGTGGTCCACTGATGATCCGCCATCGGGCGCGTTCCCTGGTTCTTTCGTTGCCTCGCTGCTACATAGCTATCGAGATGGAGCGCCAATAGCGATGACCGTGTGGAGTTACGCCGCGTAACCCTTCACGATGCCGCGGATCTCGTTAGCAAACTCGTAGATCTCGTCAAGGGATTCGATGGGGTGGCGCGTCTCGACCTTGTCCGCGTCAAAGAGCCCGAGATACTTCTGCTTCTTTCCGTTGAAGTGCAACCGGGCGATGGGCTTTCGGTTGTTGTCATCGAGAAGGACTGCAAAGTAGGACTTTGCATCGCGATGCACAACGCGCTGTGGCCGCACCTCGCTGCAAGCGATTGCCTTCACAATCTGGTAGCCCTCGAGTTCTTCGAGGGTGGTGTCAAGCTCAGTGTCGCGGTCGAGATCATCCTGAGCAACAGGCTGGCTCGTCACTGCTTCCGCCTGGGCCGTCAGACTCACAGGCGTGTAGCTAGCAGAGCCCAGAGCAGTCTTCAGGCGGTCGTTCACCTGGTCATTGAGGAACTGCTTTGCAGCCTTCGCGACCAGGATCGTGAACTGCTCCCGCACCTTCTGAGTGAACTGTCCGTCGTATACCCGCGTCGTGAAGAAACGGACCCAGTCGTCTTCAGGGTCCCGAAACTGTGAACCGATCGCACGCTTCAAGTGGCCGATGTACTTCAGCTCGCCTGCGGCACTGATGATCGAATCGAGGTCAAACACGCCTTTGGAGAGCTTGATGAGCTCTGGAATGAGGGTCTCGTCGATGTCGAGGAGGTCAAGAACGAGGAATGGCTTCTCGTCCATTCGGTTCGGTGCGTCGAGGTCCGTGTAGAACTGGTACACCTGCCCGTTCGTGAGGACGGCGATTCGAGCGTTGGTCACGGCGAAATACCGGAACAGCTGGGACGCGTGCTCGATCTTGAGCGGCTCCGTTGATTTCTTGCACTCCATGAGGATCTGGACTTCGCCGTCACGCATGATGGCGTAGTCGATCTTTTCGCCCTTTTTCACGCCGACGTCGGCAGTGAACTCCGGGACGACTTCGAGGGGGTTGAACACGTCATAGCCGAGAATGGTGGAGATGAACGGCATGATGAATGCGTTCTTGGTCGCTTCCTCGGTTTGAATCGCCTCGCGCTGATTGCGGACCTTGGTTGCCAATGCCGAAAGAAGTTCTGCGAAATCCATTTTTCCCCGCTCTTGAGGTGCAGCGTTGCCCCTGATTGAGACAATAGACCTCAGACAACGAAAATGTGAGAAAAAAACACGTGCCTGGAAGTATTTTCCAGGACTGCATCGTTCGAGGGCTATCAATCGACGGGCCGCGCCGATAAGACGAAGCCGAGAAGGAATAGTCGTGAGCTGATCTTGCGAGGCGCGGACTCAGAGTCCACAGTTCACGCGGCCGATTTTGGGTGTTCACCAACTATCGATCATGTGTCCAATCTCGTACGCCGTTTGAGGTTATTGGATCACCTAATTCCATCGACATATTTGCGGCTGACTCTTAGCGCACTCATGGGGTAACCTGAGCGGATCTCATAACAAACGGGGCAAGGGTGAAGCGGACGTTCGGAACACCCGACGGTGTCAGAATTGGCGATATTTATATCAATCGCCGCGATCTTCACGATTCCGGCGTACACCGTCCGTTGCAGGCTGGAATTTCTGGCACCAGAGCCGAAGGCGCTGACTCCGTAGTGCTTTCAGGTGGCTACGAGGACGAAGATCATGGCGACTATCTCGTCTACTCCGGCCACGGAGGACGTGACGGTTCGTCGGGCCGTCAAATTGCTGACCAGTCCCCTGACGCGCCCGGCAATGCGGGTCTCATCACGAGCATGGTTGCAGGCCTACCCGTGCGGGTGATTCGAGGTCCGCACGGGCGTTCGCCTTACGCGCCCACGCGCGGCTACCAATATGCGGGGCTCTTCGCTGTCGCGGGCAGCTGGATCGAAACAACGCATGACGGGTTCAGAATCGTTCGCTTTCGGCTCGAGCGGTTGACCGATCAACCACCGCTATTTAGCAAAGTTCAACCGGAGTTGGACCCGGCCTTCGTGAAGACCACTGTTACCCGTCGCGTTAGGGACACTGCCCTTTCGCGAGAGGTGAAAGCAATCTACGGAAATTACTGCCAGATATGTCAATCGGCAATTCCGGGATTCGGAGATCGGAGCTACTCTGAGGGCGCTCATGTCAGACCGCTCGGTCGTCCGCATGTGGGTGAGGATGCACTCGACAACCTCCTTTGCCTATGCCCGAACCATCACACGCAGCTCGATATAGGTGGGATGGTAATCCAAGACGATTTCAGCGTTGTTTTCACACGCACGCTGGTGCCTTTCGCCGACCTTCGATTTCACCCGGACCACTCGATCCTCGTCACTAATGTGCGTTATCAACGCGAACTGTGGTTGCCGCCCGCCCGACGCATGAGTTTGTCGAATAATTCCCGGGTGTCTCGCGCTTCTGCCGCCTGAAGAAACCTCGATGCGCAATTGGTGCTGACTCCAGCGCTTCAGTCAGCTACATCACCAGGCAAAATGCATGACGTGCGCTAGATAAACTGCCGCAAGTACGAACGTAACGCGGGATCGGATACATAGAGATAAGTACCGCTTATGCCGCGCGTAAGCAGCACTGCGTAGATATTGCGGACGAAGCGGAGAAGGTCGTCGTCGGTATAAATCTTTCCGAGCACAGCATTGTTCTCCTTGCCTTTTTTGTCGAAGTACGAGCTCCGTTCCACGAACAACCGGCCGGTGGATTCGCTATATCTAAGGTCTGGGCCGATGATTACTCCGGCATAGTTCAGGTCGTAACCCTGAACGGTGTGGATCGATCCCACCTCGTCCAACGACTTCGGTGATGCAATCCAGTCAGTCTGGGTACTGTTCCACCGAAGCTGAACTCCATCGATGTTTATGTCGTAGGCAGACTTGTCGGTCTTTGTCTTCCACGGCCACGCAAAGCCGGCAACCATGCGCGCTAGACCGACCTCGGCGTCCTTGCGACGAATCGCGGCGTGCATCTCAGCGACATTGTCGAACATCTGCAGGTCGTAACCTTCAAAAGTCTCCGGCACGACGACCGTGGATTCCGATGGATCAACTGGGGAGCCAAGAATGCGGCGGATGTAGGAGACATAGTTGGCTCCTGCTTGCACGCGCATCTGCGACACAAGCGGATAATGCCGGTGCATCGCCTTCGTCTCGCGCACTAGCTTGTCCAGTACTTCAGTTGGCAGATCGGCGGGGCGAACACTCTGTGCCGCGTCAAGAAGAAAGATTTGATGGGTGCTTTTTGCGCGTATCCAGTCGAGTTGGGTCTTCAACGTGTCGTCGCTGCCGAACAGAGTCTCGGTGATCTGCTTGAACTTCTGGTTCTGAGCACCAGACGGTTGATTGGCCCGTTGATTGAGTCGGTGAACTTCATCCACGATCAGCAGATCGAAATGCTTTTCGGAAACCCCGACATCGAATGCGGTCATCACCATGTCTGGTCGCAGACCTGGAGTCTTGCGAAAGACCTTTTTGATCGAGTCACGGAGTGACTGTTGCGGCACAACGAGCGCAATCTCGAATCCAACGAGCAGGTCCCGCGAGCCATCGACAAAGTACTCCGCAAAGCGCGAGTCGCTGTCAAGGTCATCGTCAGGCAGCGAGTTTTTGATGTCGACGAGGAGCTTCATAAGATAAATGCCCACGACCGTTTTGCCGGTACCCGGGTCGCCCTGAATGACGGTGGTGCTGCTTCTATTCGCACTTAGATCGTAAAACAGCCCGTCGAGGATGCTCTCAACCGCCACAGCCTGGTCGGGCACAAGAGACTTGAAGGGCGAAAGTTTAAAGAGGTCGCTGTTCTCGATCTCGGGGATGCTTCGGGTGAAGACTCCGTCTCGAGCGAGTTTGTCGAACACCTCACGGAATGACTCTCGGTACAGCTCGCGATCGTAATAGTTACCTTCGGCGACACCGTGGTTGCCGTTCAAGACCTCGTACGCGCCATCACCAGCAAGCAGCCCGATGAGCTGGGACTCCAGATCGAGGCACGCTGACTTGTTGAAGGTCCCATCGACAATCACTCTGATGTTGCTGAGGTGCTGCTTCTTCGCTGAGCCAAGATGCTGGCGCATCCGGGCTGCTGCGTTTCGCGACTCCCCTACATAGACATCGTGGAGGACGCTCGTGGATCGTCTGTGTCCACCAGGAACGTTGTCCAAGATGTACACGACGGGCCAGTCGATGTTGCGTCCGTCGCCCCGACCCCAGGCGTCCACTGCTTGCCGAGTGAAATTGACGTGCTCAATCTCAAAGGGCATCGTACTTCGCGCTTCGTCCCCGTGCTTTGTCCACAGGATATTTTGCGCGCGTCACGGCCAATTTGTCGCGGACTATCCGGTCCGGATCAACCCCGATCCGCTCAGCGAGCAGCAGACAGTATGTAAGGACGTCCGCAAGCTCTTCGCTCACCTTGCTGGTGTCAGCGTCCGAGTTCCACTGGAAGCACTCGAGCAGCTCTGCAGACTCGATTGAGATACTCTTCGCGAGGTTCTCCGGGCTATGAAACTGTGCCCAATCACGCTCGGCAACAAACGCCGCTAGTTCATCTTTGAGTGCAGGGTCGACCATTCCGTCAACCTACCAGTGAAGCCTTCGCCGCTTGGCGCGGCAGAGCTACTTCGAAAGCGACGCGTCCGCCTCGACAGCAACTGCCTTGATCAGCGCAGACGCGTTCTGTTCCTCCCACCCGGCCTCCATCGCAGCATCCACGTAGCGCGACGCAGCCTCGACGCTCGGAACCGGCGCACCGAGTTCTGCTGCGAACGCCTGGATCAGGCGGCCGTCTTTCTGCATCAGCTTCAGCGCGAACGACGGGGAGTAGTCGTCGGCAAGCACTGACGGGCCGACGCCATCGAAGATGGGCGAGCGGAAGTCCGTCACCTTGAATACTCCGAGGACCTTCTCGAGGTCCAGACCGGCTTTCGCAGCAAGCGTGAGCGCCTCTCCCAAGGCGAGCAGCTGCGACGCCACAACGAGGTTTCCCACGAGCTTCATCCGCACACCCGAACCGCCGGGGCCCATGTAGTGGAGGGTCTCGCTGATCGGTTCGAGCACGTTGCGCACCTCTTCGAAGGTGGCCTCGTCTCCCCCGACGACAACCCAGAGTCCGCCCGCAGCAGCTTCGCCGCGTGATCCGAAAACGGGAGCGTCGAGGAACCGCACATCTCGCGCTTCCAACGCCTCGCGCTCTTCAGCACTCTTCTCGGGACTGATTGTCGACAGGTCGATGACAACAGAGCTGGGATCAACGACGGAAGCGAGACCGTCCTCGGAGAGAACGACAGCGTCGATCGCGGTGTCGTCACTGAAGCAGTACATTACTACCTCGGCGCCCTCCGCAGCGGCGGCGACGCTTGATGCGACGGTTGCACCCGCATCGGCGGCTTCCTTAGTGGGCGCTTCGGAACGGTTCCAGACGGTGACGTCGTGGCCGGCGGCGAGGAGGTTCGTCACCATGCCGAGTCCCATGGTGCCGAGGCCGAGGTATGCGATGCGGGTCATGTGTTGCTCTCTTCTTTCGTGCGGGAACCTGCGTTTACGGGTGAATCGGTTGAGTTCGCGGCTTTCCACGACTCGAGAAAGCGCAGGAACATGGTGGCGCCGGGGTCTTGGAGTCCGATGCTGCGTTCCTGCAGCCAGGATGCGCGGCCCCGACGGGACTGGAGCGCCTTCGAGGCGTTGACGCCGGCTTCGGCGGCAGCGATCGCGGAATCGATGGCGGCTGGTGAGGACACGGCATCCGGACCCGCATCGCGCAGCGCCTCGGCCGCGGGGAACAGGGCGTCCAGGATTGTTTTGTCGCCGACCTGGGACTTGCCGCGTGAGCTGATTGACTCTGCTGCGGCCAGGGCGAAGCGGGAGATCTGGTCGCCCTCGATGGTGGCGGAGTCGCCCCAGACGCGGGATCCCGCGAGGAGTGCGCCGGCGACAAGTGCAGCCATGGTCGAGGGGTTCGCATTGGCGATGGCCTTGGCGCAGGCGAGCACCACCTCGGCGGGAGTGGCGGTCTCGGGCAGGGCTTCGAGCGCGTCAATTGCGGCGGCGGCACCGAGCGAGACGGTGATGCCGAGGTCACCGTCACCGAGGGCCTGGTCGAGGTCGCCAAGCTCCTCGGAGTAGGTGGCCAGCTCGGCGAGACTGTTGCGGATGGCGATACTGAGTTCTTTTCCATTCATGGTGGTTATGCCTCCTTGAAGAACGGGGATTCCGCCGGCGCATTGAGCAGCGCGAATCGCTCGTCGTTGAGCGCGAGCAAGGAGATGGATGCTCCAGCCATCTCGAGGCTCGTGGCGTATTCCCCGACGTAGTTTTTGTCGATGGTGATGCCTTGCTCGGCGAGAAGCTGGTGCACGCGCCGGTAGAGAAGGTAGAGCTCTTCGAGCGGGGTTGCTCCCATCCCGTTGACGAGCACAGCGACGCGGTCGCCCTCACCGATGCCCAGGTCGGCGACGAGCCGCTCGAGGATCATCTCGGCGATGTGGTCGGCACTCTGCAGTTCGCCGCGGTGGAAGCCGGGCTCGCCGTGGATGCCGATGCCGACCTCCATCTCGCCGTCGCCGAGCTCGAAGCTGGGCTTGCCGGTGGTCGGAAGGATTGTGGGCGAGAGTCCGATGCCCATGGTGGCAGTGTGCTCGATGATGTCTTCGGCGACGGCGGCGACCTCGGCGAGGGAGTCGCCGCGCTCGGCTGCGGCGCCGGCGGCCTTGTAGGCGAAGAGGATGCCAGCGACACCGCGGCGGTCGAGCTTGCGTTCGTTGGGCTGGCTGGCGACGTCGTCGCGGCCGAGAACGGTTGCGGTTTCGATGCCCTCGAGTTCGGCCATGTCGGTGGCGAGGTCGAAGTTGAAGACGTCCCCGCCGTAGTTGCCGTAGAGGTAGAGCACTCCCGCTCCCCCACTGACGGCCTTGGTGGTCTCGAGAACCTGGGCCGACGACGGCGACGAGAAGACGTTGCCGATGGCGACGCCGTCGCAGAGTCCGCGGCCGACGTAACCCTTGAAGAGTGGGAGGTGTCCGGAGCCACCACCGGTGATGATGCCGACCTTGCCCGCGACGGGTGCGTCAGCTCTGACCAGCACTCGGATGTCGTCACCCGGGGTTTTGAGGAGGTCGGGGTGGGCGAGGAGGATCCCCTCGACAAACTCGTCGACGAAGGCGGCGGGTTCGTTGATGATCTTTTTCATTGTGTGTGGTTCCTTTTCAGATCAGGTCTGGGATCAGTTGCGAGTCGAAGCTGCGGAGGAAGACGTTACTGACGGCGTGGATATGGCGGTGGATGACGCGGACGGCGCCGACGGGTCAGACGAGCCGGATGAACCCGCGGGAGACGCCGGCTTCGATCGCTTCGGTCTTTTGGTGCGCGAGGTCGACACCGAGTCGAAGACCATAACCGCGATGAGGATGACGCCCTGCGCGATGGCGTATTCGTAGGAGGAGAGCCGGATGGCGGTGAATCCGCTCGACACCACCTGGAGAGTGAGCGTCGCGAGGACAACTCCGAGGACGGAGGCAAAGCCACCGGTCGGGTTGGTCCCGCCGAGCACCGCGATCACAATCACGAGCAACACATAGGAAGAGCCGTAGTCGGCCGACGCCGTGGGGTTGCGGGCAATGAACAGGGCGCCCGCGAGCCCGGCGAGTACTCCGGCGACCGTGTAGGTCTTGAGGAGTACCCGTCGGCGTGGGATCGCCGAGTACTGCGCGGCCACGGGGTTCGCGCCCTCGAGCTGAATCATCCGGCCGAGTGCGGTGCGGTTGATTAGGACGGCGATGAGGATCGCCACCGCGATGAAAATGATGAACAGCACCGGGATGTTGGCGACTGCCGCTCCCCCGATACCGCTCAGCAGTGCGGGGGCGCCGTAGAGGGTTGATCCCCCGGTCCAGACGATCGCGAGGCCGTTGTAGATCTGCATCGTGGCCAGCGTGGCGAGGATCGGGGTGATACCGACAACGCTGACGAGGAATCCATTGATGGCTCCTCCGAGCATCCCGACCAGCACACCCACCAGGACGATCACGATGCCCAGGCTGTCGGCCAGGGCCGGGTCGCTCTCGGCGATCGAGTTGTAGAGGGTGGAGATGGTGATGGCCGAGAAGTTCGCGATCGCGACGAGGGAGAGGTCGATGCCGCCCGTGAGCATCACGACCATCATGGCAATGGCGATGATGCCGATCTCGGGGGCCGCGACGGCGATGTT
>Ga0247814_10002433_pt1 | contig 10299 bp, 10 predicted proteins | sample UWRJL179409R1_FD_179947 | JGI IMG/M metagenome (GOLD analysis project Ga0247814, IMG submission 179947) | Plant litter microbial communities from Arlington Agricultural Research Station in Wisconsin, United States - UWRJ-L179-409R-1 | ecosystem: Environmental > Terrestrial > Plant litter >... | reverse complement strand
CAGGCGAAATTGCCGGTATTGCTGGTCACGCCATAGCGGCGCAGGGCCACCAGTTCGCGGGCTGAGCGGACTGCGTTATCTGTGCCTGCACCCGAGTTGTCGCGGCGGAAATAGCCAGCCCAGTTTTCTTCGCAGGTCATATTGGTGCCCCAACCGCTGTGCCCATTGGCGCAGTTGTTGATCGTGCCGCGCCCGGTCGTTCCAGCGGTATTGAACACCGTCTTGATGAAATCGGTGCCGCGCACCGGGCCGCTGAAATCCACCGGCGTATTTGGAGTGATCCTGCGGTTGAACGTGGACGTCTGAATATAGCTCCACGCGCGATTACCGGCATCGCGATATTCGGTAACACTGACGCCGTGCGCTTCAATTTCCTTGAGCGCTTCGGCCAACGGGCGCGGGCCAGCCGCAACATTAGTTGGGCCAGCGGGATGCAGATATTGCACGTTCAGGTTCTCATGGTTCTGAACCAGCAGGCCGCGGGTCGAGCTGTTGTCGTCACGCGCACCGGCGGTGTTGATGCCGTACCAGTAAAGCGCATCACCATGATCGCCGATGCGCTGGGCGAAATTGTCGTCCGTGCCGTCATTGGCATAGGCGGGCACGCCAGCGGCAATCGGATCGCCGAGTTTGGTCACTACGGTGACAACGTGGCCAGCCGGAACGACGATAATATCGGCAAGGCTATGCGGCACGGCGGCGAAGCCGAGCACAGCGGGGTTCAAAGTGATGGTGGTTTCATCCGAAGCGCCGCCAGCCGCAAAGCGGAACGTGGCCGGGGTGGCTGTGGCAACACCGGGAACCATGAACGAAACGGTCGCGCCGGTGCCAACCAGCGTTACGGCCGGCCCTGAAGTCTGCGTCCATTGTGCTGCGGAGGCGGTGCCGGTGGTAACGGTGCCGGTCAGCGTGACGGTCTGCCCCGCGCTGGCAGCGCCATCGGTGCCAGCCGAAACGGCAACTTCGTCGTCGTTGTTGAAGAAAGAGTCCGCATCGCAAGCTGCCAGCATGGTGGAGCCGAGGAACGCGGCGGCTGTGGCCTTAGCCCCACCGAGTACGGTCTGACGGCGCGAGAAACGCGCATCGGCAATCTCGTTCAATGTCGGCTGAAGCGACAAGTTGGTATCGACGTCACCATCGGTATAGCCGCGGCTAATATCGATGATATTGAATTTCTGGTCACTCATGCTGGTTGCTCCCTGAAGCTCGCGCACTGGCGCTTGAGGGGGGCGATGGCGATGGAACGTGACACGCTTATGAGATTCGCGCGGCAAAAAGGTGACATCGCCGGGGCATAGGCACATATTTCCGTAACCGAACTGCCGCAAATGGCGGGGCGGCAGCGTTCCATCAGACTGCACAGAGCGGTTTGCGTGTAGTAACGGCGATCCAGTCGCGCGTAACCTTGTTATATCCGCCAGCGCGGTAATCGGCCAGATCCGCCAATTCCCAGCCGCCTGCGTGATACAGGCCGATTAGCTGCTGACGCCGGGGGAAGTTGTAGAGCCGCCCCAGATCGTCGCGCGCATCGCCGTCGCCCAATTTGTAATTGGCAAAGAACCAACCGCCGAGCCGCAGCGCGCGTTTGATGCGGGCGAGCACGCCGGACATATCGGCGAGCGGCTGATGGTGGAGCGATGCATGGGCCCAAACCGCGTCATACTCCGCCGCCGCTTCCAGTTGATCGAACCGCATAGTGCGCGCGGATTGCCCGGTCAGCGCCGCTGCCTCGCGAGCCATCGCCGCCGCACCGTCGGTGGCATCGACCGCAAACCCCTGTTGGATCATCCGCAATGTATCGCGGCCGCCGCCGCATCCGAGTTCGAGCACGTGCGCACCGGGCGAAAGCCGCGACAGGAAGCCATCTAGCAGTGCTTCGGACAAGGCCCGCGCTGATCCGCCGGCCATTGCCTGCACATAACACGGAGCCTCGCGTTCGTAATAGTCTAGGGTTTGCTGGTCCACGTGGGGTGTATATTCGATGCGACAGGTAAATAGCGAGAGTTCGGATGAAGCTTGATCTGGTGGATGTATTCGGTTCGCGCGCGCTAGCGGGCAATCCGTTGGCGGTGGTGCGGGGGGCTGAGAGTATCGACGGGGCGGCCATGCTGGCACTGACCCGTTGGTTGGGCTTTTCCGAAACGACGTTTCTGCTGCCGCCGACAGATCCTGCGGCGGACTACCGCGTGCGGATTTTCTATCCGGGCGGCGAACTGGATTTTGCCGGGCATCCCACGCTGGGATCGTGTTTTGCCTGGTTGGCAGCGGGCGGCGTGCCGCAGCGGCCTGGGATGGTGATGCAGGAATGCGGTGTGGGGCTGGTCGAAGTGCGACAGGACGCAAGCGGCGCGCTCGCCTTTGCTGCACCCCCGATGCTTCGCGACGGGGCGCTGACTGCCGACGAAAGGGCGGAAGCGGCGCGGCTGGCGGGGGTAGCGGAAAACCAGATTGTGGAAGCACGCTGGGCGCACAACGGCCCGCCGTGGAAATTGCTGCTGCTGGAAAGCGCCGAGGCGGTAATCGCCGCTGCGCCGGAGCCCCGCGCGCCGCTAGGGGTATGCGTGGGCCTTGCGGGATATTCCGGCGGTACAAATGGCGTCGATTGGGAACTGCGCGCTTTCTTCGCCGATCAGCACGGGGCGTTCAAAGAAGATCCGGTCACAGGAAGCTTCAACGCTGGAGTGGCGAGTCTGCTGCTCAATCGCCCGGGAGCGCCTGCCAATTTACAGGCGGCTCAGGGGCGCTGTGTCGGCGCAGACGGGCGGATCGCATGGACGAAGGACGCTAGCGGCGCGGTGTGGGTCGGCGGGCGGTGCGACATGATTGCGGCCGCGGCGGAATTGGCCGGGAAGTGGTGACGGGGCTTAACAAATATCACTCCAGTCGGGCGGGGTATTAGGCAAATCGTTCTATAAGGCGGCGGCGAGAATGGTTGCCTGACTAAGCTTGCGCGATTTCCCGAGTTCTGCCTATTTACCTCCAAAAATTAGCAGGGTAACGCCATCGGAGGGGGGAACAGTGACCCGGGTGTTTGACCAACTTCCTGTGCTGAAGCGCGCGATCCTGAAGGATCATTCTATCTATGCGGCGCTGGTGTGGAGCGCTTTGGCGGTATTGGCCCCGCTCGTGCTGCGCATCGCGCTGGACCGGGGCAATGCCGGCGTTCCCTTCACGACCTTTTACCCCGCGATCATGCTCGCGGCACTCATACTTGGTTGGCGCTGGGGCGTGATTGTGACGCTGGCAAGCGCGGTTGCGGCCAACCGGTTGCTGATGCAGCGCCCGCTCGAAGTGGTGGAGGTGCGCGACCTTCCGCTGGTTTTTCTGTTCTTCGTTTCCTGCGCGATGCTCGTGGCCACTGCCGAACTTGCCCGCAAGCTAGTGCGGCAGATGGAGGTGGCCAAGAACCGCGAGGAGATGCTCAAGCATGAACTCCTCCACCGCGTAAAAAACATGCTCGCCACGGTTGGCGCAATGGCAGCGATGACGGCCCGGCACTCCCCGCCTGAAGATTACCGCACAGCGTTGACCGGACGGCTCGATGCATTGCAGCGCGCCACGGCCCTGCTCGGGGCAGACGTAGCGGTGCAACAGAATCTGGTCGATGTGCTGGAGAGCGCGCTTTCCCCGTTCCGAACGCCCGACAATATGACGATGGAAGGCCCCCCATGTCTGTTGCCGATCACGGCATGCATCCCGCTATCGCTGGCGCTGCACGAATTGTGCACCAATGCGATCAAGCACGGTGCGTTGAGTGTGCCAGAGGGGCGGGTGGATATTCGGTGGCAAGTCGATCCAGTTGCGGGGGTGGCGCTGTTGGACTGGGTCGAGCACGGCGGCCCCCCGGTCTTGCCGCCGACGCGCAAAGGCATGGGCACCCAATTGCTCCGTCGTCAGCGCGAATTGGGCGATGTGCAGATTATCTATGCCTCCAGTGGGCTTACCTGCCGCATGGCAATTGCTGCTGCCACGCTTCCCGCCTAAATTTGCGCGCGCAAACCTTCGGCCAGCCCATCCAGCTTTTGCACCTTGCGCAATTCCTCGGGATCGCGCGGCGCAGACGTGCCCCAGATCGCCGCAAAGCAGCGCGCCACCGTAATCCCGTGATCCGCACGTTCTACCATCGTCAACGCATCACCCGCCTCGGCTGCGCCTTCTTCCAGCACCCGGAAATACCAGCCGCAGCGCCCGGATCGCAAAATCGCCTTTACCATTCCCTTCGCGCCGAAGCGGTGTTCGATTTTCCAGCACGGCTGGCGCGGGCGGGAAACTTCGAGCAGCGCGGTGCCCAGCCGAAGCCGGTCGCCAATAGCGAGGTCGGCCTCAGCCAGCCCGCGCACCGCCAGATTGCTGCCAAATGCGCCGGGATCACGGAGCAGCGGATGTTCGCCCAGCTGCTCGCGCCAGAAGGTGTGGTGATCGAGCGGGTAAAGGTGCAGCGCCATGTCAGGCCCGCCGTGGTGCACTCGGTCAGCCTGTGTATCGCCCGCCAGGCCCAGGCTGGTGATTGCCACGCGGCCCGGCAGCGGTGCTTTTGCGATGGCGCTCGGCTCTTCAGCGCGGAAGGGCTGGGCGGATCCGCCGAGCAGCGCTTCAACCGGCCAGTTCATTCAGCCGCCAATGCCGCTTCCTCGCGGTCACGTTCAGCGCGGCTTTTCTTCGCCGCCGAGGTTTTGAGCTGTCCGCATGCCGCGTCGATGTCGCGCCCACGGGGGGTGCGCACTGGCGCAGAAATGCCCGCCTCGAACACGATTTCGCTGAATGCGCGGATGCGTTCGGGCGGGGAACAGGAATAGGCCACACCGGGCCACGGGTTGAACGGTATCAGGTTCACCTTGGCGGGCAGGTTGTATTTGCGCAGCAACCGCACCAGTTCATACGCATCCGCGTCGCTGTCGTTCTTGCCGTCCAGCATCACATATTCGAACGTGATCCGCCGCGCATTGGATGCGCCGGGATAGGCGGCGCAGGCGGAGAGCAGTTCTTCCAGCCCGTATTTGCGGTTGATCGGCACGATTTCATCGCGCACCACCTTGGTCACGGCGTGGAGTGAGACGGCGAGGTTGACCCCGATCTCTTCGCCGCAGCGCGCCATCATCGGCACCACGCCGCTGGTGGAAAGCGTGATCCGGCGCTTGCTGAGCGCCAGCCCGTCGCCGTCCATAACCAGCAGCAGCGCGCCTTTCACATGTTCGAAATTATACAGCGGTTCGCCCATGCCCATCATCACGATATTTGTGAGCAGCCGGCCATCGGCGGTGTATTCCGCCGTTTCATCGTCCTCATCCGCACCGTCTTCCAGCCCGGCCATCGTTCCAATGCGGGTTTCGTTGGCCTTGGGCCATTCGCCGAGCGCATCGCGCGCCAACATCACCTGCCCCACGATCTCGCCGGGCGTCAGGTTGCGGACGAGCTTCATCGTGCCGGTGTGACAGAAAGTGCAGTTGAGCGTGCAGCCGACCTGGCTGGATACGCACAATGTGCCGCGGTTGGCATCGGGGATGAACACCATCTCGAATTCATGGCCATCGGCGGTGCGCAGCAACCACTTGCGCGTACCGTCGGTGCTGTGCTGCGATTCCACCACTTCGGGCCGCCCGATGACGAACCGCTGCTCCAGCCACGGGCGCATCGTCTTGGCAATGTCGGTCATCGCCTCGAACTCGGTCACACCTCTATGATACAGCCAATGGAACACTTGTTTGGCGCGCAACTTCGCCGCCTTCGCGTCCAATCCGGCTTCGGCAAACAGTTCCGCGATGCGCGCTTTGGGCAGGCCGATCAGATCGACGCGGCCATCTGCTCGCGGCGTGAAATCGCGCGGGGCGGGGACCGGGTCGAATTGACCCGGGATCGTCATAAGGGTGGTTTCAGTCATGGGAGCAGCGCGTATAGACAAAAACTCGCTTGGCCGCAAAGTTTCCTAGGTTCCCGGATAACTGGCGCAGACAGTCACAATTTATCGCAACAAAGTAACATCTCGGCGCAAGAATGTGATACTTTTGCCACAAGGCGATTTGTTATCTGAGGTTAATGAAACCAACTGCGCTTCCCACCATTCTCCCAGTCCCGGCAGCAATTCCGGGACAACGAATGGAGCTATTTATGAAATACCGTGTCGCAATCATCCTCGCTTCGGCATCGGCCGTGGCGCTTTCCGCCCCCGCCGCCGCGCAGGACAATGATGCTTTCACCGGACCGCGCATCGAAGGCGTGATCGGTTATGACATCAGCCGTCCCGGCAGCAGCGAAGACATCGACAATGCCGACGAGATCGACCAGTCGCTTGACGATGTGGCTTACGGTGCCGCCATCGGTTACGATTTCGCGGTCGGCGGTTTGGTCGCCGGCGTTGAAGCCGAATACGTCGAATCCGAAGCGCAGACCGAGTTCGATACGACCGGTTTCGAAGGTTTCGGCGTTGGCAATATCGAAGCCGGGCGTGACCTGTATGTAGGCGCACGCGTAGGTGTGCTGGCGACGCCAAGCACCTTGGTTTATGCCAAGGGCGGCTACACCAACGCATCGTACAACCTGCTGGCAACCGACAATGAAACCGATGTCGATACCGACGTCGACCTTGACGGCTTCCGCGTGGGTGGCGGCATCGAGCAGTCGTTTGGCGGCAATTTCTACGCCAAGGCCGAATACCGCTATTCGATGTATTCCGAAGGCGAAGTAGAAGCACCTAGCGGGCTTGAATCTGACCGGTTCGATGTGGATCTTGACCGGCATCAAGTAATGTTCGGATTGGGTTACCGCTTCTAACACCCTTTAGGGTAATAGCGTAGCGCGGGCCGGGGGAGCAATCCTCCGGCCCGCTGTGTATCGGCGCTACGTACCGGTCAACGGCGCGCGCAGCCAACGCTTGCCGCATCAAGTGCGGTGGCAACGCCGCGCAAGCTGTAGCGATCGGTAAAATTTCGCCCACGTGCATCGCGTGCGCTCAGCACCATTGATCCCGCGCTCCGCATCGCCGCAAGGATCGCAGCATCGGCGCGAGCATCAGTAGCCCACAAGTCACTCTCTCCGCCGGAAACGCGAAAATTTGCCGTGCCGACACGCAAGTTGGCCGTGCTGCCCGAGGGCAGGCGGCGGCTGGGGCGCAGGTGGAGTTGTCCGCGGACCTGCCGTCCGGGCCATGAGCCAACGCTCGCGAACGGAGCAAAATCGCGATTGCTCGAGGTTTCAGGAGCGGCGATCGCATAGCAGCGCGGCATCGCTGGATCGCGAAATGCACCCCATTCGCCGAACACGCCCAAACTATCCCTAGCCGCAAGTGGCGCAGCGAGCAGCAGTAACGCTAAAGGCAGGGCGAAGCGGCGCATCGCGGCTTCCCTATCAGGGCGCGGCGCGGTTGCAAAATCGCAATGCGGCTGTCCGGATTCGGTGGCAGACGCGCGTAATCCATGCGACAAATTGCCGCCATGAACTTGCTTGCAGAACATAACTTGCCGTTTGCCGCCGCGTTCATCGCGATGGTGGTGCTGGCATTGGTCCAAGTGGTCGGACTTGGCGGGCACCACGAAATCGACGCCGATACGGACACCGGCGGCGAGGCCGGGCTGGGCGATGCGCTGACTACGCTGCTCGGCATCGGGCGCGTGCCGTTCATGATCTGGCTGGTACTGTTCCTGTTCCTGTTTGCCGCACTGGGCGTGAGCATCCAGTCGCTGGCAGATAGCTTGACCGGATCGCCGCTGCATCCGCTGCTGGCCGCTGCCATCACGCTGCTAGCAGCGCTGCCTGTAACTGGCGTGGTGGTGCGCCCGCTCGCGCGGATCATGCCGCGTGACGAGACGACTGCGGTGGAAACAGATGCTTTGCTTGGCCGCCGCGCGGTCATCACAATCGGGCGCGCATCGGCAGGTAATCCGGCTCGGGCGCGGGTGCTGGACGCGTACGGCATGACGCATCACGTCATGGCGGAGCCGCACGAGGCGGGTAGCGAGATGCTCGAAGGCGATGAATTGCTGCTGGTGCGGCGCGAGGGCGAAATATTTTTTGGCGTGGCTTTGGCGGAGCGAAAGCTCGGCCCGATCGCCTAGGGGAGAGAACATGGAAAATCTGATCGATCTGGCCATCTGGGTGGGCGGCTTCGTCCTAATCGTGCTGACCATGCTCATCATGCTGACCAAGCTGTACCGGCGCGCGAGCAAGGAAACCTCGTTCGTGCGTACGGGCGTTGGCGGCGAGAAAGTGGTCATCAATGGCGGCGCCTTGGTACTGCCGGTGTTCCACGAAACGATGCCGGTGAACATGAACACGCTGGTGCTGCCGGTGGTGCGGCGTGACGGTGAAGCGCTGATCACGCTTGACCGGCTGCGGATCGACGTGAAGGCTGAATTCTACGTCCGCGTGCGCCCTGACGCTGGCGCGATTGCGATGGCGGCTCAAACGCTTGGCCTGCGCACAATGCAGCCCGAAATGCTGAAAGATTTGGTGGAAGGCAAATTCGTGGACGCGCTGCGTAGCGTTGCTGCGGGCATGACGATGAACGAACTGCATGAACAGCGCGCCGACTTCGTCCAAAAGGTGCAGCAGGTGTCGTCCAACGATCTGGCGATGAACGGGCTGGAACTGGAGTCTGTCTCGCTCACCGGTCTGGACCAGACGAGCATCGAACATTTCAACGCCAACAACGCGTTCGACGCCGAGGGCCTGACCAAACTGACCGAGCAGATCGAAGCGCGCAAGAAACTGCGCAACGATATCGAGCAGGATACGCGAGTGCAGATCGAAACGAAGAACCTCGAAGCCAGCCAGCGCAGTTTCGAGATCAGCCGCGATCAGGAATTCGCCCGGCTGGAACAGGAACGCGAAGTGGAAATGCGCCGCGCCAAACAGGGCGCCGAAGTGGCGCGCGAACAGGCTGAACGCAGCCGCGAAGCGGATTCGGCGCGGATCGAAGCCAAGAAGCTGGTCGATTCGCAGCAGATCGAGGCGGATCGGTCGGTCGAACAAGCGCGTATTGCACAGGTGCAGGCGCTCGAAATCGCACGGCAGGAACAGCAGATCGCGGTACAGAACAAAAGCCGTGAGGAAAGCCAGGCGCGGGCCGCAGCCGACGTAGCGCGCGCCACAGCAGTCACCGCCGAGGAACAGGTTGTCACCGCGCGGGAAAGCGAGGTGGCGGAACGCGGCAAGACGATCGAACTGATCGAAGCTGCCAAGCAGGCAGAACGCGCGGCCATCGGGGTAAAAGTGCAGGCGGAAGCTGAAAAGGACGCCGCCGTAAACCGCGCCGAAGCTGTCCGGCTGGAAGCGCAAGGCGAGGCCGAGGCCGAAAAGCTTCGCGCCGAAGCCGCAGGGGTACGGTTCGAGGTCGAGGCTGCGGGGCAGCGGGCGGTGAACGAGGCGGCCAATATCCTCTCCAACGATCAGATTTCGCTGCAAACCAAGCTGGCGCTGCTGCGCGTGCTGCCCGAACTGATCCGCGAGAGCGCCAAGCCGCTCGAAGCGATCGATTCGATCCGCATCGTGCAGGTGGACGGGCTGACGCAGGGCGGCGGGTCGGCAGGATCGTCCGGGATGGGCGGCGGTTCGGGCAATCTGGCGAATGACGCCGTGTCTGCCGCGCTTGCCTATCGCGCTCAGGCGCCCGTGATCGACGGTCTGATGAAGGAACTGGGACTGGACGGCAGTTCACTTGCCGGGCTGGTGCAGGGCGCTGCGGTGGCTGCGCCGGTGGTGGTGCCAGATAAGGAATGACGTGGGCAAAGCTCCTCCCCTTCGGGGGAGGGGCTTTGGTTACATTAATCCTCAGCGATATCGAGATAGGCCGCCACATCGTTCTCGGTGGCGAGGAACAGGCCTTCCTGCACATCTTCCGGTTGCGCAGCGGCCATGCGCAGTGCTTCGGATAGCGGGCCGTAGAACAGCGTCTCCGCCGCGCCGCCTTCGCTTTCGGCATCGAGGAAATACAGCCGCACGCTGGCTTCTTCAAAAGTGCTGCGCATTATTCCGGCTCCCGTTTCGCGCCATCGAGTTCGCGCGCGCCGCGAGCTTGTTCCAGCTTGCGGGCGGCTTTCGCTGCTTTGGTTTCGCCCGATTTGGCGCGCGCGGCATCAGCCAGCTTCGCGCCATCAGTGCGCGCCTTGGCCTTACGTGCCAGCCGAAGGTTGATCACCTCACCCACTACGCGCGCGCCGGATAGGTGATGCTGAGCACCTCCCACTCCTTCTCGCCTCCGGGCAGCATGACGCGGCGCACATCTCCCACGCCCGCCCCGCGCAAGGCCCGCGCAATCGGTGCACTCCAGCCTACGCGGCCTGCGCCGGCATCCTGCTCGTCATCGCC
>Ga0247814_10002432_pt1 | contig 10302 bp, 8 predicted proteins | sample UWRJL179409R1_FD_179947 | JGI IMG/M metagenome (GOLD analysis project Ga0247814, IMG submission 179947) | Plant litter microbial communities from Arlington Agricultural Research Station in Wisconsin, United States - UWRJ-L179-409R-1 | ecosystem: Environmental > Terrestrial > Plant litter >... | reverse complement strand
CTTTAACTCTCAACCTGCGTATTTACACAGTTGATTTAGTAGCGCCCAAGGCTTATGTTTGAACATAGTTATTAGTTAGTACAATACAGAAACGCATTACCCCTAAATCTCTCTCAATTAAAAGCAAAGATCAACCCGGAAACGGATTATGACTTTGCTTTTTTTATTATGTAGTTTTGGCTAACAATAACTTATTTATGAGCGAAGCAATTAACAACAAAGCCACTAACGAAGAAATCAGATTGAGGTTTGACCAAGATGTACTGCGCTTCTCAAATCTTGAAACTGGTCAGTTGACAACCCTTGATGCGGCGCTTACCATGGAACTTTGTACAGATGCTGCAAAAGCAGTAACTCCTTCTGCTATAAACATGTTGGATATTGGTTGTGGTGCCGGAAACTATACGTTAAAAATGCTTTCAAAAATCCCTAACCTAAATTGTACATTGAACGATCTTAGTGCACCAATGCTTGAAAAAGCAAAAGAGCGTGTATCAAAAGAAACATTAGGTATTGTAAAAACGATACAGTTGGACATGAGAGCATTGGATCTCGGCAGAAATTCTTTTGATATCATTCTTGCTGCTGCAACATTGCATCATTTGCGTGATGACCAAGACTGGATCAATGTTTTTACTAAAGTTTATGAAGCATTAACCCCTGGTGGAAGTTTCTGGATTTCTGATTTGATCAGCCATGATAGCGAAGCCCTTAGTCAGATATTTGAATCCCGTTACGGTGCCTATCTGGAAAGTCTAGGCGGACCGGAATACAGGCAAAAGGTATTTGATTACATCGCTTATGAAGATACGCCAAGATCTATTGAGTACCAGGTAGCATTATTAAAAACTATAGGCTTCAAGCAAGTTGAAATACTTCACAAAAATCTTTGCTTTGCAGCATTCGGAGGATTAAAATAGGCTTAAGCTGCGGATATGCAAGTGCATTTACCTTGAAGATGGAAATTTTCATCCCCAACCTTCAGCGCTCTACTACGCCATATTTCGCATAATACCGGACAGCTCATTATTCTTCCATCACCGTTGTCTTCAGCATGACATGACCAATTGGAGATTGAAGATTCATGTAAAATGTAATCTTCATTCACGATTGCTTGTAAATGATTATTCCATAAAAACCAACGATCCGTCATATTGAGTTCGTGCAAAGTATTTAGCAGCTCCTGAAACAGGATAAATCGCTTTTCATCCTCCTGTAGGATGTAATAAAAATCTATAAGTCTTAAGCTATAGTTTAAAGGTGCCTTTTCGAAAAAAGCTTGATCTGACTTTGTTTTAATGATTTGAAGCTCCTCCATGAGCTCCATTGTTGCCACCGGGCAACCCCTTCTTGATCTTTGACTCATTCTAACAAAAAACTATTTTTTTTTGCAAAGCTACGAAATAAAAAAGCCGGTTAAAAACCGGCCTTAGTTATTTATAAATTGACTATTTCTTCGCTTCAAAAGTATCAAGTCCGCTTTGGAGATAACTCGCATAAGATGTAGCATCGAAGATCGCCCCCTGCGGTGTTACAAGCGGTTTCAAATCATGCCCAGTTAACACATAAAAAGGCTGCGAATTGGTATTGTAATTAGTTGCCTGAAAATCCGCATTCCACCAACCGAGGTCATCTGTTTTGTGCTTTAGGATCTTAGAGTAATGGATCTTTCCTGCTGGCATTTTCGTATTGCGTTCATCAACGTACAATTGAATCAAAACATATTTCTTGATCAAGTTGCCAACTTCAGGCTTGATCCAGACATTGTCTTCCATTCTGCGACAATTCACACAGGCCCAGCCTGTAAAATCAATCATGACTGGCTTGTTCACTTTCTTAGCGTAAGCCAATCCCTCCTCCAAGTCAAAGAAAGGCCTAAAGCCTACAGGATTTTTGAATACATCATCATATTTAACTTTTGTAGGAAAACTGTTGTCGGCAGCCTGTTGCGAAGATCCACCTGGAGTAAGGATGAAATCCTGGGTATTCATTGGCGGTGCTAAACCGCTTAAAACACTTACTGGTGCGCCCCATAATCCTGGAACCATGTAGATCGCAAAAGCAAAGGAGAACATTGCCAGAAATAGTCTAGGTACAGAAACAAAGGGCAGGTCACTATCATGAGAAAACTTTATTTTCCCTAATAAGTAAAAGCCCATCAACAGGAAGATCACAATCCAAAGTGCTAAAAATACCTCTCGATCGAACCATTCCCAATGCCAGACCAGGTCTGCTGCAGAAAGGAACTTTAGTGCAAAAGCAAGTTCTAAAAAGCCAAGACAAACCTTTACACTATTTAGCCAACCGCCAGACTTAGGCATCGAACTTAAAAACCCTGGGAAGATAGCCGCAATAGTGAATGGCAGAGACAAAGCTAGAGCAAAGCCAAACATACCAACTGCAGGACCTAATAAAGTTCCTTTAGAACTGGCTTCCACGAGCAAGGTACCAATGATAGGACCTGTACAAGAAAAGGACACCAAAGCTAATGAAGCGGCCATAAAGAATATTCCACCCAAGCCTTTGCTGGTATCAGCTTTCTGATCAATCTTATTAACAAAAGAGCTAGGTAATGTAATTTCAAAAGCTCCAAAAAAGGAGATTGCAAAAGTAACCAGCACTAAGAAAAAGAAGAAATTGAAGATCCCGCTTGAACTAAAAGCATTTAAGCCAGCGGAACCAAATAATACCGTAATCAGCAATCCAAAAGCAACGTAAATAACAATAATAGACAAGCCGTAGATCATCGCCTGCCCGATTCCCTTTTGCTTACTACCAGCACGTTTAGTAAAATAACTGACTGTTAATGGCACCATAGGAAAAATGCAGGGCATAATGAATGCTAAAAAACCACCAATTAGACCTGCAATAAAAGTCTGCCACAATGTTTTTTTAGCATCTGGTTTAGCCAAAGCTGATTTCGCTGAAGCTGTTGCCGAAGTATCTTGTGTAACTACAGGCGCAGATTCCACAACTGTATCCACGGCCGTCGTATCTGCTACAATCTCAGTAAACTCATCGTCAGAAATTGTGCTATCGCTCTGTGCAAACGAGTAAGAATAGTTTCCTAAAAAAAAGAGTACCCCGAACAGGAGCACTCTAATTATATTTTTGAAAGGCTTAAAAGTCATTTTGTTAGCTTACCGGAATTGAGAATTCAACTGTTTCTGGCGGCAAGCATTGATGGTCATCGCATACCATGAACTCAACAGATCCTTTAATAATAGTTTTACCACCGGTTAGCTTAACTTTTTGCTGAAAAGTCACCGTTTTCTCAAAGAAGGCAACATTCATATCAAAGGTTTTTTCAAACTTACTGATTGGCTTTGGTTCAATAGTCTTACCAACTAATGAAAAAGCTTTAGCGGGTTTAAAACTGAAGGATGTTTTAATCGGACCACCATCAGGTACAGTCTGAGAGTAAATATGCCATCCGTTATCAATTGTTGCTCTGATTAACAATGTCGCCTCAGTTTTTGAGGTTTTTTTCGCTAAATAACTCCATTTTACAGGCTTTAAGATCTGGCTGTTTGCACTAAAGCTAAACATTAGTCCTAAAGCAATTAAAAATAAATTCTTCATGATTCGCTTATAAGTATCTATGCAAACTTACGTAATAACTTCTATTTCCGTTTCCTATTCTTAATTGGGAAACACAAAATTTACTTAAAGTTTATAATCCACCCTTAGCTACCACCGCCTAAAGCACGATAAAGTTCCACAGCGGCAGATAGTTCTGCCGCTTTTACAGAAGCCAGTTCCAACTCACTTTGCAAAGAATTGCTCTGTGCAGTGATCACCTCTAAATAAGTTGCCATACCATTTTTAAACAATAAATTTGCGTTTTTAACAGCAGTTTGTAAGGTCACCACTCTCTGTTGTGAAAGATCAAACTGTTGTTTTAATTTGTCGATTTTCACCAATTCATCAGAAACTTCCGCTAAAGCAACCAATACAGATTTACGGAATTGAATTACAACGCGCTCTCTCTCAACGACAGCTAAATCATATTGTGTTCTTAATTGCTTTCTTTGAAATATGGGTTGCGTAATTCCTCCGGCAACGTTTCCAAACAGTGATGCTGGTATCGTAAACCAGTTACTAGATTTTAAAGAGTTCAATCCCCCATTTGCTGTGATGGTTAATGAAGGATACAAACTTGCTTTGCTAATCCCTACCCTTGCATTAGCAACTTGTAACGCCAGGTCTGCAACGCGAACGTCAGGTCTTGTCGCTACCATTTCCGAAGGAACACCAGCTGATAATCTTTCTGGCATGGCGATATTTTCCAACCTAGATGCACGTGCAATTGCGCCCGGAACTTTACCTGCCAATACACTCAAAGCATTCTCTTGTATTGCTATTGCCTGTTCTAACTGAGGTACGATCCCAGCTGCTACCAAACGTTGAGCCTCTGCTTGCTGAATTGCTAGAGAGGTTACCTGTCCGGCATCAAATTGTAATTTGATCATGTTCAAGGTACTGTCATTAAGCGCTACATTCCTTCGGGCAACTCCCATTTGAGCATCCAGCATTAATAATTGGTAAAACCCCTGAGCAACATTAGCAACAATACGGGTTTGAAGTGCTTTTTTAACTTCAGCAGTCTGTAAGTAAGTAGCTAAAGCTGCTTGTTTCTGGCTCTTAATTTTACCCCAGATGTCGGCCTCCCAGCTTAAACCCAGAACAGCATTATAATCTTCAATGTGTTTAGTGCCCAGAAATTGGCTGGTGCTTAAACCATTTAAACTATTGTCTGATGGACGGTTAGAGCTTGCACTGATTTGAAAATTTACCGCTGGAAGGTTTCCCAACCTACTTTGTTTAAAAAGTAATTCAGCAGATTCAATATTCTTAATAGCCACCTGTACATCCAGATTTCTTAACAAAGCGCTGTCGATAAGGCGAAGAATATCTTCATCCTTAAAAAACTCTTTGATTTTTAAGGATGCTATGCTGGTACTATCAGCTGTTGCCGCCCCACGGAATACTTGAGGAGCAGCATCTGTTGGAGCAGCGATGTCTTTAGACACCTTACATCCCTCCAGGATCAGCAAAAAGGCAATGAATAAATATAATATTTTAGGCGATTTCATGAGTAAGTTCTTTAACGTGATTTGGATTGTTGACTTGTCTTGGTGGGATTGGCTTAACTTTTTCCTGCAAATATTGGAAGATGATAAACAGCACTGGAATTATCAGTAAACCCAATATTACACCTGAGATCATACCGCCAGCTGCACCAATACTAATGGAATGATTTCCTTGTGCGGACGGTCCCGATGCATTCATCATAGGAATAAGTCCTACCACAAATGCCAATGAAGTCATGATGATCGGTCTTAGTCTTAATTTCGCTGCCTCAAGAGCGGCAGAAACTAGAGGCTGACCAGCCCTCCTCCTTTGCACAGCGAATTCAATAATTAGAATGGCATTCTTAGCGAGCAAGCCAATGAGCATAATCAATGCTACCTGTACGTAAATGTTGTTTACAATACCGGTTAATCCGATTGCTACGAAAACACCAAAGACACCAACAGGGATCGATAATATCACTGCTAATGGCAATATATAACTCTCATACTGTGCAGCAAGCAAGAAGTAAATGAAGGTTAAACACAGTAGAAAAATCACGGTAGACTGGCCGCCAGATGATATCTCTTCTCTGGTTTGTCCGGAGAATTCCTGAACAAAACCAGAAGGCAATTGAGCAGCGACTTCCTGAATCGCTTTAATGGCATCTCCAGAGCTATATCCAGGTTTAGGAATAGCGTTGATTTGAATTGAATTAAATAAGTTATATCGCGATACTGTTTCTGACCCATAAATCCTATTCAACTTCACAAGAGTCTTAATAGGAACCATTTCTCCGGTTTTGTTACGAACAAAGACTCTGTCAATTGAAGTAGGATCAGCACGGTCTGCAACATCGGCTTGAACAATAACACGGTAATATTTACCGAATCTATTGAAGTCGGAAGCCTGTGCACTACCAAAATAAGTCTGCATAGTTTGAAGAATATCTTTCACACTCACTCCTAACTGATCTGCTTTCTCATCATTAATCTCCAATTGCAACTGCGGATAATCTGCTTTAAAACTTGTAAAAGCGTAAGCAATTTCCGGACGTTTCATCAAATCACCAATAAAGCCATTTGCGATACCACTGAATTTGTCAAGCTTCCCTCCCGTTTTATCCTGCAAAACAAGGTCAAGTGCTTCCACATTACTAAAGCCTGGAACTGTCGGGAAACTAAATACAAAGAACTGCCCCCCTGTTATGCCGCCAAGTTTAGCACGCACTTGCTCCATAATGGCATCAATATCTTTTACATCACCACGATCTTCTGTTGGTTTCAATAGTACAAATACAACTGCCGACGAAGGACTTGTCGAGTTAGTTAATAAATTAAAACCAGAGATTGCTGTAACGAACCTTGAAGCCGGCAATTCATTAAGCTTAGTCTCTGCATCGGTCATAACTTGCTGAGTTCCGTTCAGTGATGTTCCCGAAGGTGTAGACACTGAAACAGCAATAAACCCTTGATCCTCTGTAGGTATGAATCCTGATGGAGTCGTATTAACCATCCATATGGTACCTAAAGTAATCGTTACTAATCCACCAATGCTTACCCATTTATTCTTGATTAGAAATTTCAATGAGCCAACATATCTGGTAGTCAGGGAATCAAAACTCCGATTAAAGCCGGAGAAGAACTTTTCTGAGAAAGTCGCCTTTCTATCCTCTTTACCAGTATGGTTGTTCTTTAAAAACAAAGCTGCGAGTGCAGGGCTTAATGTTAACGCATTTACCGCTGAGATAACAATAGCTATGGCCATCGTAAATGCAAATTGCCTGTAAAATACCCCCGTTGACCCTTCCATAAAACCTACAGGTAAAAATACTGCTGCCATGACCAGCGTAATAGAGATAATGGCACCTGTGATTTCATGCATGGCTTCAGTAGTGGCATTTTTAGCATCCATATGCTTTCGTTCCATCTTGGCATGAACTGCTTCTACGACCACAATCGCATCATCCACCACAATACCAATAGCTAAGATTAAAGCAAAGAGCGTTAGTAGATTGATTGAGAAGCCAAAGAGCTGCATAAAGAAGAATGTTCCAAGTATTGCCACTGGTACCGCAATGGCAGGTATTAGTGTTGAACGGAAGTCTTGAAGAAAGATAAACACAACCACAAAGACCAATAAGAAGGCTTCTAATAGGGTATGTTTTACCTGGTCAATAGATTGATCAAGCGCAACTTTAGTACTATAAAACACATTGTGTTTAATACCACTTGGGAAATCTTTAGCAGATTTTTCCAGCAAATTGTTGATTGCCACCTGAATTTCATTTGAATTGGAACCTGCCAGCTGAATCACCCCAATAACAATTCCTTTTTTCCCGTTTAAACGGGTTAGACTTGAGTAGGAATAAGCGCCAAATTCAATTCGCGCTACATCTTTCAGTCGCAATACTGAGCCATCTGAATTTGCTCTGATCGCAATATTTTCATATTCCTCTGGCTTAGTAAGCTTTCCTTTATATTTAATTACGTACTCAAATACCTCGTTACTTTTTTCACCAAATCGTCCTGGCGCTGCTTCTAAACTTTTATCCTGGATAGCACCCATTACTTCCGCTGGCGTTACCTGATAGGTAGACATTTGCGTTGGATTCAACCACACACGCATTGAGTAGTCCTTTACACCTCCAAATATGGTGGCCGCACCAACTCCAGGAATCCTCTTAATCTCAGGAATGATATTGATTTGAGCATAGTTAGCTACAAAAGTCTGGTCGTACTTTGACTCATCCTCAGTGTATATACCTATAGCCATGATAAAACTATTTTGTTGTTTCGCGGTAATTACACCTTGCTGAACAACTTCTGCAGGAAGCTGACTGGTAGCTTGTGCAACCCTATTTTGCACATTCACAGCTGCCTGGTCAGGATCTGTCCCTAATTTAAAAAACACGGTGATCGCAAGAGAGCCATCATTACTTGCAGTAGAACTCATGTAACTCATGTTTTCTACACCATTAATTGATTCCTCGAGCGAGGGAGCAACCGACCTGAGCACCGTTTCCGCATTGGCACCAGGGTAAACCGCTGTTACCAATACTGAAGGCGGAGCAATATCAGGGAATTGTTGTAAAGGTAATTTAGAGAGCCCAAGTATACCGAGTATTACCAGTAAAATGGAAATAACTGTGGCCAATACAGGCCTCTGTATGAAGATCTTAAACATTATAATATATACTATTGTGTAACTAATTTCGCAACCTTATCAGCTTTTTTCTCAGGTTTGATAACCTCACCTTCTTTAAGTCTATCCAGACCACTCAACACGATTTGGTCGCCTGCTTTTATACCATCTTTAACCAAGTAATTCGGACCACTTTTACCCGAAATAGTAATTGGCATTTTTCTAACTTTATTGCTATCAGCTACAGTGAAAACAAAGATTTTGTCTTGCATCTCAACTGTTGCAGATTGAGGGACAACTAACGCATCAGCATGTACTAACCCTAATCTTATTCTACCTGTATTTCCTGATCTTAAAAGCCCTTTGGAGTTAGGAAATGTTGCTCTTAAAGAGATAGATCCTGTGCTCTTATCGAACTGACCATCTACCATATCAATTTTGCCCTGTTGAGCGTAAACGGTATTGTCTGTCAACACTAAGGATACAGCAGGCAGATGATTTATTCTGTCCGTCATTGATTTACCTGCGTAGTTTGTATTAAATCCTATAAAGTCTTCTTCACTTAGAGAAAAGTAAATGTGAACCTCATGGGCGTCAGACAATAATGTAAGCGGTGCTAAATCCGTATTGCTCACTAAACTTCCTTGCTTTTTAGGTAGTCGACCAACAAAACCACTAACGGGCGCTTTAATAAGCGTATATCCCAAGTTGATGTTAGCTGTAGAAACTGCCGCTTTAGCCTGTTCCACATTGGCGAGAGCTGATTCGTAGGTCGCTTTAGCACTTTTTAATTGATATTCTGACACCACCTTATTGGCAACAAGCGGTGTGAGTTTATCAATTTCCAACTGTGCATTTGATTGTGCTGCTTTTGCAGACATCAATGATGCTTTGGCATTATTTAAAGCTTCTTTGAAGGGCTGTTCGTTTATTTTAAATAAGATCTGGCCTTTCGAAACCTGTGCTCCTTCATTAACATAGATTTTATCTAAGGATCCAGATACCTGAGGTCTGATCTCTAAATCTACAGCACCCTCAATAGCTGCTGGATAATCAATATAAGTTGTTTCTGAACTGTTGTTAATGGCTACAACAGGAAGCGTTTGAACCGGTGGTGCTGCTACTTGCATCTTATTTGGCTCTCCGCAACCAGAGAAAGATAACACAGTAACAATCGATAAAAGAGCCATAACGGTATTATATGATTTAACACTGTTAAATAGCTGGGTGTAAGAATGGTAAGTTTTCATGATTATTGTAATAATAGTTGTTTGTAACGTATTTAATTAATTTAACAGCGTTAAGTAACTGTCGGTAAAAAAAGGCTCTTCCAATGAGCCCATGTGTAATATTAGTCGTTTATGTATCTGATAATTCCTTTAATAGCATCTTTCAAAATCAATGAGTTCATTTCTTGTCCCCGTCCTTTATTTACCAGATTAATGGAGATCAAACCATGTATGATCGACCAAAAGGTATAGAACTTGCGACAAACAAACTCCTCGGTATTATTTTTAGGAGTAACGAGTTTTTCAATAACGTCAAAGAAAAGCCTATTACTAGATTCAGCTTCAGGCATGGACTTAGTCATTTCGCAACAGACCATATCCACACCATACATTAATCTATAAAGCTCTTTATTGCTAAAAGCAAAGTTCCAATAGGAAATCCACATCGCCTCTAATTGTTCAGCCGGATCATCCGTTGCTGCCATTGTAGTCCGCAGATCAGCGCCTAGTATGATGTAACCGGTTCTTGTAAGCTCTAATAGAATACCTTCCTTATTGGCAAAATATTCATATATTATTGGGGCTGTATATTCAATCTTATCTGCAATCTTTCTCATGCTCAAAGACTGCCATCCCTCCTCTTTCACGATCTCTAAAGCGGCGTCCAGAATGTTCTCTCTGGTCTCCTCTTTTAACCTGGCTATACGCTCTTTGCTTCCCATAATTATTCTTTATAAATAATCTAACACTGTTAAGCAAATGTATAAAGGCTAATTATATTATGTATCATATATTTGTCAAATACAATATGGGTTGGAAAAAGGTATAAATTATGAATAATAGTATCACTCTTAAA
>Ga0247814_10002431_pt1 | contig 10305 bp, 6 predicted proteins | sample UWRJL179409R1_FD_179947 | JGI IMG/M metagenome (GOLD analysis project Ga0247814, IMG submission 179947) | Plant litter microbial communities from Arlington Agricultural Research Station in Wisconsin, United States - UWRJ-L179-409R-1 | ecosystem: Environmental > Terrestrial > Plant litter >... | reverse complement strand
GTCGTTCCTTCTACCGTGATTGGAAATACTGCATCATTAGTTACCGTCACTGATCCGGTACAATTGTCGGTGGCAGTTGGTGCTGTTACATCGGCTTGGGCTACAGAACAGTCAGCAGTGATGTCTGCCAATGTCAATGCAGCCGGAGTTGGCGCAATCGTATCTTCAATGATCACATTCTGGGTTTGTGTTGTTGTATTCCCGGCGGCATCTGTATAAGTCCATGTGATAACCGTAGTTCCCTGAGTAGTGATTGGAAATACTGCATCATTTGTTACTGTAACTGCGGAACAATTATCGGTAGCGGTAGGCGCTGTAACATCAGTTTGTCCTACACTGCAAGCCGCGATTATATCGGCAAGAACTGGTGTATCGGCAATCGGATCAGTAAAGTCATAAATGATAACATCCTGTACCTGAGTGGTTGTATTTCCTGCCGCATCGGTATACGTCCATGTAATTTGAGTCGTTCCCAATGCAGTGATTGGAAAAACAGCATCATTGGTTACGGTTACCGCAGAGCAATTATCGGTTGCAGTTGGCGCAATTACGTCGGCTGCTGCCAAAGCACATTCGGAAGTAATATCTGTAAGTACAGCCGCATCCGGTGTTGGATCAGTAAAATCATAAATGATAACATCCTGTACCTGGGTGGTTGTATTTCCTGCAGCATCTGTGTAAGTCCATGTGATTTGAGTAGTTCCCAAGGCAGTGATTGGAAAGACAGCATCATTGGTTACTGTAACTGCAGAACAGTTATCGGTTGCAGTTGGCGCAATTACGTCGGCTGCTGCCAAAGCACATTCGGAAGTAATATCTGTAAGTACAGCCGCATCCGGTGTTGGATCGGTAAAATCATAAATAATGATATCCTGTGTCTGGATGGTGGTATTTCCTGCCCCATCTGTGTAAGTCCACGTAATTTGGGTAGTTCCCAATGCAGTGATCGGGAATACTCCATTGTTAGTGACCGTTACTGTTCCTGAACAATTGTCGGTCGCAGTTGGCGCTGTCACATCGGCTTCTGCCAAGGCACATTCTGATGTTATATCGGTTAGTACTGCCGCGTTCGGTGTTGGGTCTGTAAAATCATAAATAATGATATCCTGTGTCTGGGTTTGAGTAGTGCCGAGTAAATCGGTATAAGTCCATGTAATTACTGTAGTCCCTAAAGTATTGATTGGAAAAAGGCTGCTGTTAGTGGTAGCAACAATCGTATTTCCACAGGAATCGAGAACAGAAGGTGCGGTCAGATCGGCTAATGATACAGCACATTCTGCAGTGACATCGGTGAGGCTGCCGGTTAGGTTAACATCGCAACTGTTCACTTCAAGGGTATAAGCCTGACTTCCTGAACAACCGCTGGCATCGCTTACGGTTACTGTAAAACCAAAAGAACCAGTTACTGTTGCTGTTCCACTAATAACCCCTGCAGCGGAAAGCGTAAGGCCTGTAGGCAGGCTTCCAGAAGTAATGGCGTAAGAAGGTGCACCCAATGCGCCAGTTTGTGTCAGTGTATTGCTGTAAGCCATTCCGCCATTAGCGGCTGTAAGAGCTCCGGCTGCCGGTGTGATGGTTAGTGTTGGACAAACGTATGGCGTATAGATCGCATTATCAATTCCGATATAGTCAGAATTATTCCCACTTGGTCCGCCTGAAGTAACAAAGTAGCGCATACCGATGCGTCCTGATGTGGGCGCCGTAAGTCCGCTTATTGTAATGGTATATTGCGTCCAGGCAGTCGGATAAACACCTGTGGTCAATGTAGGGTTGACACTCAGTAATAGTGTTGTATAATCACCTACTCCTGTTCCTGTGCCGACATTGGTACTTGCCCCATTGGTACTAAGGCGTATTTCGAGCCTGTCTGGGTATGCATCGGGTGATGCCTTTTTGGTATAGAATGCAAATGTATCACCATTTCTAAAAGTACGATTGGGCGTAAGCAGCCAATTGCTGATTATACCTGCTCCTGATGTACTGTTGTAGTTGACCCCGATATACGCATTAGCGGCACCATTAAAAGCATCAAAAGGACCGCCAGCACCAACGTTAGTCCCTTGAAACCAACCCATTATACCTATTGGGATACTTACATTTGATTGCACCCAGCCGTTGCCTGCCAGCGCGCCTACATTGTCGAAATTTTCCGTAAAGGCCTGTCCCTGCACCTGTAGTGCGAAAGCAAGGACAAAGATTTTTAAAAATAGTAGTCGTTTTCTCATAGTTGTTAGGGATAAATAAATTAGTAAAAAGGCAAAATAATTGTAAAGCTATTGCGACAGGCGACATCAGCTTGGATTTGTTTAAATGCTTTGAATCAGGAACCTCTCTGAGAAGGTATCGGCATAACCAACCCTGGTATTGGGGTCAAGACAAATATAGAGAATTATTTTAATTTATCGACATAAAACGCAATAAATCGACGAAATACATAAATATTCAATATCTGTAAGTATTATTAGATGATTTATTAGCAATTGTATGAATTAAAAGCGATTATTGTTTTTGCAGTTATTTAGCTAAAAACCGCTTTATGTAAGTATCAAAATCAGGGAGGTTTTTGTCTTCGAAGATGCTGACTATCTGGCTGAACATCATATAACCATATTGGTCAGCGTCCTGGGCCATTTCCTCGTAGTGTTCTGTAAAGTATTTTTTCATATCGGCATTGGCAGGAATCGGGTTCTTCAAATTGGAAAGTACCTTTTTAGCAATGGCATAACATGCCGCCAATTCTTTTTCTTTTCCTCTGGCTTTCCAATACAATAATGCCATTTCGCTGGCCTGGTATTCATTATCATACTCGTTGTCTTTCAGAATATTTGTATTATACTGTAGTCCGTGTGCTATTTCGTGAGGTAAAAAGAAGCCATAGAAGTACATTGCAGCTAAGTTTTCTCCTTCTTTCCTGCTGCCGCTTACTTTAGTGCAAAAATCTATTATGGGTTGCGGTATGGTTTCCCAACGCGGCAAATAGATGCGGTTGGTTCTTGGCAGGTAATAGCCTGCAAATAAACTGTCCCGCACAATTGTCTTTAAGCCTTTAAAGCTAATATTGCTATCCACTTTCTTTACGCGCTGTTCAAAATCCCTGATGAGCAGGTCATTTTCTTTTCTTAAAATGGCAGAATCTTTAACGATCGTAAACAATTGGCTTTGGGCGAATGACTTGCTGATAGTTACAAAGAGCAGTATTAACAGAATATTCTTTTTCATGTATTTGTATTTTAGAATGCGGATATTGTATGTTATTGTGGGAGTGAATTTAACCAATTAACTTTATTTATGCAGCTGTAAAAGCTTTTATTTTGCACATTTTAATTGGCCTCCTCAAACCTGTTTACTACACTCTTACCGCACTACTACTACTTAGCAACCGCACCACTACCGCTTTAGTACCGCATTATCACTATACTGTCATTAGATGAATATTGCATTAACCCTGTACCAAAATAACTTTGCGGTTGAAAACGATAATCATAAATTTTTTTGAAAATACAGAATTAATTCAGAATTGCTATGAAAATTTGCCTTTGAATTAAAAATGGAAAATGATTTTAACCTGCCGAACATTTCATATGATATAAAATTACTCTTGCCTGAAAATAAGGCTTTGTATTAATTTCAAATATTTAAAAATGTACCCAATCATCTTCTTTTTTTTGATCGGCTTTGCCGTAAATGCGCAGGAAATTATTAATGATACCGTTCCTGAAATTGTTAATAGAATTCAAACTGAAGAAAGCGATGTGCAGAAATTATCTTCACAACCTGACAGTCTATCACCTCCTAATTTTAATTACAAGCCATTAATTATTCCGGCAGTTTTAATAGGCTATGGAGTTATTGGGATGGAGAGTGACTGGCTCAAAGGTTTTAACAGCGACATTAAAAATGAAGTTACGGAAGATATTGATGAGAAGATTACCATAGACGATTTTTCCCAATATGCTCCTGCTGTATCGGTTTACGCGCTCAATGGCCTGGGAATTAAAGGCAAGCACAATTTACGCGATCGTTCCTTGATTATGGCCAGCTCCTATCTGATGGTATCTGCGAGCGTACTTGGATTAAAATCCCTTACCCATATCGAGCGGCCCGACGGGACTTCAAACAATTCCTTTCCGTCAGGTCATACTGGAACAGCTTTCGCGGGAGCAGCATTTTTATGGCAGGAATATAAAGACGAGTCGGTGTGGTATGGAATTGCAGGATATGCTGTGGCATCGGGAACCGGAATATTCAGGATGGTCAATAACAGGCATTGGCTGACAGATGTAGCTACTGGCGCCGGAATTGGGATTTTGAGTACAAAAGTAGCTTACTGGATGTATCCTTACATGAAACGCAAACTTTTTCCGGGATCCAGTAACAAAGTATCATCAATGGTTTCACCGTTTTATAACGGAAAGCAAATTGGCTGTGGTTTGGTTGTGCATTTTTAGGGTATTAGACAATGTCTTGTTCGATTGGGACATTGTCTTGTTCGATTCGGACATTGTCTTGTTTAGTTTGGACATTGTCTTGTTTACTTTTGACATTGCCTTGTTTACTTGTGACATTGTCGTATTCGGTTTTGACCCTGCGTGTTCGGATGATCGGGAATGTTTAATTAACTGTTTAAAGTCGCCCTTGTAATCTCGTGTTTCCCATTCCCAACTATCGGATTTACTATAAAGTGTATTGATCATTATTTCAATAATTTATTTGAAAAAAGATAATCTGCAGTTTGGTACCAGGCTATTGTTTCTTCAAGAAATTCCCTGTTCATTGAAACCGGCTTCAGGCTGTTGTCTTTTTTATTCCAATGGTAAAATGCTTGTTTTTTCTGATCTGACAGCACCATTACTTTCTGCTGTTTCATTAAAACCAATTTGCGGTAAGTTCCCATTAGTGCTCTTTCTTCAAATTCCGGATCAAGGACATTTTTTCCAAAGAAGTCGGAATCATAATTCCAATGCAGCAATGAAAACAATGTCGGAAACAAATCAATCTGAGAACATTGCCTGTCAATCTTTTGATTTTTCACCTTTGGCAAATTGACTATAAAAGCCGGAATATGATAATTGGCAACATCAATTTCGTCCTTTCCGGCACTGCTCGCACAATGATCGGCAATGATTACAAATACCGTATTTTTAAACCACGGTTTCTGTGCGGCCTTTTTAAATAATTCCCGTAAGGCAAAATCAGTATACTTTACAGCTCCTTCCCTACTCATGCCCGGCGGAATGTCGATTTTACCTGACGGATAAGTAAAAGGCCTGTGATTTGAAGTGGTCATTACGAAATTAAAAAATGGCTGGTTGTTTTTGTATTGCTCATCGGCGACACGCAGCATTTTATTAAAAATATCTTCATCGCAGATTCCCCATGCGTTTTCAAACGTTACCTCACTATCGGCTATATTATTGCGTTTTGTTTTAATTGCGTCACTCAATACGCTTCCGCGGCCGCGATCGTAGATATTGAATCCGTTGCCGCCAAAAAAAGAATTCATATTATCAAAGTAGCCATCACCGCCATAGAAAAAGTTACAGTCGTATTGCTTTTTTTTAAATACGCTGCACACCGTATATAAACTGTGGTTGTCTGGCCTTTTTACAATACTTTGTCCGGGTGTTGGCGGAATACAAAGCGTCACTGCTTCCATACCACGAACGGTTCTTGTTCCTGTGGCATACAGATTTTTAAAGAAGATACTTTTTTGCGCCAGACTGTCCATAAATGGCGTAATGTTCATTTTATTGCCAAACTCCTTCAGGAAACTGCCGCTTAAACTTTCGACAAGAATAAAAACGACATTTTTTTTATCTTCTGATGGCATGCTACCACTAACTGTGCGGTGGATGGAATAGCCGTTTTTGGAAAAATTTGTATCAGGGCTTTTTAACTTATTCCTTATGATTTTGAATGCTTTGTCATTTTCAATCGACGTGTAAAACTCTTCATACTTCATCTGGTTGTTCCTGAATGCCGCGAAGAAAGAGTAGATTCCTGATTTTGATATTTCAGAATTGTAGCGGTTCGACGACCATTCTGCATCATAATTATGGATGAAAAAAGTATATGACAATGCAATTGCAGCAGTCGCCGTTAAGAAAATAAGCCTTTGGTATATTGACAAATGGTGCGTAAAAGTATTTGTAAACGCTTGCCTTTTATAAAATAAAAATAATATTGCTGCTGTAATTAGCAACACACCGATAATCAGCAAAGGCAAAGGATAGGATTCCTTAATGTTAGCAACAACCTCATGGGTGTATATCAGGTAATCGACCGCTATGAAGTTGAACCTTGTGCGGAATTCATCCCAAAAAGTAATTTCTGCAAAAAAGGTAAATATTAAAACTATCAGCGTTAATGTGGTGAAGAACCATACCAAAATCCTGTCGGCCAATGAACCAATCCACTTGTCGGGCACAATTGCATAATAAATTACGGCAGTGAGGCTGACATAGGTAATTGTTCCGATATCAAAAAACAAACCCGTCAATAAGGTCCTTAAAAAGTTGATGGGATTCCACGAAACCTGATCGTATTGCCATACAAAGAACAATAGCCTCAGCAACTGTGAAACGATGAAAAACCAAAGTATAAAATTGAACAATAGCGAAAATCTGCCCGGTATTACAATTCTTTTGAGCATAGTAGAAAATAGGTTTGAATTACCTGCAAATTTTCTAATGCAATTCTGAATTAATTTTGAATTTTATACGGCAGTTTCAAACAGATCATAACCAACCATAATTGGATGGTGCGATTATGTATACTCCTGCATTTCTGGGAATTTTACAGTAAAAGCGTGTAAGTTGGCCTCAAACGAATAAGTAATCTTCCAATTGTTGATTTCTGCGATTTTTTTTACAATCGCCAATCCGAGACCATTGCCTTTTCCCGACGGATTTATTTTGGCAAAACGATTGAAAAGTTTTTCTCCGGACAGTGCTGTTGCACTACCTGAATTAAGAAATGTCACTGATTTGTCAGCAACGGTAATAATTATCTTTCCATGGTCATTGTTATGCCGGATCGCATTGAGGAATAAATTGTTGAGTAATATTTCTGCCAGTCCGGGATTCGATTGGATTTGCAATACTTCCATAAATTCGGTTACAATCTCAAGATGCTTTGCTTTGGCCTGCTCTGCGAAAAAGCCCAAATGTTTTTTTATATAGTCATTGATGACGATTGTCTGCCTTTCGAATGTTTGGCTGTTATCGATTTTTGACAGCAGCAGCAGGTTTTTGTTGAGGCGGTTCATCCTTGAAACATCCTTGTTTAGTGAATCCAATACAACCGATTGCTCTTCTGTAATATCAGGCAGCTGAATCAACGCATCTATTTTATTCTGGAACAGCGCCAATGGTGTTTGCAATTCATGTGCAGCATTCTCAATAAATTCCCTTTGGCTTTTATAAATAATAGTATTTTTTTCAATCAGCCTGCCGATACTTTTATTGAGGGTATCAAATTCTACAATGTCTGTAGGTACAAATTCCGGCTGGTTGTTTTTATCGATTTCGAAATCCTTAACCTGATGCAGCGTATCATAAAACGGTGCCCATAATTTAGCGGCCGACCTTTTTGACAACCAGATAATTCCTATCATCAGAAAAGCGATAACGGCCAGAAACATGACAGCTATACTGATCACCATTGCTTCCATGACGACCAAATTGCTTCGCTCGATGTAGGTGTACTTTTTTCCATTGATTGTAATCGGCGCCCACAATTCTCTGAAAGGTTCATTTTCCTTAGATGTGCTGTCAAAATACTCTTTGCTGAATATAGAGTCGTTTGTAATTCCGATATCTTCAGTAATTCTAACATTGCGATTGTATTTATTCCAGGCAGCGATATCTGCCTTAGTAAAATCCTTTTTACTTTCCTTTAAAAAATCTTCTTTATGGAAAGCCAGCACTTCATCGGCTTCATAAATATACAGCCAATGGCTCACGAAGTAAAATACCGGAGCCGACATAACCAATATTATCACCGCAAGGATTAAAAAGCTTCTTGTGGTTTTATGGAGTAATTTTTTATTCATTTTGCCATTTGTATCCTAAGCCGTAAATTGTCTGGATATAATCTTCGCTTCCGGCTTTGGTCAATTTCTTTTTCAGGTTTTTGATGTGGGCGTAAACAAAGTCGTGGTTGTCGAGCATATCGGCCATATCGCCTGAAAGATGCTCGGCTATTGCAGCCTTTGACAACACTTTATTTTCATTTCCGATGAGGAACAAAAGCAAATCTATCTCTTTTTTAGTAATGTCGAGCTTTTCTCCATTGACAGTAACCGATTTTCCAAAGACATCGATGATGATTTCATTGAAAGTGACGGTATTGCTGCCTTTAAAGTTTTTACGCCGGATCAATGCCTGCATCCGTACGAGCAGTTCGGATAAATGAAAAGGCTTTGTAAGGTAATCATCGGCACCAAGGTTGAATCCTTCAATTCTGGTTTCAAGGTTTTCTTTGGCGGAAATAATGATGACGCCTTCCGTTTTATTTTCCTTTTTTAATTCCTTTAAGATGTCAAAACCGTCACCATCGGGCAACATTAAATCCAATAAAATACAGTCATAATCGTACATTCCGATTTTGGAAACCGCTTCTTTATAGGTAGCGGCAGTTTCACAATGCACGCCATTGGGCTTAAAATAATCTTTAATGCTTTGTGCAATTTGCAGTTCGTCTTCGATGATCAGGATTTTCATGCTGCAATTTAAGGATTCAATTTAGAATGAATTCTGAATTTCGGAATTCTGTCAGAAGAAATACCTGAAATGACTGGAAAATAAGACGGTCTGCTTTAAAGGAGATGTAGTGGGGTTTCTTTCGCCTTTCATTCGGCAAAAACCGATCCCAGCCAAAATTGGTGTAAAGATTGCCGGACCAATACCGAACGAGACCCGAACAAAACCATCATTTTTGGCCATTTTCCTTATTTCAGACATTTTCGGACATTTCCACAATTATTCCATAAGCACAAACCCTAATTGATAAACAGCAAAACACGAAGCTACGTGCCTCATTATTAAAATGTTAAAATTTCAATATTGTCAATTTTCGATATTCATTTTGTTTCAGATTGTTTTAATTTTACGGTTAATAAGGCGCCCCACCACGTCTCTACTACCAGCAACGTGTGGTTTGCGGTATTGAAATCCAGCCACACCTGTACTCAATCCTATTTTAATGTTTCGGCATCTGTATGGTACTGACATTTAAAAAGGGAAGCCATGAAAAATACCATCCTCCTCTTATCACTACAACTGCTGGCTACAGCAGTTTATGCCCAAAAGGCCCCAAATGCCCAACTCAAATATATCGATTCCCTCATTACGCGGGCCGCAAACACCGCGAATGATTCCATAAAGCTGCGGTGTTACTATTACATCAGCGACGCTTATACCATGGTCAACGATTTTGGAAACGCTGATGCTTACGCGAAAAAACTGTATACGCTCGCCAAAAAGCGCGGTGATGTTAAAATGCAGGTACAGTATTGCCTTGTCGTTTCCAAAAGGCACATCGCCTCGGTCGATTACCGTGCAGCCCGGAAGTATGCCGCCATGGGATCGGCGCTCGCTAAAAAGCACGGTGACATTCCGGGCTTCCTGGGCGCCGAAGCGTATTATGGGTCGACCGTGCGGTACCTCAATGACATTGACGCGGGGATGGGAAGAATGAAGGCCGCCATCCGCCATGGCGAAAGGAATGGGGCGCAGGATGCCATCTCCATTAAGTACATTGCGGGAATCCAGGAAGAAATCGCACTGCTGTACTACAGCCAGGGCAACCACAGCCAGGCGCTTGCCTACCTGCAGCAGGCGCACGATTATTTTGGAAAAATCAACTTTACTACAGGTATGTTCAACTGCTACAATGTGATGGTCGCCATCTATATGGACCAAGAGGACTGGCCTTCCGCCAAAAAATACGCCCTCCTGACTGTAAAAGATATGCGTAATGTATCGATTGCGGCCCAAATCATGGCCTACAGCAACTTTGCCGGTATTGAAACCAAACTCGGCAATTATGAGGCGGCACTGGGTTATGTCGACAAGGCGCTGGCCCTTGGGCACCGGTACAATGACAATACTTACCTGGCGCACAACCTCGAAATAAAATCAGATATCTATTTCCACCAAAGAAAATACCGGGCGGTGATCGGGACGGCCCGGGCGGTGCTGCAAATACAACCGGTAGATTATGATATCGAAGTACAGCTCTACAACAGGCTGTCAAAAACATACCTCGCACTGCGCGACACCGCCAGGGCGCGGGACTACCTCG
>Ga0247814_10002429_pt1 | contig 10309 bp, 9 predicted proteins | sample UWRJL179409R1_FD_179947 | JGI IMG/M metagenome (GOLD analysis project Ga0247814, IMG submission 179947) | Plant litter microbial communities from Arlington Agricultural Research Station in Wisconsin, United States - UWRJ-L179-409R-1 | ecosystem: Environmental > Terrestrial > Plant litter >... | reverse complement strand
TTGGCAATCGCAAAGGAACTTATTTTGTTCGCTGGCATTGCACTCAGGCATTACTTTCTCAATTCTCTATGCTTTTTATAAATAGTTTTGGATTCTGGTGGACCGTTTCTATCATTTTAAGTGAAGAAGAAATTACTAATAAATACATTGCCTATCTATTTACTGCTTTAATTTTCAACCTAACCGAATTTATTGCAACAATCTATACTGCAATTCAAACTAGAAAAGGAATCCATGTAGAATGGTGGTTTTATGGTAATTTGACGAATTTAATTTGCAAATCAAAATAATGAAAAAGCTTATATTACAAAGTTTTATTGGAGTGTTACTATTTTTCTCTACCTGGTTTGCACTAGCACAATTAGACTGGGTTTCTATTTTTAGGATAGAAAAAATCAGCAACCAAACCGAAGAAAAATTAGGAAATATTTTTTGGGATATTATTAAAAAAACCGAAAAAGAAAACAAAAATCCAGCTGTAATAGCTACTGTGGATACCATTGTAAATAAAATATGTCTGGCCAATAAAATTGACAGAAAATCAATAAAAGTTCATATCATCGAAAAAAAAGACATTAATGCTTTTGCCTTACCGAATGGACATTTGGTTATTTACACTGCTTTACTTTCAAATTCAGACAGCCCTGAAGAACTTAGCGGTGTCATTTGTCATGAAATCGCACATATTGAACTCAACCATGTTATCAAGAAACTGATTAAAGAAGTTGGAATTTCAGTTTTAATTTCGACAACTACCGGAAACAGAAATACCGAAGTAATACAAGAAACGTTAAAAACTTTATCTTCTACTGCTTTTGATAGAAGTTTAGAAAAAGAAGCCGATATTAAAGCTGTGGATTATCTGGTAAATGCAAAAATAAACCCTAATTGTTTAGCTAACTTTCTTTATAAACTTGCTGAACCTAAAAATGAGGCAACAAAATACTTAACCTGGATTAGTACTCATCCAGAATCTAAAGAAAGAGCAGAGTATATTATGGAATACAGCAAAAAGAAGAATACAAATTATAAGGATGTGCTGAACATAAAAACATGGAATAAAACAAAAGAGGATTTGAGGTTAACATCTCAAAATTAACTCCTTATTTAGTTATCCATATAAAAAGGCTGTTTAAAGTTAAAACTTTAAACAGCCTTTTTATATGGATTAAGCTTGAAGTTATCTAGAATAATTTGGAGCTTCTTTAGTAATTGTAACGTTATGAGGATGACTTTCAGAGATTCCGCTTGAAGTTAAACGTACAAAACGTCCTGTTTCCTGCAAAGTCGCAATGTCTTTAGCACCACAATATCCCATTCCAGCACGAAGTCCACCAACGAATTGTAACATACTTTCGTTCAGTTCTCCTTTGTAAGGCACACGTCCTACAATTCCTTCTGGAACTAATTTCTTAACATCATCTTCTACATCTTGGAAATAACGATCTTTAGAACCCGTTTGCATTGCTTCTACAGACCCCATACCTCTATAAGATTTGAATTTTCTTCCTTCAAAAATAATAGTTTCTCCCGGAGACTCTTTTGTTCCAGCTAAAAGTGAACCTAACATCACACAATCAGCACCTGCAGCAATAGCTTTAGGAATATCTCCTGTATAACGAATTCCACCATCAGCAATCACAGGAACTCCTGAACCTTTGATAGCAGCAGCTACTTCTAATACCGCTGAAAACTGAGGAAATCCAACACCAGCTACAATACGGGTAGTACAAATTGAACCAGGTCCAATTCCTACTTTTACTCCATCCGCTCCATTTTGAACTAAATATTGAGCAGCTTCTGGAGTAGCAATATTTCCAACGATTACATCTAAATCAGGAAATTGTGCTTTAACTAATTTTAAAACATCAACCACACCTTTAGTGTGTCCGTGAGCCGTATCAATAATTACAGCATCAACTCCTGCATTTACTAAAGCTGTAGCTCTTTCAACCGCATCTGCAGTAACTCCTAAAGCAGCTGCTACACGCAAACGTCCGTATTTATCTTTATTAGCGTTTGGTCTTTGGTTCAATTTAGTAATATCTCTAAATGTGATTAAACCCACTAATTTATTGTCTTTGTCTATTACAGGAAGTTTTTCGATTTTGTGTCCTTGTAAAACAACTTCTGCTTCTTGTAATGAAGTCCCTTCAGCTACAGTAACTAAGTTTTCCTTTGTCATTACTTCAACAATAGGACGAGTACTGTTTTTTTCGAAACGCAAATCACGGTTGGTAACAATTCCTTTCAATTTTTGATTTTCATCAACCACTGGAATTCCACCAATACCATATTCTTTCATTGCTGCTTTAGCATCAGCAACAGTAGCATTCAATGGTAAAGTAACTGGATCAATGATCATACCTGATTCGGCACGTTTCACTTTACGAACTTTGGCAGCTTGCTGCTCAATAGTCATATTTTTATGTAAAACACCTATTCCACCTTCTTGTGCCATAGCAATTGCCATAGAACTTTCGGTTACGGTATCCATAGCTGCAGATACAATAGGAACGTTAAGTGTTATGTTTCTTGAAAATTTTGTTTGGATACTCACCTCGCGAGGAAGCACATGTGAGTAATTAGGAACTAATAATACATCATCGTAAGTTAAACCTTCGCCGATAATCTTGGAGTTGTGTGCTATCATGTTGCAATTTCTAGTTGAATTGCGTGCAAATATAGCAAATTATTTTGATTTTTTAAAATTCAGAATCCAATTAATTTAACATTAACTTTTAGGTAACACTAAAGCCTTAGGTAATTGGAATGAAATAAACGCTGTTTTTTTAACATATAAGTCAGATAAGTTTTTACTTTATCTACTTCTCCTCCTTAATAAGTATATAGTTTTATAAATCAGATCATATAAGCTAAGGGAGTTTATATTCTTTTTTTGCATTACTGAGATCTCTATCAATATGGTGGTTCATTACTATCTGCGAAAATAAAATTAAATCCAAATTGGAACGAAAGACTATTGGCTTTAGACACATCGCGGTATTCTAATAAATTATCAGCCATAAAATACATATTGAACTTTCCAAGATTAGCCGATAATCCCAATCCAACATTAGTGTAAGAATACGAATCCAGTGTATAAGTCGCTTTCACCTGAAATTGGTCTGAAATATTTCTTTGATAAAAACCCGTCAACGCCGTTATAGGCATTCTTGGTGTACTCATTACAAAAAGTTGTGCTCCTACTGCATTTTTATAACGCTTGTCTGCTGTTATACAAACGCAATCATCATCTGAAGGAGTTCCATACGAATACTGATACGAAGCATTCAATTTCACGGGACGCCAAGTAGTGTATTTATTATATAAAGTATCTAATTTAACTGCTTCTTTAAAATCACTGTACACACCGTCAGGATTATTGTTATCTGTAAAATTAGGATTGATTCCTTCGTATTTATAATAACCTCTGTAAGTGAAATTTTCAACATCTTTGGTATGTCTTATAAATCCAACATCCAGAATACTAGCTGTAATTTGGGTGTTTTTTTTAGGATAATAAGTAAAACCCAAATCAAACCCAAAACCTAAATCACCACCTAATAGCAATTGTTTTCTAACATCAGTCGCAACATCACCATCATAATCATCAGCAATATATTTTGAAATTCCTGAAGTATTTAACCTCATATCCGAATTAATTTCTTGCTCATACATTGTGGTATTGGAAGGTCTTGTAATTATCGAACCTGAATTTTTTGTAGAAGTTGCATTGAAACTACTAAAATAAACTTTAGCTCTTCCCCCTACTATAAATTTTTCGGAAAGATTTTTATGATAACCTACATGCAACACCGATAGCATTTCGGCTTTTACATTCAAATCGGATAAATTAAAAGTTTTACCAATGTAATTTTGATTTCCGTCTAAAGCTAAAATTGCTAAATCCTTCGGCATATAACTCCACAAATCAAATTCCTGATACATCCCGAATGACAGGTATCCTTTGTTTTCGAGCCAATCGCCTAATTTAATTCCGCCGTTAAAAATCTCGATTTGCTCGTTTACCGCTACGTGATCTCTTCTTGTTGTAGAATAGACTACATTTCGTAATTTCTGATTGAAATCGACTCCATCATTGGCAAACAAATCATAAGCCGAAAATCCGGTTGTACCTACTTTAAAAGACATTCCGGAAAGTAACGGAACTCCAAAATAGTATTTGTACTTGAAATCGGCACCAGGATTAGTCATCAACGACTGCGGAACGGAAGTGAAATTATATAAAATTTGCTTGTTCTGAGAAAAACAATTTACAGCAAGGAATAATCCTAAAATTAAAAGTACTTTTCTCATTGTATTTCTAAATAAGCCGTTGCATTAGAACGCAATATTAAATTTCCAATACTATTTTTATTCAAAGCCGGACCAGGAGCCATAGCAATTAGAAAGCCCATTTTTCTGGCACTTTTTAATAAATCCAATCTGGCATTTTCAAAAACTTCAGTTCTTGTAATTGTATTGGGAGTACCTGTATAAGCAGGAACAACAAATTGTATCGTTGTCAGAGCTTCATCATTTTCAGTCATTAAAACAATTGTCAATGTGTATGCTCTATTGATAGTATTATTGATTTCGAAATAAAAATCGGCTCTTTGTAAATAATCATTTAGATATTCATCTCTAAATACATCAAATTCCTGATCATCAAAAGCTAAATCTAATTGTGAACCATCATTACCAACAAATGTTGTTGCAGGAACATTAAAATAACTAAAATTACCAACATAGGTGGGCTTTAATTTCAAATCATTTGCCTGATCAAAATTTAAGTCGCTGGAGCAAGAAAAACTACAACCTATAAGAAGGATAAAGCCAATTAATCTATTTAAGTATTTTTTCATCGGGGGATTTGAAATGGATTTAGCTTTAAAACGCTATTTAAAATAAATTAGTATAATCAATAAAAGTGTTTAAACACTTTAGAAGCTTCATTGTAAGCACTTTCAAAACTCAATGGATTCAGATTCAGCTTTTCTTTAGTTGCCGTAAAGTAAGACAATAATTTTTCGGTAGGCATATTGCCCGTCAATTCATCTTTAGCCATTGGACAGCCACCAAAACCCTGAATTGCACCATCATATCTCCGGCAACCTGCCTGATGTGCTGCTTCTATTTTTTCGAACCATTTATCGTAAGTGGTATGCAAATGAGCACCAAATTCAATTTCAGGATATTTAGGAATTAAATTCGAAAACAAATATCGAATTACTTCTGGTGTAGAACTTCCAACAGTATCCGAAAGCGAAAGTATTTTTACGCCCATAGCCGCTAATTTTTGCGTCCACTCCCCCACAATATCTACATTCCAGGGATCTCCATAAGGATTTCCAAAGCCCATAGACAAATATGCCACAACTTCTTTATCCTTTTTATCAGCGATTTCCAGAATTTCTTGTAAACTGATAATTGACTGCGCAATGGTTTTGTGCGTATTTCGCATTTGGAAATTTTCTGAAATCGAAAATGGAAAACCTAAATATTGAATGGGTTCAAATTGAGCCGCCATTTCAGCACCCTGAGTATTGGCAATAATGGCTAATAGTTTACTGGAGGTTTGGGATAAATCCAATTGGTCTAAAACTGCTGCCGTATCCTGCATTTGCGGAACTGCCCTTGGCGAAACAAAACTCCCAAAATCAATCGTATCAAATCCTACCCGCAATAAAGACTGAATATACGCAACCTTATTCTCAGTAGGAATAAAGCTTTTAATGCCTTGCATGGCATCCCGTGGACATTCTATAATTTTTATTGGTTCCATAGATTTCAAAGATACTAAAACTTGCAAAGTGGCAAAATTTAGAACCAACAAAAAAGCGCAACTCTATTGAAGAATTACGCTTTTATATTTTTTACACAAAGATTCATAAAGAAACCTCAGAGCTACACAAAGAAATTTAAAAAACTTTACCGCAAAGTTGACAGAGTCAAAAAACAATCCGTTTTAAACAAAAAAACTTAGCGAATCTTAGCGATTTTCTTTGTGAATCTTTGCGTTATAATCCAGTCGTTAATTACAAACGACTTAAAATCTTTTTATTGATGGCTTTTACCAGAGCTGGACCTTCATAAATAAATCCAGTATACAGTTGTACCAAACTTGCTCCAGCTTCTAATTTTTCGATAGCATCATCGGCAGAATGAATTCCTCCTACTCCAATAATTGGGAAAGCCTTATTACTTTTTTGCGAAAGAAAACGAATCACCTCAGTAGAACGTTTGGTCAACGGTTTTCCTGACAATCCGCCCATTTCCGATTTATTTTCTGATTGTAAGCCTTCACGGGAAATAGTCGTATTAGTCGCAATTACACCTGCAATCTTTGTTTCATTGACAATATCAATAATATCTAATAACTGCTCGTCAGTCAAATCGGGAGCAATTTTTAATAAAATTGGTTTTTGTTTTGGCTTAGCCAAATTTTTATTCTGTAGCGTTTGCAACAACTGTGTCAAAGGCTCTTTATCTTGTAAAGCTCTTAAGTTTGGTGTATTTGGCGAACTTACATTCACCACAAAATAATCAACATAATAATATAAAGCATCAAAACAAATTTCATAATCTGAAGTAGCTTCTTCGTTTGGAGTCAATTTATTTTTACCAATGTTTCCACCAATTAAAACACCTGGATTTGATTTCAGTCTTTCTACTGCTTCCAGAACACCACCATTATTAAATCCCATTCGGTTAATAATAGCCGAATCTTCTCTAAGGCGAAACAAACGTGTTTTTGGATTTCCTTCCTGCCCTTTCGGTGTTAAAGTTCCTATTTCGATGAATCCAAAACCAAAGTTGGATAACTCCTTGTATAATTTGGCATCCTTATCAAAACCAGCAGCTAAACCTACAGGGTTTTTAAATTTCAATCCAAATACTTCTGTTTCTAATCTTTTATCATTTACCAAATAAAGCGACTTATAAATGGTTGAAAAGCCTGGTATTTTAGAAGTGATACGAACTAAAGAAAATGTAAAATGATGTATTTTTTCTGGATCAAAACAAAAGAAGAGCGGTCGGATAAGCTGTTTATACATAGGATTTTAATTTGTGGTGCAAAAATAGAATTATCTAATGGATAATTAAATATTTCTAAAAAAATTATACAACAGTATTTGTTTTCAATACTGTTTACGCACAATCATCGATAAACATTAGTTAAATAAAGCACAAAACATTTTAAAAAAATATTCACAAGACACTAAATTACAACAACTTATAAAAACCCAACTTTAATACTTATTTCGAAATCTTAAAAAAATGGCTTTTTTAAAAGGATATTTCTTAACTTGTAAATAACAAATTATAAAACACAATTCATTTTTATTAATTTAAAAACGTAAAATCATGAAACTAAAATTAATTTTAACTGCAGTATTGCTTTCGAGCTTTCAACTTTTCTTTGCTCAGAATACAACTAATGAAACTATAAATACAGTAAAAGCAGATACAATAAACAAATTAAACACCGTAGTTGCTAGCACGTCAACTACAGCCGTTGACAAAGAGACACTCAGAAAAGAAGCAAAAGAGCTTAAAGCAAAAATGCGAGAAGAGAAAAAAGCATTAAAAGAAGCTAAAAAAGCAGAGCAGGAAAAAAAGGATTTTGAAAAAGAACAAAAAGCATTCACAAAACAACAAGACAGAATTCTTTCAGGAGAAAAAACAGTTAACAAAATAAAAACTAAAATTTCCAGAGAAGAAAAAAGCTTAGCTAAAAACAAAGAAAAATTCGAAAAGAAAAAATCAAGAGGAAAATTAGATCCTACTGAAATTGAACAAGAAAATATCAAAATCAGTAAACAACAAATTAAAATAAACAAACTAAATGATGACCTCACTAAAGCTGAAGAAAAATTAAGCAAATCGAGAAGTTAAATAGTTCTAACTTAAAATGAGCTGCAAATTCGACAATTAACTCCATTAAAAACGGAATAATTAATTGATGAATTTGCAGTTTTTTTTTAGCTAAACTCTCACTACTTTTAAACAAAATTAGATAACAATGAAAACAAATAAAGACTGGCATCAAAAACATTATGATAGCCTGGAATTTGGAAGCCGAATTGCAGATGCAGTAGCCAAAGGAATGGGATCCTGGAGTTTTATAATTATTCAAACCGCATTTGTAATTGTTTGGATGGGATTGAATCTTATTGCTTATTTCAAACATTGGGATGCTTATCCATTTATCCTGTTGAACCTTTTGTTTTCTACTCAGGCGGCTTATGCAGCTCCTATTATTATGATGGCACAAAACCGTCAAAACGAAAGAGACCGCATTCAGGCACAGGAAGATTACACCACTAATAAAGAAGCCAAACTAGAAATTGAAGCACTTGCAAAAAAACTCAACTCTATTGATGTAGAGAAATTAGACAAAATAATCCAAATGCTGGAAAAGATGAAATAAAACTTAACACAGTAAGCCTTAAATTAATTCTATATTTGCCAGTCCATACAAATACCACTTTATGCAACATATCATTGATCGTTTTATTAGTTATGTAACTATTGATACTGAATCCAATCCAAATTCAGAAACCACTCCAAGTACCGAAAAACAATGGGTTTTAGCCAATAAATTAGTCGAAGAACTAAAAGCTATTGGAATGCAAGACGTTAGTATTGACAACAAAGCTTACATTATGGCTACTTTGCCAAGCAATGTAGAACACGAAGTTCCAACCATTGGATTTATTTCTCATTTTGACACTTCGCCTGATTTTTCGGGAGCCAATGTAAAACCGCAAATTGTAAAAGAATATGACGGAAAAGACATTGTACTGAACGCAGCAAAAAACATCGTTTTATCTCCAAATTATTTTAAAGATTTATTACAATACAAAGGAAAAACGATAATTACTACTGACGGAACGACATTATTGGGCGCAGATGATAAAGCTGGAATTACCGAAATTGTAACTGCCATGGAATTCCTGATCCAAAATCCAGAAATTAAACATGGAAAAATTCAGGTTGGTTTTACTCCTGATGAAGAAATTGGTCGGGGAGCCCATTTTTTTGATGTAGAGAAATTTGGCGCACAATGGGCATACACGTTGGATGGAAGTCAGATAGGCGAATTAGAATATGAAAATTTTAATGCGGCTGGAGCCAAAATTACTTTCAAAGGAAAAAGTGTTCATCCGGGTTATGCCAAAGGAAAAATGATCAACTCGATGCTGATTGCAAATGCTTTTATTAGCGAATTGCCTTCAGATGAAGTTCCTGAAAAAACCAAAGGATATGAAGGATTTTATCATGTACACCATTTTAACGGAAGCATTGAAGAAACAGTTGTCGAACTAATTATAAGAGATCACAACAGTAAAAAATTCGAAAAAAGAAAAGAGAAAATCCAGAAAATTGCGAGCAAAATCAATAAGAAATTTGCGAAACAATTTGGCGGAGATATTGTCATTGCTGAAATAAAAGATCAATATTACAATATGAAGGAAAAAGTAGTTCCTGTAAAACATATTGTAGATATTGCCGAAAAAGCAATGAAAGAACTAAACATAAAACCCATTATAAAACCGATTCGTGGTGGAACCGATGGTTCGCAATTATCTTATATGGGATTGCCTTGTCCAAACATCTTTGCTGGAGGTCATAACTTTCACGGAAAATACGAATACGTCCCTGTAGAAAGCATGCAAAAAGCGGTAGAAGTAATTGTAAAAATTGCCGAACTTACAGCTTTACCCAACTTTGGTCTGGAACAACCTAAAAAAAGAAAATAAAACTTCAACTCCATACCCAAAAACCGATACAGCAATGTGTCGGTTTTTTTATTTCTAATAATTAAAATTGTCCTTTTAATTAAAACATTTAGAGCCAAGGACTCGACACATTTCTAAGGTTAATTTTCAAAAAAACTTAACATTGAAACCCATTTATAAATTGTATTTTTACTTACATTGATTTTACAATTACGTAACTTTTAATACATTATCACTATGATTAAAAAAGAAACAAACGAGAAAGAAGCTAACGATGCTACTCCTCAGGAACCGTTAAAAGAAGTTAAGCCTACAACTAGAAAACAACCTACAACAAGAAAACCAAGAGTTACACCAAAACCAGTTGCTCCGCCGATAGAAGAAGCTCCAGAAATTGTGGAAGAAATAATTGAAGAAGTTCCCCCAGTAAACGAAGAGATACTAGTTGCCTCAACAACTGAGAAGGATGATGCGGCTGTTGCAAAAAAAGCTGAAAAGAAAAAATCGAAAGACAAAGAAAAAAAGAAAGCTTTAAAAGCAAAGGCTAAAGAAAAAGCGAA
>Ga0247814_10002428_pt1 | contig 10311 bp, 10 predicted proteins | sample UWRJL179409R1_FD_179947 | JGI IMG/M metagenome (GOLD analysis project Ga0247814, IMG submission 179947) | Plant litter microbial communities from Arlington Agricultural Research Station in Wisconsin, United States - UWRJ-L179-409R-1 | ecosystem: Environmental > Terrestrial > Plant litter >... | reverse complement strand
GCCGTCGGGGAAACCGCCGTACGGCTGGAACAGGTCGGGATAGGACTCGTTGCCGCCCAGGCCCAGGCCGGCCGCGATATTGAGCGACATCTGGTGGCCGCCGTGCGGGATGCAGCGTTTGGGCGACCAGCCGTGCTCGCGCAGCATGTCGAGCGTGCGCAGGTATTCGACCAGGCCATAACTGAGGGCGCAATCGAATTGCAGCCAGTCGCGATCGGCGCGCATGCCGCCGTAGCGGATCAGGTTGCGCGCATCCTGCATCGAGAACAGGTCTTCGCCGGTCGCCATTGGATTCTGGTAGTAGTTGCGCAGCGTGGCCTGCAGTTCGAAGTCGAGCGGGTCGCCCGGTTCCTCGAACCAGAACAGGTCGTATTGCGACAGCGCCTTGGCGTAGGCGATGGCGGTGTCGAGGTCGAAGCGCCCGTTGGCGTCGACCGCCAGCTTCTGTCCGTCCTGCAAAACGGAGAGGACCGAGTCGATGCGGCGCAGGTCTTCGTCGAGCGAGGCGCCGCCGATCTTTTTCTTGACCACCGTGTAGCCGCGGTCGATGTAGCTGCGCATTTCGTCCTTGAGCTTGTCGTGGCTCTGGCCCGGGTAGTAATAACCGCCGGCGGCGTAGACGAAGATATTGCGGTCGGGTGTGCCGTTGCCGTAGCGGTCGGCCAGCAGCTGGAACAGCGGCTTGCCTTCGATCTTGGCGACCGCGTCCCAGATCGCCATGTCGATTGTGCCGATCGCCACCGAACGCTCGCCGTGGCCCCCCGGCTTTTCGTTGGTGAACATCGCGTTCCAGATTTTATGGGGATCGAGGTTGGTGCCGGCGGCGTCGACCAGGCTGTCCGGGTCGGCTTCGAGCACGCGCGGGATGAACCGTTCGCGCATCAGCTTGCCCTGGCCGTAGCGGCCGTTCGAGTTGAAGCCGTAGCCAATGACGGGCTTGCCGTCGCGGATCACGTCGGTGACCACGGCGACGAGGCTGAGCGTCATCTTGCTGAAGTCGATGTAGGCGTTGCGGATGGGGGAACTGATCGGTACGGTTTTTTCGCGGATGTCAACGATTTTCAAGTGGGTCTCCTGAAGGTTGCAAGGGCTGGCTCGTCCAGCGCATCTGCTAAGATTACTCTTCAATGGAGGCCACACAAGCCACCCAAAATAACTTCATAATTCAGCTGAAATGAATACTGATCTTGCCCCCGACCTGACATTTTTCGTGCTGCTTGCCAAGCTGGGCAATATGGCGGCGACGGCGCGCGAGCTTGGTGTGACGCCACCGGCCGTGACCCGGCGCCTGACCCTGATGGAGCAGCGCCTGGGCGTGCAACTGGTGAACCGCACCACGCGCCGCTTGAGCCTGACGAGCGAAGGCGAACGCTACCTGGCGCAGGCGGCGCAGATCCTGCACAGCATCCGCGACATGGAGGAATCGATCTCGAGCGGCCGGGCCGAACCGAAAGGGCTGCTCAGGGTGAACGCGACGCCGGGGTTCGGGCGCACGCACATCGCGCCCCTGCTCTCGCGCTTCGCGCACGCCCATCCCGAGGTGGAAGTGGAGCTGCAGCTGACCGACCGGTCTATCGGCCTGGTCGAGGAAGCGTACGATCTCGCCATCCGCTTCGGCGAGCTGCCCGATACGCGCCTGTCAGCCAGGAAACTGATGGCCAACCGGCGCTTCCTGTGCGCGTCACCGGCCTACCTGAAGCACGCCGGCGAACCGAAGACGCCGCAGGACTTGCAGCGCCACCGCTGCATCCTGCACCGCCAGAACGACGACGTGTATGGCACGTGGCGCTTACAGAAAGGGAAGAGGTTCGAACTGGTGAAGGTGCGCGGCGCGGTCTCGAGCAACGACGGCGACGTGGTCATGAACTGGGCGCTGGAAGGGCACGGCATCGTGCAGCGCTCGGAGTGGGACGCCGCCAAATACCTGGCCAGCGGGCGCTTGCAGCAAGTGATGCCGGCCTACACCCTGCCCGATGCGGACCTGTATGTGTACTACCTGAGCCGGCACAATTTGCCCGCCAAGATACGGACATTCGTCGATTTCCTGGCCGATCACTTCGCCGGCCAGGCCGACCGTATCAAGCGGGAAGCTGCTTGAGCTTGTGGACGGCGCCGTGCTCGATCAGGTCCGGCAATTGCACGCGCAAGGCGCTGATGTGTGGCGTGGCGTCATGCGCGTCGAGCGCAGCCTGGCTGGCCCAGCTTTCAAAAAAGACGAAGCGGCGCGGCTCGGCGATATCCTGGTGCAGGTCGTAATAATGCACGCCCGCTTCGGCGCGTGTGGGCGCCACGATGCTGCCCAGCAGGGCGGCAAGTTCCTCGGTCTTGCCAGGCTTGGCAACGAAGGTGGCGACGACTTTGACGGTATCTGGCATGGGGTTCCTTTGAAAGTGGGAGGATGGCGGCGCGTCAGGCAACTTCGCTCAGCGTGACGGCGGCCCCGCCCTGCGCGCTGGCCAGTTGCGACAGCGTCTCGAACAACTCGGTATTGTCGCGCGTGTTGCGCCATGCGTTGTCGATGCGCTTGTAGTGATAACCGCCGGCCTTGGCGGCAACCCACATCTCTTGCAGCGGGGCCTGGCTGTTGACGATGATCTTGGTGCCGTTGTCGATGAATTCGATCTCCAGCACATTGCCGCTGCGCTTGCATTCGACGTCGACCACATCGGCGTCGCAAGCGCGGTCCAGTGCGGCCTCGATGCTGTTCAACGTGGTGTTGGCCAGGTCCAAAAATTCTGTTTCGCTCATGCTACACTCCGGGATCTGATAATCAATCTGTGATTCTAATCGTGAAGTCAACTTTTGCGTTTCTGTGTGCCGCTTTTGCACTGTCCGGCTGCGGCCAGATGGGCCCGCTGTACATGCCGAACATCCCTGCGGCGCCGACGCCGGCCGCCGCCACGCCAGGTCCCATGACGGTCTTGCCGCCGGCAGCCACGCCCGGCACACCCGCATCGCAACAGCCCACGCCGCCTGGCGCTACTCCCGTCTCTGATCAACAATAACCATGTCGCACTTCACTTATCTGGACGGCGTCCTGCACGCCGAGCGCACCCCTTTGCCACAAATCGCCGAAGCGTTCGGCACGCCGGCGTACGTGTATTCGAAGGCGCAGCTGCTGGAGAACTACGCGGCCTATGCCGACGCCTGCCTCGGGCGTGACGCGCTGGTCTGCTATGCGATGAAGGCCAATTCGAACCTGGCCATCCTCGATCTGCTGGCCCGCCAGGGCGCCGGCTTCGACATCGTCTCGGGCGGCGAATTGCTGCGCGTGCTGGCCGTCGGCGGCGATCCCGGCAAGGTGATTTTTTCGGGCGTGGGCAAGAGCGAAGATGAAATGCGCCTGGCGCTCGAGCACGGCATTTTGTGCTTCAACGTCGAATCGATTCCCGAGCTGCACCGCCTCAACGAAGTAGCCAGCGCCATGGGCAAGCGCGCACCGGTGTCGCTGCGCGTGAACCCGAACGTGGACGCCAAAACCCACCCGTACATCGCCACCGGCCTGAAGGCGAACAAATTCGGCGTGGCATTCGACGACGCGCTCGCGACCTACCGCACGGCAGCGGCCCTGCCGCACCTGGATGTAGTCGGCATCGACTGCCACATCGGCTCGCAGTTGCTGGACGACGCGCCGCTGCTCGAAGCACTGGATAAACTTGTCGAACTGATCGATACGCTGTCGCACGAAGGCATCACGCTGCACCACCTCGATATCGGCGGCGGCATTGGCGTCGACTACGGCGAACAGGGAGAAGCACCGCCGGTGGCCGTGGCCGATTACCTGGCACGCCTGTTCGCACGCATCGACGCGTGGCGCGCACGCAGCCACGACGGCCGCCCGATCAAGGTCATTTTCGAGCCGGGCCGCTCGATCGTCGGCAATGTCGGCGTGCTGTTGACCCGCGTGGAATACATCAAGCCGGGCGTGGAAAAGAACTTCTGCATCGTCGACGCGGCCATGAACGACATGATGCGTCCGGCCATGTACCAGGCCTGGATGAACATGGCACCCGTGGTGCAGCGCGACGGCAATGCCGCCAATTACGATGTGGTGGGACCGGTGTGCGAGTCGGGCGACTGGCTGGCCAAGGACCGCATCCTGAGCGTGGCCGCCGGCGATTTGCTGGTGATGCACACGGCCGGCGCGTATGGCATGACGATGGCGTCGAACTACAACACGCGTGGCCGGGCGGTGGAGATTCTGGTCGACGGCGACCAGGTGCACGTGGTGCGCCAGCGCGAGTTGCCGGCCGATTTGTTCAAGCTGGAGTCGGTCATCCCCGCGTAGGCGGGGACCCATAGCATGGCGCCGCGAGTAAGCGACTTATCCGACTTCGGATAGGTGGCATGGCCCCCCGCCTTCGCGGGGGTGACGTGTTAACAATCAAGCGCGTGCCGGTTGCGCTTTGGCTTTCCTGGTCATGCTCCAATACACCCGCGCCCCCAGCAACACCGCCACGATCACCGCAAACAACAACGGCTGGCCGATATTGTTCTTGGCTGCCTTCATCCACCAGTAATGCAGGATGCCGAGCGGCGCGATGATGTAAATGAGGCGGTGGATCCACTGCCAGCGCTTGCCGCCGAGTTTGCGGATCATGGCGTTGTTGCTGGTCACCGCCAGCGGAATCAACAACACGAACGCGATGAAGCCAACGGTAATGAACGGCCGCTTGAGCACATCCTTCCACATCTCCGCGACATCGAAAAAGTGGTCGAACCACAGGAATGCGGTGAAGTGGATGACGGCATAAAAGAACGCATACAGTCCCACCATGCGGCGCAGGCGTACCAGCCAGTTCCATTTCAACAGGCGCCGCAGCGGCGTCACGCAAAGGGTCATGACCAGGAAATACAAGGTCCAGTCGCCGCTGCTGTGCGTGATGAACGCCAATGGGTCCGTCAGGGACCCCATCACGCTCAGGTACACGAGGCGCGCGAAGGGAACCAGCGCCAGGATGAAGATGGCGGCTTTCAGTCCCTTGAATTGTCGGGGAGTGGGATTGAACGCCATCAGAAGAATTTTTTCAGGTCCATGCCGGCGTACAGCGACGCGACTTCAGGATAGCCGTTGAACATCAGCGTCTTGCGCTTCTTCTGGAAGAACCCGTCTTCGCCGATGCGCCGTTCGGTCGCCTGCGACCAGCGCGGGTGGTCCACATTCGGATTCACGTTCGAATAAAAGCCGTATTCGGACGGCGCCGAGATATTCCACGCAGTGCGCGGCTGTTCTTTGAGGAAGCGGATCTTGACGATCGACTTGGCGGATTTGAAACCGTATTTCCACGGCAGCACCATGCGCACCGGCGCGCCATTCTGGTTCGGCAGCACCTGGCCGTACATGCCCACCGTCAGCAGCGCCAGCGGGTGCATGGCTTCGTCCATGCGCAAACCTTCCACGTACGGCCACTCGAGTACGCGGCTGCGGATGCCGGGCATCTGCGTTTTGTCGGCCAGCGTGGTGAACTCGATATATTTGGCGGCGCCCGTCGGCTCGACCTTCCTGATCAGGTTCGACAGCGAATAGCCAACCCACGGGATGACCATCGACCAGCCTTCCACGCAGCGCAGCCGGTAGATGCGCTCTTCCAGCGGCGCGATTTTCATCAAGCTGTCGAGGTCGAGCGTCATCGGCTTTTTGACTTCGCCTTCGATCTGCACCGTCCACGGGCGCGGTTTGAGCGTGTGGGCGTTCTCGGCCGGATCGCTTTTGTCGGTGCCGAATTCAAAGAAATTATTGTAGGTGGTGGCGTCTTTCACCGGCGTAAGCGGCTCGGTGGTGGACAGGGCGGCGTTGCGTGTGGCGGCAATCTTGGCGCCGCTTGGTGCTTGCGCGAAGGCTTCACGGTTGGCCATTTCCCAGAGTGCACCACCGGCGACAGCACCCAGCGCCATCTTCGCGATGAACTGGCGCCGCGCTTCGTAGATGGCCTGGGGCGTGATTTCCGAGCCGAGGGGAACGGCGTGGGAGGAACTGCGTTTGATCAGCATGTGGAACTCCGGCAAATGTGGAAAAGCGTATTGATTGCGCTTAACAGTACACCATTTGCCGGAGTTTGGCCGCGGGGATGCCGGGTCAGGACCTGCGTTAAAGCTTCCCGTAAGAATGCAGGCCGGACAAGAACATGTTCACGCCCAGGAAGGCGAACGTCGTGACCAGCAGCCCCACGACAGCCCACCACGCTGCGGCGCGGCCGCGCAGGCCGGCCATCAGGCGCATGTGCAGCCAGGCCGCGTAGTTGAGCCAGACGATCAGGGCCCAGGTTTCCTTCGGGTCCCACGACCAGTAACCGCCCCACGCGTCGGCGGCCCACAGGGCGCCGAGGATGGTGGCAACCGTGAAAAAAGCGAAGCCGACGGAAATGGCCTTGTACATGACGTCGTCGAGCACGTCCAGCGCCGGCAGGCGGTCGACAAAAATGCCGTGCGACTTGAGCAGGTAAGCGACCGCCACCATGGCGGCCAGGGCGAAAGTGCCGTAGCCGATGAAATTGGCCGGCACGTGGATTTTCATCCACCAGCTTTGCAGGGCCGGGACCAAAGGCTGGATGTCGGCGGCGTCGCGCGCGACCGTGTACCAGAGCAGGAAACCGACGGCAGCCGTAATGACCAGCATGACGAACGCGCCCAGTTGGCGGGTTTTGTAATGCTGCTCGTAGTACAGGTAGAACAGCGCCGTGATCATCGAAAACAGGATGAACACTTCATACAGGTTCGAGACCGGAATGTGGCCGACGTCGCTGCCGATCAGGTACGACTCGTACCAGCGCACCATCATGCCGGTAAAGCCCAGCACGACCGCCGCCCAGCACAGCTTGGAGCCGATGGACGCGCCGCTTGGCGAGCGCGCCAATAAACCGATCCAGTAAAACACGGTGGAGAACACGAACAACGCGCTCATCCAGAGAATCGCCGACTGGCTCGACAGCATGTATTTCAGCAGGAATTTTTTGTTCGCCATGTCGAGCGAACCGCCGTACTGCGAAATGGCCAGCAGCGCCAGCAACGCGACCAGGGGCATCAGCCAGCGCACCGATTTGAAGTGCCAGCCCAGCGCGGCAAAGGTCGGCGCGGCCAGGAAGAGGATGGTTTTTTCGTAGTAGTCCATGTAGCCGCCGTAGCGGCTCAATGCGAACAGGACGGCGGCCAGCAGGCCGGCGCCGAAGAGCCAGTCGACGGCGCTCAAGCGGCGGAAGTAGCCATCAGGACGGGTATAGGTTTCAGTGCTTGTCAGTTGCATGGGGTTCTCCTGCGGCCAGACTACGCCAGTTGCGGCAATTTGCGTGCCAAATCTTGGTATTCAGTTTCGAAATCGAGCGTTTTGCGCTGCGTACTCATTGCCATCAATGCATGTGCGCCATCGCTGTCGTCCGTCAGCCACACCCACAGGCGCCGCTCGCGCACGTAAAACATGGAAAACACGCCCAGGATCAGCAGGATGCAGCCCAGGTAGACGACGTTCTTGCCCGGCGAACGGGTCACCTGCAGCACCGACGCTTTCACTTCCGTAAAATCGTCCAGCTGCAGATAAACAGGTGCAGCATAAAACACATTGTCCGACAGTGCATTCAGGCTCAGTTGCAGGAAGCGGCCGTTCTGCTGGTCCGCCGCCACCGGCGGCATGCCGGCGCGCGCGTGGGCCGCTTGCCACAACTCCCACATCACGCCGTTGAGCATCTTCATGAACAGGTCGGCAGCGCGTTCCTGTTCGCCCGCCGGGATCTTTTCCAGGAACTTGGCCACGCCGGCGTAACCGCCGTCGCCCACGCCCTGGCCGGCAAAAATATCCAGCGTCCTGGCGGCCGACGTGGCCAGTTGCGCGGTCAACTCCGTGGCGCCGCCGCTGGGCGCCACGCGCGCGGCGTAGGCGCGCGCTGCCACCACGCGCAGGGCCGGGTCGGCCAGTGCGGCGCGCAGCAGCATCCACTCGCGCACGCTGTGGTTGGCGTCGGCGGGAATGCGCAGGTAGCTGAAGTTTTCGGACGGATCGCTGCGCATGCCGGCCAAAAACACTTCGGCGCCCTCGAGCGTGACCGGCTGCATGTAGTTCAGGTACTCGCGCGCCTGGCCGGTCTGGTCGCGCAGCTTGTATTGCACGCTCGGGCCGACGTTTTTCAAATCCTTGTTGTTGGCGTTCTTGCCGGCCGAACCGGAATGTTTATCCAAACCCTGGGCAAACTGCTCGCCGAACGACTGCCCTTTTTTGACGCCCCGCACATCGGCGCTTTGCGTGTTTTCCACGTTGAATGGACGGAAACCGGACCACTCGACCGTATAGCCGCCGCGCTGCAGGGCGGTGGCGCCGTTCACTTCGCCGGCGAAAGGAAATTCTTTGGTATCCGTGCCGGCCATGGGAAATCCGGTGAGTTTCAGTTTGCTGCCGCCGTCTTCGAAGCTGCTCTGGTAGACGGCCACGCCGCGGTAGATCAGCGGCTCGTTGACCTTGATGGTGGCCGGGAACTCCTTGCCGGTTTCATTGTCATGCACCACGACTTCACTGGCGAACAGGCGTGGCATGCCGGTCGAATAAAAGTCGATGATGAATTTGTTCAGCTTGATCGTGAACGGCAGCGGCTGGATCAGGATGCCGTCGGCGCGCGCGACGATGGCCGTATCGCTGGCCTGGCCCTCGGGAATCATCGTGTTGCCACGGAAGGTCGGATTGTCGCCACTTAAACGATGTTTCGCCGGAATCTGGGCAATCAGCCCCCCCCCTTGGTACGCCGTTTTGCCGAAGAAAAATTCCTGGAAGCGGATCGGCAAGTCGGAGTCGAGCATGCCGCCGACCAGGATCACGATAATGGCACTGTGGGCAAAGATGTAACCGAGCTTGTTGGCTGCGCCCTTCTTGGCGGCCACCAGGGTACCTTCTCCCTTGTCGACTATTTTAACGCCGTAGCCGGCATCCTTAAGGCGCTGCGCGGTCTGCGCGGCCAGGGCCGGGCGTGCGATCGGGGCGCGCCATTCGGCCTTATGGTGAAAATTGCGCAGCGAATCTTCGCGCACATTGTCGCGCCAGCTGCGCATGTCGCGCAGCATCTTGGGGCCGTTGCGGGTGATGCACAGCGCCGTCGAGGTAATCAACGCACCCAGGATCAGCAGGAACCACCAGCTCGAATACAGCGCATACAGGCTGAATTTGCCGAACACTTCCGCCCAGAAGGGGCCGAACTGGTTGATGTAATTGGGGGCCGGCTCATTCTGTTTCATGACGGTGCCGATCATCGACGCAATGGCGATGATGGTGAGCATGCTGATGGCAAAGCGCATCGACGAGACCAGCTCGACCAGTTCGGCCAGCCAGCGGCGCCGCGTGTGTAGTTCAATTCCTGTGGTGCTCATTCGACTATCCCATAACAAAAAAGGGCAGTCCGCTCGCGCGGCTGCCCCTGGCACATCCATTTTTCGAATCCGATTTATTTGACGCCGGCGATGTAGTCCGCCACCGCTTTCATCTCATCGTCCGACAGGCGTTTGGCCAGTGTCGTCATTTGCGCGCTGTTGCCGCGCTTATTATCCCTGAATGCCACCAACTGGGCCAGTGTGTAATCTTGCTGCTGGCCGGCCAGGCGCGGATACTGGATCGGAATGCCGGCGCCGGCGGCGCCATGACAGCTGGCGCAGGCGGCCACACCCTTCTCGGCAATCCCGCCGCGCCAGATTTTACGGCCCAATTCGACGGTGTCCTTGTTTTTGGCGGCGCCCGGTTTGCCGGGCTGGGTAGCCAAATACGCGGCCAGGTCGTGCTTTTCAGCGTCGGTCAAGGCTTTCGAATACGGCGTCATGATGGGATTGACGCGGCCGGGGGTCGTGAAATCGACCAGCTGCTTGTAAATATAGTGGGCGTTTTGACCGGACAATTTCGGGTTGGCGGCCATGGTGGAATTGCCGGCCGCGCCGTGGCAGGTCACGCAGGCAGGCAGATTGCGGGCAGTGTCGCCGGCGCTGTATAACGTGGCGCCTTTGGCTGGATCGGGCTTGGCAGCGGCGGCGGCAGGTGCGGCAGGCGCGGTGGCGGCAAAGGCACAGGCCGCGGTGCAAAACAATGCCGCAGCGACAACTGGTAAAAACGCACGATTCATTCAACCACCCTGAATAAGAGTCAAAAAAATGGTTCCGGGATTTACACTGCATCGATCTTTGCGGCCCCAATCCAGAGGGCAGACCATCCTTATTGTACAATAGAGTCCTTCGCTCCCCGCCTCATTTGTTGCACTTTTCACCTCTTCTTCCCCCATGTCCAAACTCTGGCAAGCCCGCTTCTTTACGACCGTGAATCAATTGCGCGATTTACCCGACACGCAAGTGCCG
>Ga0247814_10002426_pt1 | contig 10313 bp, 14 predicted proteins | sample UWRJL179409R1_FD_179947 | JGI IMG/M metagenome (GOLD analysis project Ga0247814, IMG submission 179947) | Plant litter microbial communities from Arlington Agricultural Research Station in Wisconsin, United States - UWRJ-L179-409R-1 | ecosystem: Environmental > Terrestrial > Plant litter >... | reverse complement strand
TGCCGTTGGAACTCAACCCGATCGCCGATGTCCAGATGGTGCTCTGCGTGGAGGCCCAGTTGAGCAAGGAGAGTGTGGAGGGTGGCGAGCCAGCTGTGTAGAGCCGCAGGCTGCCAGCTGTTGTGTCCGTCGGGTCTCCGAGAATGGACAACATTACTGCCGACGCTCCTGCGGGAACGAGGTTTGTGCCTGCGACCTGAATGTCCACGCTCTGCCCAGCGGAAACAGCCGTACCGGAGTCATAGAACTTTGTTGGGGTGCCCGGAACATAACCACCACCGGCCGTCGCTCCCGAGGTGTAGTAGCCCTGCAGGTCGATCACAATGTCCGTCGCAGCGGTCACGTAGATCTGGAATTTGCCGTCTGACCCCACCGGGATGGTCGCTGCATTCGCTTCCTTGCCCGTTGTCCACAGCAGCGAAGGGATGACCGTGTTTGGTGTGGCAACTCCGGTCTTGTCGGCCTTCAGGTTGCCCGTAGCAGTGGCATTCACCTCCGTGAGAACCACCTGAACCGCAGAAATGCCAGACGTCGGAGCTCCTCCCACCCCTGCCACCGATACGGGATACCACTTGCCTGCCGCCAACATCGTTCCCTTGTTGCCCGCATAGGTCGTCGTGCGGGAATCGTAGATGCGCTGCTGCAGTGCCGTGAACAACCCGCCAGTTGGCTCCTCCTCGACAGTTGAGGCAGCTGCGGAGGCGGTCAGCGCAGGTCCTCCGGCGAAGGCGATCGAGGACTGTCCCATCAGGCCGAGGAAGGCCAGAAAGGCGACGGATACGAATATCCGCTGTCGAAGAGATGTGCGCAACAGGAATCCTTTGGTTTCGTGCGGGAGGGGAGGCACTCACCAATACTTAGGTCGGCAGCGGGCCGTATGAAACATAACGCCAGCAGAATGGTCCGATAGTCAAAAAACGAGACGTACTTTACGAATGGCACCCCCAAAGCGGGGGGCGTTTCGGACATTTCGGTGCGGTCCCTTATCTCTTCGCTCCGCTCAGCTGGCCGGACGACTCGACCGAGCCTGTGGGGCCGCGAGATCGCTCGCCGCAGATTGAGGACCGATACAGCTGCTCCTATCGTCTTGAGCATGTCCGCGGCCCGGGACCTCGGCTACGAAGCCGTTGGCACCTACGCCGAAACGTTGGTCGCAGAACTGTCATGGCTGAATTCGGTCGGACGCACCACCCGAGTGACATTGTGGAGGCTTCCTTTGCAGATCGATACCTCAACTACAAACTCGAAGATGCGTATGCGCGCGCTCGAGGTTAGGCCAGCACACTCCGCCAGCTAGGCCGCCGCTTGCGTATCGCGGTCCTCACACATTCAGTTGTTTCTGGGTCTTTGCGAGAACTGCGAGAACGACAATCGCCGTGACACCACCTACAAAGATGGCGGCGGGCGTTCCGTAGCGCTAGCACCAGACGAGCTGTCGCCCTGAGGTCACCGTCCGACCCCAGCCGTGCAATCGATCGAGCCGGTGGGCGGTCAACGACGCTGCCGCTGGGAAAAACCGATAGATTCACGGTTACCGGAATACAAACGTGTCTGTTTGTTATGACCAGCAATGCGCCGAATTCTTCGTCAGACACGCACCATTCCTTGGTGCAGACGAACGATTCAAGTAATATTCGACTCTCTAGAAAGGCACGATATGGGCAACGTTGCAGGAGAATCAGGGCTCTGGTCTCGGCTTAGGAGTTGGCGGCCCGGCCAGGCACTGACCCCGCCGACAGACGCTGATTCGGTCGACGAGATCATTGCCGATCTGCAGCAAGGCACGTCGTCGCTCAGCGGCTCCGCCGAAACGGACAGGGACTAATGTGACTCTAGGGAACTCAGGGCCGCCGGACGCCGGACGGAACAGCGCAATTCTGCTTGACGAAATCCGCTTGGAAGTAGATATTGCGTGGCAACGGAAGGCATCTCTTGAGAACCGAGCTTTTGCCGTCCTGACCCTGAACCTGGCGGTCGCTACCCTCTATCTGGCGATCAGAACGCAGATCAGCATTGACGAGATAACAGTCGGGAGCGCCGCTTTCTGGGCGTTGGCAGCAACGTTCCTGTTCCTGCTCAGCTCCACCATCGGCGCAGTAGTCGCCGTGATCCCGCGCGGCTACCCGAAAATGAACATCGCGCGTATGGACTGGCTTGCTTCCCGTATCGATTCCAACATCCCGTTCGACGTCGTGTTCGCGAAATCCCGGCTCGGCAACCTTGCCACCGCTCACGACATGAATCAGTGGAAGGCCCTGGTCATCAGTTGGGTCCTCGTAGGCTCGGGCCTGATGGTCGTGGGGTTCGTTGGCGTGGTAGTTCTCAACTACCTCAAATGGTAGATCTAACTCAGAGCGCGACCGCACCCCGTGCCAAGTTGCCTGTCCGATGGCGCGATTGGGACATGAGCATCTCGTAGTTCCAGCGGCCTGTGGCGTAGGCTTTCGACTCCGCGGGATACCAGTGCTGGTCCCTTGGATCTTCCTTTTTGGGCCGCTTGCTCGGCTGCTGCTCGACCGCGTACGGGGGCACGAGCATCTGTCCCGGTAGGTGAACAAATAGCGGCGGGAACTGCCTAATCGGCTCGGTGCTGTTAAGGTCGCCCGCGCCCACAGCCGACGCGTCAAGCACCAACATCGCGTGTACGTTCGGTACGACCAGGTCTTTGCGGTGCTGGCGGTGAATGGCCTCCACAACCCAGACGTACTTCGGCAGTTGAATCATCGAGAATTGGCGTACCAGTTCCTTGTCGTGAGAAAGCCGATTCTGCATGCTCTCCTTCAAATCCACGCCCGTCGTCGCGTAAGTGCGAACGGTGAACTGCCGTTTGCTCAGACGGTGGGTGAACTCGTCGATGACGCGCTGAGCCACTGCTGCGTCCACTCCCATGGACGCCGCCCACTCGCTGGCTCGCAGCTGTCGCTGATTGGCGTATTGACTGAGCAGCCGCGTCCCGAGGCGCTCCGCCGTGTCGCCGGACATCCAGAGTGACCGGGGCAGTGGAACCAAAAAATCCGTTACGCCCTGCACCACTTCCGACACCACCTCAGCTACAGACAGCGCGTAGAAAGGTCCGTCAGAATCATCGCTAATGATGAAGTGAGTGACTTCGGAGCCCGGATCAGTGTCCATTGACTCGTCGCCCAGACGCGTGGGCTCGGGCTTCACAGGGTCACCCGATCCGGAGCCCTCCTCGGAAGCGAGTTCACGCGCTCGCTTCGCCTCCTCGCGGGCGATGAACGTGGAATCCGCTAGGTCTGACCGGCGAAAGTAGCCGGTAACAACTTGTGTATGGCGCATATCGCGGCGAACGATGATTACGGGGATCCCAGAATTGAGATACCTGCACACTGATGCGCTCACGTTCTCCGAGGTCCACGCCCAATCGCTCTCATCTTTAAGGGCTTTCAGGTTTGCCTTGTCTTGTATCGACTGACGATTGACCGGAGGGAAACTGCCAAGCTGCAGCTCGAAATTCTTCATTGCGGCTGCCATCTCGGCCCGGTCGGCCCAGCCGCTCCTGCGTGGCTGCCTGAGCTCGGCGCGTGTTAGCGCTTCGGGAGGCATGTCGGAGTTGCCGAGAATCGCGATCACTTCACTCGTGCTCACGCCCCCGGACGGATAGTGACGCCCGGTGGAGTCTCTCCAGCCGCTGGCTTGCGAGAAATGACCTGTCGGCCGGCGGGCGACCGCACTCCTCAGGACCGCGGTGTAATGACACGTCCATGCGCTGACATGGGCACACCGAAGTAAGTCACCGTCTTGCTCCATGAACGGCACACCAACCGCAACAAGGTAGACACCGAATATATTGACCGGCTCCATTACAGCCGTGCGGATTTGCGCACGCATTTTCTTGGCCTCGACTAACACCACGTTTCGGTTGCTGCGAACGTGCGAATTTGGCGTAACGATCGAGCGGCCAAATTTCCGCGACAACCGAGGTCGGACAATGGTGTAACCCAGGTAGGCCGAGGCCACATACGGTTCCCGCCGCTCACCGTCCGGTGCGTTAGGCGCGGCTACGGGCTTGCTGTTATCAGGCGCGTCCGTTGAGAGCGGTGGTTCAGCGGAGTGCTTGCCGGGCGCGGCCGACACAGCAGCCGAGGTGACTACGTCGAGAAGCCGCACCGGACGGGCATCGCCGACAGCCGTAGAGAAGAAGTGCAGCCTGCGAACGCCTGCAGCCATCGGCGCAAACGATGTTTCCTGCATGAGGGCGAGCTCACTGCGATAGTCAACGTCGAAATAGTTGTATTCGATCACGGCAGTCTCAGCCGAGTCGCAGAATGCGGCAAGAAGATGGAAACCAGGTTTCCAATGCTTCGGAATCTTTGCGCCATCCGCAAAGTCGAACTCTGCGTCCATGGACAGCGATTCGACCTCATTGGGAGTCGCGATCTCCAAGAGGACGAGTAGGCACAGCGCAGCGTTATCACACAAAGCGAGGATCTCGCCGGAAAGGGCGTCCTCGCGCTCGGTCACGTTCTCGCACATCCGTTCAGACTATCTCTGAATTGTGCTCGTTTTATTACTCCCGGTCGGAAGAAGTGGCGTGACCTGACGCAATTTGATGTGCATCGTCATCGAGGTCACTGAAACCCCGATCGATGATCGTGTAGTACTGAGACTCGTCAGCGAGCTTCACTTCCCCATACGCGGCGGAGTCAGCAATGTATTCCGATCCGATGGGACCAGGGCTGCGTGGCGTCAACCACGAGGTGATGCCACGAACAACAGTTCCATCAGTGAGAGCAATCACGCTGTCGCTGTTCTGTTCGTTCATTTTTCCCTCATTAGATGTCGCAAATCCGGTTAAACCAAGAAAACCATCGCTTGGCGAAGGTTTTCACGATTCTAGTGCTCCGCCTTGGTAAAGAACAATACTCAAGTTCTCAATAAAGACGGCGATAGATGGCCGGTGTTTTTCACACTAGCTCAATTTATCGATGCTGGAGGGCCAATGGGACATATTGACACACAACACTCACGGGCATTCACACTGGCTCTGACCCCCTGTCGCACGACGGTTGTCGCGTGCGCCCCCTCGGAATGTAGACATGCGGCAAGCGCACTGGAGGTGTCGAACACTGGGTGGGCGGTCTCGAGACGACTACCCCGTGGTACGTGATTGCCCCTTTGACTCCCGAACTCAGGCCTTCGTGTATGAAGGTCTTCGCGCGATGTTGGACACCGAAGACGTCTCACGACCGACGTTCGCACGGGTGGCCGTCTATTGTTCGGTTTCGCGGCGGACGCTCAGGGCATATTGGGACTGTGTGCCGGACCTGCTTTACGGTAACTTCCTCCACCTCGTCGAACCGATGCTCGTCTGGCCTGGAGAGGGGAATCGCAGCGCAAGACGTCGCTCTTCGACACTAATCCGCACGTGCTCATAGCTGGTGTGCGTCCTCAGCCAGCAAATGTCTTCACCCGTTCGACCTGGGTAGGGTCGCGACATCGACGTGGGTAACCTTCATCAGCTGTCGAGAAGGTGTCAAATGCGAGCGAGTGCAGTCAGCCCGACGACGCGTCCTGATACGTGATGCGCCGCTTGGACGCGCGGTTGCGCTCAAACATAAAAACGCACCATAAAACTCCGGTGGTCACTAGTGCTGCTCCGAGGAGTTCCGTGGCTGTTGGCCAGCGTCCTTCCCACAGCAGGTTGAATGCTGCGCCGAAAAGCGTTTCCATCGCAATCAGCTGGCCCATCACGACGGTTGACAACCGGGTAGTTGCCTTGTTCCACGACCAGGAGGCGGACCACGACCCCAGAGTCGCCAGGAGGACGCTCACAATCACAAATCGGATAAGCGTGTTGGTGTCGTCACGAGGGTCCGCCCCTCCCCCCGCGGCTGCAAATGGAACTAAGGCAATGGACGCGACAAATGCCCCTGTACCGATGAGCGCCGTCCATGTTGTATTACTCACCACGGCCACATCGAGCTGCTTGATCAAGCGACCGTTCACAACGACGAAATAAGACCAAACCACGCACGCGGCAATAGCGAGGAGAGTCGCCCCGATGACATCCGTTGTCGTCCCGCCCTCCCCATCGCCCGCCGGACGCGTATTCAGAACTAGCAACCCTGATGTTGTGATAGCAAGCGGTAGGGCCAGCACACGCCATCGCAGCTCCTTTCGAAGCAAGTTCGACACAATGGTGATAACGGCAGGCATCGCTCCCGTCGCGATGGATGCCAAAGCGCCACCTCCCAAAGCTGCTGCGAATGAGAAGAAAAGATAGAACCCGATGTACCCGACGACGCCAAGGTGCATCGCCACGAAAACCCTCCGCGGTCCCATGGACTTCACTTGGTGCCTGTTGATGGCAAGAAGGATGACGGACAAGATTCCGAACACAACGTAGCGACCAAGAACCAGGTAGATCGGTCCGACCGGCGCTACCGCCGCGGGCCCGAGAAAGGTTGCTCCCCATAGAGCCGTCGCCAGAATGGCCCACAAGACACCTGAGACGTAACTGCCCTCGCGCCTCACCGTGGTCCTGCAGACCCTGGCCACTCGTCGCCGAACTTCTCGACGTACCGCACAAGAGCGTCGAAATCCTCAAGCTGCGAGCGGTGGTTCAGATTCGCTACTCGGATAACAAAGGCGCCCTCGATCAACGTGTGGGAGGGAATGGCGATGCCTTCCTGCTGAAGACGGTTGAGCACGTTACGGTTAGCAGCGTCGAGGTCGGCGGGCGACAGACCGTTGCGGACGTACCGGAAGCAGGTGACGTTCAGGGTGCCTTTCGACATCAGCTGCAATCGAGCTGATTGCTCCACAAGGTCAATCAGATGTCGGACATTCGAAGCGTTGTCTCGGGAGTTGATAAGCCCCCACCCCTGACCTTTGCTGTGCCGAAGCGCAATCAAGGCGTCGGACGTCACTTCAGCAAGAGGTTCTCCATGCTTGAACTGTGACATGAGTATGAGCATATTCACCGCCAGGGAGTGTGATCGGGGCGAGCCGGGAAGGAGCTTTGTCACCGTTTGACGAACTGCCGCATCGTCATGGCTGGGGATCGGGTTGGCCTTGGCATGCTCTAGCAACGCGCCAAGGTCATCGGGTGAAAGGTCTCCGATCTGCCAGACCGAATCGTGCAACATTCGTTGAAGATGCTCGCGGGTCTCGCCTGTCGGCACGAGGGGTTTATGCATTGACCTGGTGGTCCCGGCACGATCCTTTGCGCGATAAATTCGGATACCTGTCCAGATTCGCATCTCGCCGCTTCCTTCAACGTGTCGATAAGGGGATTCTGAGGCCGCATCACCTTTTCCACTTCTCCGCGGCGAGTAGGTCTGATGCCCGCCTGCATGTAGCGCAGAACTAGCCGTTCTGCCGTGAGTTTTCTGAGCCAGCTGGAGCCGACATCGTCTGCAGTGTGCTGAAGAGCTCGTTGGAGAACACCAACGCTTGTTCTTCCACCCATGCATCGTTCACTTTGAACGCCCACAGAAGACCAGCGATGAACGAAATGCCCCAAACAAATGCTGCCGCGAGCCATGACGCTGTAGTGAAACCTAGGCCAACTGCCGCCGCCGACCCCACTGCCAGGATGATGAAAGCCAGCGGGCGAAGGGCACGCATGTTGCGTCGAAATCCGTAGCTGGTGTTCTCGGATTCGAGCAATGGACGGTACCAACCGTCCCGGCGCGCTTTCGCGATGACTGCTTTTACGCCAAGTAGATACTCGGCATCCGCGGACTGTGGTTCTGCCCTCTCCTGCCGTGCAGTTGGCAGGGGCGTCCCGAGGAGCGTTTCGATTTGCTGGCGCCGACGGTCGCGCAAGGCCTTTGGGCCGTCGCTCGCGTGCCGTAATGCACGTGTTGTGGGGAATCCACCCCACTGCGCCACAGCACGTGCCTCGTATTTCTTGCCCATCGAGCGGGTCAGTTCAGCGATGAGATAGAAAACGCCGACGAATCCGACACCCGAAGCGACAGCAGCGAACGGAGGTGCTTCCGCCGTGAAAGCGACCAGTGTAGCTAACGGCGCGGTAGTTAGGAGCCCGGGGTAGACACGCGCCTTCCTGACGTACTGGTCCCCAAGACTCACCATTCTCAGTCGTCTTCCTGTAGTGGCTCTACTACCGCGAGAGCGGACCATCCATCACGCATAGGGGCAGCGTGGCAGATAGTGCGCCCTTCCGTGACGAATACCCGTGCTCCGCGGCGGCCCAAAGCGTTCGTCACCTTCGGTGACGGGTGCTTCTCCGACAATTTCGCGCTGCTGATAAAGGCCGTGGGCGCACTGAAGCCCTGTCCGATGGCGCCGAACAAACGGTTCAGAATTGCCGGTCCGAGGTTGTGCTTGCTGCCGTGGTGCGGTGCCTGGAAGAACGACAGGGGTGCGGTCGCGAAAGTGCCGTACCGTGCTTCGTACTCATCAGCCGCATTCTCTAGCCCAACGATTCCGGCGTCGCCTGTGAACAGCATGCGGTGCCCGTCAAGGTCCACCAGTGTGATGACTGACATCTTGTTGCGCGGCCCCGTGTCGTCAACGTCGGTGAGTGTCTCAAGCGCGGGGAAGAACGCCACCACTCGTTCGAGCACACGGGTCGCTGCCTTGTGGAAGAAACCGCTGGCCGTTGCAGCGAAACGCTCTGCTGCCTTACCGGTAACCACCTCGTCAAGCGACTCGTCCAACATCTGGTCGTAATAGTCTGGCGTCGGGCCCAGCACTGTGAGCAGCCCATCCAGGCGCGACAACCCCGTAAAAGGCTCTGTCACGACGATCCTGTTCGCTATTGCCAAGTCGTACAACGACCGTACCGCGTCGAGGTTTCCGAACCCGTTCAATGAGGCTTTGTGCTCCCAGGGCAGATGCATAAGGAGCTCCCCGACGGAGAACGTCTCGAGCAAGGCCCTCAGGCCGTTCAGATGGTCGGTATCCGGGTGTGTAGAGATGACCAGGTCGATATGTGTGGTGGCGTAATGCTCGGTGATGTGTTCTACGAGTTTCTCGCCGATGGCGGTGAAGCCACCGTCAATGACAACGACAGCGGGACGTCCGAGAGACGGTACGTCGAAGCGCATCGCGATGGCGTCGCCGCTCTTTGAGCTATCACCCGCTTCGTTTTCGACAGGGAGGAAATCAACTTCGTACATGTTCGGGTCCATTCTTGGGGCGAAATGATGCGTTTCGACTGCCTGATCTAGGGAATGAGGCGATCGTAGGTTGCCGTCCAAGAATACCGGCTAGTTTGTTTGTTTATGGACTGATTGAAACGCAGAATTCTTTCGGCCCACCCTTTTCTAAAGGAGTTCTAGTGGACGTCGAAAAATGGATTGCGGCGCTTCCAGCGTTCGTTACAGTGATCGCAGGGGTGAGCGCCGGAGTGATTCGCCTCGCGAGCGCACGCTCACGGCGCTTCGATCGAGTGGCGCAGCTCTCGTCCGCAATGGTCGAGCTCCAGTCTGGTGACCCGCTGACTTTCCAGGCGTTCAAAGCCGAACGAAACCGGCTTGTGACGCTGCTAACGGATACTCCCGCCCTGTCTAAGGGGCAGGTGGCGCTAGTTGTCGCGATGGGCCTCGGCACCATGGCCGTGATCACTTCTTCCGTGCTGGCGCTATCTATCGAGGGAGCCTTATGGGCTCTGATCCTCTTCGTCGCTGGCGCCGTCCTGGCCGTTACGGGCGTCATCGGTGGGTTCATCAGCGGCGATAGATAGCCGGAGAACGGAACGAGATGGCGCCGACGCGAGCTCAGCCGTGTCGGCTTGCACTGCGCCCGACCGGCTTGCCGCGCCTGTGGAAACACCACATGTCCGCGCTGCGTCGTACGCTGGGCCTGAATCCGAGCCCGTCTAGTGAGGTGAGAACCCGTTGGCAGCAAAACCGAGAGTTCATGAAATAGCGTCCCAACTGGGGATGGATCCCAAACTGCTGCTTCGGCTGCTCAAGGACATGGGCGAGTTCGTCAAAGGGCCCAGTAGCTCGATTGAACCGCCCGTAGCCCGCAAGCTCCGAGCCCGCGCTCAGGAGCACATGGAGGGGCTGCCGTCGCCAGCCGCTCGAGCTGGCGCCGTCCCAGCGCCACCAGGAACCCGATGGCGCGTAGGCGTCACAGCTTCCGAACCGGCATCTCTGGACGTGTTCGCAGCTGTGCAGGACCCGCCTCCCCGAACGACCGCCCCGGCAGCCGCACCGATTCGCAAAGCGGAAGCGCCACCGGTTCGTAAAGCGGAAGCGCCACCGGTTCGTAAAGCGGAAGCGCCACCGGTTCGTAAAACCTTGATGCAACCAGAGCCCGCACTACCGCCGCAAAGAGTGCCACAACGCGGAAAAACTCCACGAGCGTCGCGA
>Ga0247814_10002425_pt1 | contig 10315 bp, 12 predicted proteins | sample UWRJL179409R1_FD_179947 | JGI IMG/M metagenome (GOLD analysis project Ga0247814, IMG submission 179947) | Plant litter microbial communities from Arlington Agricultural Research Station in Wisconsin, United States - UWRJ-L179-409R-1 | ecosystem: Environmental > Terrestrial > Plant litter >... | reverse complement strand
TTGGCTGCGCCAAACGGTCGCTGCGCTCCCACGCCCGGATCAATCCCTCCACTCAGCCTTCCGACGTCGCCTTACAGATCAAGAGCTGCAGCCGAGCTAACGCTCATCCTGTTGAGTGGTGAAGAGCATGCGGTCGGCTTTTGTTCGGTGTTGGATTCGCCCCTCACCCCAGCCCTCTCCCGAGGGAGAGGGGGCCGATCTGTGGTCTTTTCAAGGCTGGAGTTCAACGCGGTATCGCACGTCGGCGTAGTTCTACCAAACAACTCGGTCAGTTCCCTCTCCCTCCGGGAGAGGGCTAGGGTGAGGGGCTTTTGATCTGTTTCAAAACCTGAGTTCAACACGGTATCGCACGTCGGCGTAGCTCTGCCAAACACCCCGATCAGTCCCCTCTCCCTCTGGGAGAGGGCTAGGGTTGGCTTTTGGCTGTTTAAATTTGTGTCAATTATCCAGAACCTTCCCACAAGGTTTTCAGGTTGTCCGTCGGACGTGCGCTCTCTAGTCTTGGGTTGTCGCCGAAAACTCGGTGATCGGGTGTGAGAACCCTGAAAAATTAGTGATTCAGTCCATCAGTCCGCATAATTGCCGGCGGCTTGTCCGCTGCTTGCAGGTGCTTCATGGCGGCTATGTGCGGGCAGACTTCGGTCTGGCCGGTTTCCTATTTTTCCGGTTTCTCACCCCGCACATAGCTGCCACCCACTTCGCCGCGTGAGAAACGGCAAGGGATGGCTCCCATTTGCAAAATAGGGTTTCCAATGACTAAGCCAGTTCCAGATCCACCTATCGATCCCACCACCCCACTCGAAGACGCCATCCGCGCCGACGACCAGATCAAAACCCGCGAAGCCATCAAGCGCGCTCTCGATTTCTACCTCTGCCCCGAACCGGTCAAACCGCGTCAGCCCAGTACGATGTTCCTCATCCACCCGAACATCGACACCGAAAGCCTGCTGGCCCACGCCTGCGAATCACTGGCTTCAGCCAATGTCATGGCCGCTGATCTGGCTGATCAGCTCAGTCGCCTGCAGCGCAGTACGGCGCTGGCGATCCAGCAGATCGTCATGCTCGCCGAGCTGGCGGTAAACCGGGCGCTGGACCGGGTTGATCCACAAACGTAATCCGTCCGAACAGCGCGTCATCGTGCTTCGCGAGCAGGCTCGCTCCTACAAGGCGATCGCATTCCAAATGTAGGTGTGAGCCTGTTCGCGATGGCGATTTTTCTGTGGCCGCTGTCTCTGGAAATATTCTCAAGGTTGATAAGTCCCAAAAAGGGACCTATCGTTCCCTTTTTGGGACTCTTTGGCCTTCACAGTGGAAACCATCTCTCTAAGCGAAGCGCTGTTTACCACTACTCAACAAAAAGTGTTGGGTCTGCTGTTCGGTAAGCCTGACCAGACTTTCTATGCCAATGAGATCGCGCGCTGGGCGTGTGTTGGCAAAGGCAGTCTCATGCGTGAACTCGACCGTCTGCAGCGAGCCGGTGTGTTGCGCATGACGAGGGTGGGCAATCAGAACCATTACCAGGCCAATCCCACCTGTCCCATCTATGCCGAACTACTGGGCATCGTCCGCAAGACGTTTGGCATCGCCGAGCCTCTGCGTCAGGCATTGCAGCCATTTACCGAGCAGATCACCTGGGCGTTTGTCTATGGCTCCATCGCCAAGGACACAGCAAACACACTCAGTGACATTGATCTCATGCTGATCGGCGAAGGCCTGCACTACAGTGACGTCATGGAACGGCTCATGCCCATGGAGGAACAATTGGGTCGTCCCATCAACCCGACGCTTTACACCCCGCAAGACTGGGCGGCGAAACTGGCTGCGCACAACAGCTTTGTCGTGCGGGTGGTGCAGCAGGAAAAAATCGATCTGTTAGGGGCAAACCCTTTGGAGTCCAAGGATGGGCAGCGACGAGAGTCTGGAGAATCTTCTACGTAGCGGTGGGCTGAAAGCGGAGCCGCCGGATCGCAAGGAGTGCGAGGGCTTGATGCGCTCGGCCGTGGATCGGCTCAAGGATGCGCAAACTCCTGCTTTGTCTTTTTCCAGCGACTAATCTCTTAAAGATCCGCCTCTATGAGCGGATACAGCTTGTATGGCTCAGGCCGCGCACGTCGCATATCTCTCTGGGCCGCTCACCCCGGGAGTGTCTTGAAATGAAGCTGAAAACCGCTCTGCCGTCTGTGCTTCTGTTGCTTCCACTCATAGCCTGCGCCGCGCCTGCCAGTCAATCCGGCGAGATCCGCTTTACCGGGCAAATCGTTGATTCGGGCTGTCAGGTCGGACCGGTCGGGGCGTTTGTTGATCGTGAGTCTCGCCAGATCGAAATCAAGCCCGGCGTGAAAGTCGATGTCGACACTGATAGCAGCGCCTGCAGTCATCAGGCGCTGCCGATTTCCATGCGCTACGAAGCACTGAAGACCTCGACCGACAAAGGCATCGTCATCATCAGTTACCTGTAAACCGTTCGGCGTGCGCTGCAAATCTTCAGGTGCCCAACCTTGGCGCACAGGTATACTGCGCGCCTTCGCGGCTCACTGATCGGGCCCGACTTTTTGCTTTCCGGAGCTTTTATGACTTCCCCGACCCTGCCGCCGGTTGACGACGCCGTGAGCGATGTCCCGGCTGAACTGGCCGATACCAGCGATACCAAAGCCGATATCCCGGCGTTCAAATTTCCGTTCAAACCGGGCGAGCTGGCCTCTGCCAAAGGCTCGAACCAGCCGTGGTACAAGAACGGCGCCAAGAATGGCCACACCAAGACCCCGGGCATGGCGCCGCCGGGCACCCGTCGTTCGATGGGCAAGCGCTGAGTTTTATTCCCGCCTGCGCTCAACGCGGCGATTGATACTGCCTGTGCCGGACCTTTCGCTGGCTTGCCAGCGATGAGGCCAGTTCGGTTTTTGCAAAACCCCGATCAAGCCGCCCGCAACGAAATAAACGCATACGTCTGCGCCGGTTCAGTCACCACCTGCGCCCCGGCCGCCAACACTTGCCCGGCCACATCATCCCCGGACACATGAAACACCCACTCACTCTGTGCCGTCTTCAGCGGTTGCGCGGTCACCTGATCGATCACCGCTGCAAACGCGCTCATATTCGGCAAATACGCAGTAAAACCATCACCCTTGAGCGCCGTGGTACGAATCCCGAGCATCGCGCAAATCGCATCCTTGATGCCGATGTCATCTCGATCCGCCTGTCGCGAGCGTTGAATCAAATCGACCAGTTCCTGATCCACCAACTCACCACCGGCAATCAACACCGGCCCCTGTTGCCATGACTCCGGCGGGCAGTCCTTGGCCGCGGGGTTGAGCGGGATATGCGGGTTGATTTCCGCCGGATAAATGCGACACACCAGCGGCCGTCGCTCGTAGATCCGGCACAGCTTGTCTTCGTCAAGATTCCGGCAGGGGCCGACGTTGTACGCGGCGAAGGTGATCGCCACATGGGCGTCTGTCGCGCCGCTGCGAACGATCACCGAACGTCGTTCGGCATGTTCCCGCTGCTGCGCCGGCAGGCCCAGACCGTTACCGAGAAAAGCCTCGACAAGCACGATCACCTGACCGCCATCCGCCGCCCACATGCGGGCTTCGGCCAAGGTCAGCGGGACATGGTGATCGGTGCAGCATTTGCCGCAGCCTACGCAGGAAAACGTCGTATTCATTTAGCGATCTGTCTTCAATCAGGGTGTGAAACGGTGGCGGAAAACCACCGCACAGAACTGGATCGAAGCAAGTTATGCGCCATTCACTTGGTTTTAACGGGTGGGCGGATCGAATCCCACTCGCTAACGAAGGCGGTTTTCGACTGTTTGTTGTACAGACACAGTTCGGTGCCTTGCTGGCCTTTCATGTGTTTTTGCGGGTATTGGCCTTGCAGCAAGACAGCGGTGTAGCCGACGCGGTCATCGAACTGCGCGGGCGTGCCGACGGGTTTGGCGTTTTTCAGGCTGCTGGCTTTGGTGCAACTGGCGAGCACGGTTTTGTCATAGGCGGCCCAGGCGTCGGGGCTGGAGGCGTGGGCCTGGGAGGTGAGGGCGGTGAGGCAGAGCAGGCTTGCGGTGAGGGTTTTCATGGTCAGGCATCCTGGGGCGTGAGTGGCCAAGGTTGGAGTGTGCCGGGGGTGAAAAGTTGTCTGGGATGGCCCCATCGCGAGCAGGCTCACTCCTACATTTTGGAATGCATACCCCTGTAGGAGTGAGCCTGCTCGCGATGACGGACTTTCAGTCCGGCACCAACTCCCGCCGGACCACATACATCCCGGCACTTTCATACAACCGCTGCGCCCGCCGGTTGTCTTCCAGGACCTTCAGATCAACAAACCCTTCGCGCCGTTGCTGAAACACCTTGAATGCATTGAGCAACAACGCCCGGCCCAATCCGCGGCCCTGCATGCGCGGATGCACCACCAGATTCTTGATATAGGCGCTGGTCCAGCATTGCGCCACGCCGACAACGCCTACGCCATCACGGGCAATGAAACACAGCGTCGGATCATATTCAGGATCGGTTTCGAAATGCTGCTGCCAAGCGTCCAGCGCTGGGACCCGGCCGCCGCCTTCGTGATAACCGAGTTGCATCAAATGATGCACGTCCGCCGCCAGTTCGACGGAGTACGTACACAGTTCAATGTCTTGTGGCCAAGGCACATCCGGCGCGTCCTTACCGAGGTCGCGCCGCATCAAAAAACAATATCTCTCGGCCAAGACTCAGTGCCCGTGGGCGGCGACGTGTTTGGCCGCTTCGATCAGGCAATGGGTCAGTTCCGGCGAGGAGAACTTGGTCAGCACGCCGTTCGCCCCGGCCAGACGCGCTTTTTCGCTGTTCATCGCGCTGTCGAGCGAAGTGTGCAGCAGCACATACAGATGGGCGAAGTCCGGCGTTTCACGCAGGGTGCGGGTGAAGGCGTACCCGTCCATCTCGGACATTTCAATGTCGGAGACGATCAGGTTGATCTGCTGCGCGGTGCCTTGCAGGTCGAGCAGGCAGTCAATGGCTTCCTTGGCACTGCGCGCGGTGTGGCATTGCAGGCCGAGGTTGCGCAGAGTGTGCACCGATTGCTGCAACGCCACCTGGCTGTCGTCGACCACCAGAATGCGTGCGTTGCCGAGCACATCAGCGTCTTCCATGCTCAGGTCGGTCGGGGCCATTTCGATCTGCGCCGGGGCGATGCTGTGGATAACCTTTTCGATGTCGAGCACTTGCACCAGCGTGCCGTCCACCGAGGTCACGCCAGTGATGTAGGCGCGCGAACCGCCGGAACCGAACGGCGGCGGTTTGATGTCGGTGGTCAGGCAGTGAACGATTTTGCTCACAGCCTGGACGTGCAGGCCCTGTTTCGAGCGGCTGACGTCGGTCACGATCAGGCAGCCGCCGTTCGGATCTTCCAGCGGACGCTCGCCGATGGCGCGACTGAGGTCGATGACCGACAGCGAGGCGCCGCGCAGGGTGGCGATGCCTTTCACGTGCGGGTGCGATTCCGGCAGTTTGGTCAGCGGCGGGCAGGGGATGATTTCACTGACTTTCAGCAGGTTGATCGCCATCAACTTGCCGCTGCGCAAGGTAAACAGCAGAAGCGAAAGTGAGTCTGCGCGGGCTTTGGTGGAGGACATATGAACCTTCTGTGGAAAGGTGGTGGGCGAGGGTGGAAATCGCCAGAAACTATTGATGCCGGGTTATCGGCGTTAAAGGGGTGGGCTTTAGGTTAGTTGTCGGGTGGTCGGTTTGAGTTTATCGCTGTTCTCTCGAACACTGCCCCTCACCCCAGCCCTCTCCCGGAGGGAGAGGGGGCCGACGGAGGTGTCAAACGTTGTACATCGACCTGAATGACCGAGTCGATTATGGATTCGGTAAAGATCTTTCACGTCGGCGGAATTCTTGAATATCTCCCAATCAGTCCCCTCTCCCAGTGGGAGAGGGCTAGGGTGAGGGTGTGCTTCTAGCTCTTCATGCCCAACCGCTTGGCCATCCGCCCAAGATTCGCCCGATCCAGCCCCAACTCCCGGGCCGCACTCGCCCAGTTATCCTGATTACGCTCCAGCGCCGCACTGATCAAACGCCGCTGATATTGCTCGGTCGCACTGCGCAAATCCCCGCTGACCAGCGGCATCTCGGCCACCACACCGGCAACCGCCTCAACCGAGTTATCCACAGCCTCGCGCGGCAAATCCAGATCCGCCGCGCTCAGGCTCAAAATCTTCGGCCGCACCTTGCAGTTACCCAACGCCTTCAACGCACTGCGCCCGATCAAGTGTTCCAGTTCGCGCACATTGCCCGGCCAAGTGTAGGCAAGTAGCGCTTCTTGAGCGTCGCTGTTCAGACGCAGGCTGTTAAGGCCCATGCGCGAGCGATTCTGTTCGAGGAAAAAACCACTGAGCAACAACACATCACGGCCGCGATCACGCAGCGCTGGCACGCGCAGCGGGTAGACGCTGAGGCGATGATAGAAGTCGGCACGATAGCGACCACTGCGCACTTCTTCGGCCAGGTCGCGGTTGGTCGCGGCAATCAGGCGCACATCGACTTGATGCTCCTTGTCCGAGCCCAAACGTTGTAACTGGCCGCTCTGCAAAACCCGCAGCAACTTGGCCTGCACCGTCAACGACAATTCGCCGACTTCATCGAGAAACAGCGTGCCGCCATTGGCCAGTTCGAACTTGCCGCGACGGTCGCTGGTGGCGCCGGTGAAGGCGCCGCGCACGTGGCCGAACAGTTCGCTTTCTACCAGTGTGTCGGGCAGCGCGGCGCAGTTGAGGCTGATGATCGGTTTGTCGGCGCGCGGTGATGCGGCGTGAATCGCCTGGGCGACCAGTTCTTTGCCGACCCCGCTTTCGCCGGTGATCAACACGGTCAGATCGCTGCCGCCGACCAGATTGATTTCTTCCACCAAGCGTTTAAGTGCTTTGCTCTGGCCGATCATTTCGCGGTTCTGCTGACCGCTGGCCTGACGATAAACCTCGGCGCGCTGGTGTTCGTCTTCAGCGCGATTGGCCAAGCGTTGGATGCGCTCGGCGGCGTTGACCGTGGCCGAGGCGAGGCTGGCAAAGGCTTGCAGGGCGTCGAGTTCGATGGGTTCGAAGCGCTCGGGATCGAGTGCATCAAGGGTGATCAGGCCCCAGAGCTTTTCTTCGACAAACAAAGGGCAGCCCAGACAGTCGTGAACTTCTAGATGATCATCGAGACCATCGACCAGGCCGTCGTAAGGATCGGGCAAATCACTGTCAGCGGCGAAGCGGGTCGGCCCGGCGCCGGCCAGCAGGATTTCGAAGCGCGGGTGCTCGCTGACTTTGAAGCGCCGGCCCAAAGTGTCGGTACTCAAGCCGTCCACCGCCAGCGGCACCAGCGATTCACCGTCGAGCCGCAACAACGCGGCGGCATCGCAGGGCAACAGCGCGCGCATGGCTTCGAGCAGGCGTCGGTAACGCTCGCCCTCAGGCAGTTCGCGGGAGAGGTCGGAAACCAGAGGCAGCAGGGCGGTGAGCAGGGATTTGGCGGTCATGGTCTTGTAGTCAAAGGGACACGATGTAGTCGAGATGACTATAAGTCTGTTTGAGTCGTTATGACTACTATACTTTCAAGTTATTGATTTATATGGATAAAAAACTTGGCATGAAATCTGATAAGCCTAAGGTAACTTTTCAAGAAAGCTCAGGAGTTGCTCTTATGCTTAGCGTCCAGGATCGTGCCATCGTCAAATCCACCGTGCCTCTGCTGGAGAGCGGCGGTGAAGCGCTGATCACGCACTTCTACCGCATGATGCTCTCTGAATACCCTGAGGTGCGCCCGCTGTTCAACCAGGCGCACCAAGCCAGCGGCGACCAGCCCCGTGCCCTGGCCAACGGTGTATTGATGTACGCCCGCCACATCGATCAGCTCGATCAGTTGGGCGATCTGGTAGCGAAAATCATCAACAAGCACGTCGCTCTGCAGATCCTCCCGGAGCACTACCCGATTGTCGGTGCCTGCCTGCTGCGCGCCATTTCCGAAGTGCTCGGCGAAGAGATCGCCACGCCAGAAGTGATGAGCGCCTGGGGCGCGGCGTATGGCCAACTGGCCGACATCCTGATCGGTGCCGAGGGCGCGATCTACGACCAGAAAGAACAAGCGGTCGGCGGCTGGCGCGGAGCGCGCGAATTCATCGTCGCGGCCAAGGTCGAGGAAAGCGCGGAAATCATCTCCTTCTACTTTGAACCTGCCGACAAGGGCCCGATTCTGGCAGCCGAACCGGGTCAGTACATCGGCATGAAGCTGATCCTCGATGGCGAAGAAATCCGCCGTAACTACTCGCTGTCGGCGCTGGCCAATAAAGGTCAGTACCGCATCAGCGTCAAGCGTGAACCGGGTGGTCGCGCATCGAACCATTTGCACGATCAGTTGCATGTCGGCGCAAGCATTCAGCTGTTCCCGCCATCGGGCGAATTCACCCTGACTGCCAGCGACAAACCGCTGGTGTTGATCAGCGGCGGCGTCGGCATCACCCCGACGCTGGCGATGCTCGAAGCGGCGCTGGAAACCGAGCGCCCGGTGCACTTCATTCACTGCGCGCGCAATGGCAGCGTCCATGCGTTCCGCGATTGGGTCGATGGTCTGGCGGCGCGTCATCCGCAACTCAAGCGTTTCTACTGCTACGCCGAAGACGATGGCGTCAGCCCGGCGGCGGACAAGGTGGGCCTGCTGAGTCTGGAACAGTTGGGCGAATGGCTGCCGGAGCAGCGTGATGTCGACGCGTATTTCCTTGGCCCGAAAGGGTTCATGGGGGCGATCAAGCGTCATCTGAAAGCCTTGGGTGTGCCGGAGAAACAGAGCCGTTACGAGTTCTTCGGGCCGGCTGCGGCTCTGGAGTAATCCTTAAGACCGAGTCGCCTTCATCGCGAGCAGGCTCACTCCTACAGGCGCAGTGGCGTACATGAGAATGGTGTACGACACAGATCCCTTGTAGGAGTGAGCCTGCTCGCGATGGCCGTTACACCATTCTGATTCGCAAAATATCCCTACAACTTAATGGTTCCTTAACTGCTTTATCGTTTATTCCCCGGTGTAGACTTGCGACAACTTTCAGCCGTCGGCCGGTTGAACCATGGACATAAAAGGGAAACGCGATGAGCGAGGAAACGATTCGGTTGGGCCGTGAGCGGCGCTTTCTGGTGCTGTTGGGGATCATCTGTCTGGCGCTGATCGGTGGCGCGCTTTATATGCAAATCGTACTGGGCGAGGCGCCATGCCCGCTGTGCATCCTGCAGCGTTATGCATTGCTGCTGATCGCATTGTTCGCCTTTATCGGCGCGGCCATGCGCACCCGCCGCAACATCACCGTGTTCGAAGTCCTGGTAGTGATTTGCGCGATTGCCGGCGCCGCTGTGGCCGGGCATCACGTGTACACCCAGTTCTATCCTGCGGTGAGCTGCGGCATCGATGTGCTGCAGCCAATTGTCGACGACTTGCCGCTGGCGAAGATCTTCCCGCTGGGCTTTCAGGTCGACGGTTTCTGCTCGACACCGTATCCGCCGATTCTCGGTCTGTCGTTGGCGCAATGGGCGTTGCTGGCGTTCGTGCTGGTGGTGATTCTGGTGCCGCTGCTGACCTCGCGTAACCGAAAAGCACTGCGCTGAGTCAACTAATCGGCAGTCTGGCCGATACAGAAAACGCCTCGATTTGCGTATCAGCATATCGGGGCGTTTTGCATTTCAGAGTGTTTGTGAAAACACCGTGACGGACGGCAAGGGAGGGTGTGGCGAGTGTGCGACATGTTGTCACACGCGCCGTGTCGCAGGGCTCTTGAGTGACGCGGAATCGGCCGCTGTTACAAAAAAGGATTGGTCTGTTTCGGGGTTTTTCGGCTTTAGCACGGGAGTGCCAGAGCAGGCAGTTTTAACAAGCGCTGGCATATGGCCAAAAGCCTTGGGTTATCGGGGCTTGCGCTGTTCGAGCCTTCGGAAAAAGCCCTCGGAGCTGTCTGAACTGACGCGGATACACCTACAATTTTTGGCGTTTTTGTTGAGAATTGATTTCGATAAGATGCGGAACTTTTGCAAAAATGGCGATGGATTGTTGCTCGAACGGATAAAAATTATTTCGGGATAAGACATGGTGTATAGGGCGCTACCTATCTACAATCGCCCGCACTGAATTCCCGGCACTGTTCAGCCTTTATTAAGGAACGCTTTTTATTAAGGCGCTGCGCAGAAAGTCGGGTGTCGAGTGAGTCGAAAGGCTTCCAAGACACCCAGGTGTCGGTGCCTTCCAACTTTCCGCACCAAATGGAATTGGTCTGTAACAAGGCCTTTGACCACGAATTCGAATAAGAACTGACCGCTGTC
>Ga0247814_10002421_pt1 | contig 10325 bp, 9 predicted proteins | sample UWRJL179409R1_FD_179947 | JGI IMG/M metagenome (GOLD analysis project Ga0247814, IMG submission 179947) | Plant litter microbial communities from Arlington Agricultural Research Station in Wisconsin, United States - UWRJ-L179-409R-1 | ecosystem: Environmental > Terrestrial > Plant litter >... | reverse complement strand
TTAGCCCATGTAGTATCAGCCAGGTCGCCATCAGCTTTTAACTGAGGTGCTTTTAACTTAGAAACATCATACAGGTCAAGCACTGATGCCTGAGCAGTAGCGTCAGTTCCGCAATTAAACTGTCCTGCATTAGGATTCGGTTCAATCTTAATTGGACGGCCTTCTCTCGTTTTAACCAATACACTCTGACCATTAAAACTTGAAACATAGTAATTAGGGATACCCGGAATTACTTCTTCTGGTTTAATCAGGTAAGGTATTGATTTGTGTACAGGAGCAGGCTGACAAGCTGCCAGTGTTACCGCACCAAGACCAAAGCCTAAGGCTTTTAAAAAGTCACGGCGAGGAGTTACTGTACTTAATCCTGCTTCATTTAAAACATCTTCTATTGGAAGCGGCTCCGCAAATTCGTTTTTGTTGTTTTCAACAAAATCGGAGGTCTTATTAAATTCCTCTAAGCCTTTCCAGTATTTTTTATTGCTTTCCATTTAAGCTATATTACTGTTTATCGAACGTTCTTTTTATTAAACTCTATTTGTTAGTAGTGACATTTACCACATTCCATTCCACCTAATGCTGCAGGTGTAATTTTCTCACCTTTCTTGATTTTCTCATGAGCCTCAATAATCTTGGTGTAGAATGCATTGTCCTTAACTTCCAGTTTGGTGTCTTTGTGACAGTTAATACACCATTTCATGGTCAGCGGAGAGTATTGGTAAATCTCTTCCATCGTATTAACCGGACCGTGACAAGCAAAACATACCGGCTCGTTAGGTTTCAGTCCTTTTTCCTTACGAATAGCTTCTTCAGCTACAACAACGTGTTGTGAGTGATTGAAATAAGCAAAGTCAGGAAGGTTGTGTACACGTACCCACTCAATTGGTTTTTCTTTCGACTTGTCATAAGTCATTTTATCTGCATCGTAACCCAATGCATTGTAGATTTTCTGAATTTCAGGAGATATGTTTCCATCATGGTTATCTCTCGCCTGAACTGACTTGTGACAGTTCATACAAACGTTAAGAGATGGTATAGTTGCATTTTTCGATTCGAAAGCGCCTGCATGACAGTACTGACAATCAATCTGGTTTGTACCCGCATGCAACTCATGTGAGAACTTAATTGGCTGTGTTGGCTGGTAACCTGTGTGAACACCAGTATTCCACATGCCCATCCATCCAAAAGAGGCAAGGAAAGTAACCACACAAAGGATAAAGAAGAAAATAAACTTCTTGTTTTTAAATAACTGTCCGATGCCGGCTGCCATTGAAACCTTCTCTTCTTCAACAATGACTACGCCTTGTTTTTGAAGAATCAAACGCTCAAGCATTTTAATTGCTCTGCCCAATACAACTAAAACAACGATAGAGATCAGGATCACCGCAATCACTCCGACTAAAGAGAAACTTGACACTTCATCAGAACCACCGCCGCCAGCTGCACCAGCAGCATCAACTTTTTTAGGCTCCCCTACTTTAACATAAGCAAGGATGCTTTTAATCTGCTCAGGCGTCAGGCTTGGAAATGCAGTCATCTCTGCATTTGGGTTAAACTTAGAAGCTTCTACCGCTTCTTTGTCACCCGATGCAATAAATGCAGGAGCATTGTTAATCCACTTCAACAGGAAGGCCTCACTCTTTGTAGGTACTACCGTTTGTAGAGCCGGACCGATCAAATCGCGGTCCAGTGCATGACATGAAGTACATTTTTCCTTGAAGATCTTTCTTCCTTCTGCCGCGTCTTGTGCTTGTGTACCAGAAACAATTAAAACAGATAGAGCCGATAACATAAATGCCGACTTCCAAACTCTTCTAATGATCAATGAGATATTCCTCATAATGAGTATTTTATGCTTTATTTTAAAAAACTGTAACAACGATTTTAGTGTTTGAACTTCTGTTCTTGACTAAATCGTCCACAAAAGTAAAATTTATTAATTTACCAATGACAAAGAAATGACAGTAAATACAATTTATAATCATTCTAAACTTTGCCCTTTTTGGCCTTTAAACGAAGAAAATCAGCAAATTTTCTGATTTGCTGATTTTCTTCTATGCCAATTTATTTAAAAAAATTTGGTGATATAAATTACATTTTTAATATCCATGCAAAAATCAATGGGGCAACAATTGTAGCATCCGATTCTACGATAAACTTAGGAGTATTAATATCCAGTTTACCCCAGGTAATCTTCTCATTTGGAACCGCACCTGAATATGAACCATAGGAAGTAGTCGAATCAGAGATCTGGCAGAAATAACTCCAGAAAGGAATATTTTCCATCTCCATATCCTGGTACAACATCGGAACCACGCAGATAGGGAAATCACCTGCAATACCACCACCAATCTGGAAGAAACCAACACCTTTACCTGCACTGTTCTGAATATACCAGTCAGCCAGGTATCCCATGTACTCAATACCACTCTTCATCGTGGTTGCCTGTAATTCAGATTTCATCACATACGAAGCGAAAATATTACCCATGGTAGAATCTTCCCATCCTGGTACTACAATCGGCAGGTTTTTCTCCGCAGCAGCCAGCATCCATGAATTTTTAGGATCAATTTCATAATACTGCTCTAAATCGCCGCTTAATAACATTTTATACATGTACTCATGTGGGAAATAACGCTCACCTGCTGTTTCTGCATCTTTCCATATTTTATGAATATGTTTTTGTAAACGTCTGAATGCTTCTTCTTCAGGGATACAAGTATCAGTTACACGGTTGTAATGGTTTTCCAACAGATCCCATTCGTCCTGCGGACTCAGATCACGGTAGTTCGGAACACGTTTGTAATGTGAATGTGCAACAAGGTTCATAATATCTTCCTCAAGATTTGCACCTGTACAAGAAATAATGGAAACCTTATCCTGACGGATCATCTCCGCTAGTGAAATTCCAAGCTCAGCAGTACTCATCGCACCTGCAAGGGTAATCATCATTTTACCACCCTCGTCTAAATGCGTTTCATAGCCTTTAGCTGCATCCATCATGGCTGCTGCATTAAAATGAAGGTAATGCCCTTCCATGAATTTAGATATTGGTCCTCTCGTAACGCTCATTGTTATAATATTATGGTTGTTTTGAATTGTAATTGCTGTAAGCGCGCAAAAATAAGTAAAAATATCTTAACCTTCTCATGACCTGCTCCACACACGCTGTAAAATCATTTGCATTGAAATCAACAATTATTTAGAACCTTTATAAATAAAGTATTATATTTGAACTAACATAATTTAACCTTCTTATCCCAAACCTTGATTTAAGGAAAAACTTAAGCAATGATTGTAAAAGCAAAAATTTCCGATATCGACGAATGGCTGTTCACGGAAGACGTGCCGGACATTTATTCTCCAAATAATACCTTATCGGAAAAACAGGTAACTATTCACCGTACACCAGTAAAGATGTGCAATTACCAGCTGACTACAGGAGGATTATTTTTAATGCACTCAGTGATGGAATTTGAACATCCAACGAGTATACATACAGATATAAACGGAGAAACAATAACAAGTCAGTTCGTTTTTTATAAAAATTCAACCGGAAAAAAAACAACTACGGCATCATACGGACATAGCAGGCATAATATACGTTACATTCCCTCCACTCAGGCAAGTCATGAATTAAGTGCAAACGTAGAATACACTTATTTCATGGTAGTCCTTTCTAAAGAATATTATTTCTCACTGATCGACCGCCATTCGATCCTTCATGAACGTTTTGTGAAAGACATCGAAAAAGGCCAGTTTACTTCATTCTCTACAGAAGACATGGCGGTAACGCCGGAAATGAGAAAGGTAATTAACGATATCCGCGACTGCCGCCAGTCGGGCGAACTTAAAAGATTACATACAGAGTCCAAAATTCTGGAATTGTTAATGTATCAGCTGGAACAGCTTCGGAATGACAGCAGCATACAAAAACATGAAGTATTAAAAACAGGTGATTTTGACCGACTGGAAGAAGCAAGGACAATTTTAAATGAGCGCTTTGTAAATCCGCCTACACATAAAGAACTGGCCAAAGAAATATTACTGAACGAATTTAAGCTACGTACAGGCTTTAAAGAATATTATGGTGTAACCATGTATGATTATATCACACGCCTGCGAATGGAACAGGCAAGAAAGTTGCTGCTGGATGAAAGAATGAGTATCTATGAAGTATCAGGTTTGTCAGGCTTCAAACACCAGGCAAATTTCAGTAAAGCATTTAAAAAATATTTCGGCGTACTGCCCAGTGGCATTAAAGTATAGCATGTAGCTCCGTATAATCTATCCTGATTTCTTTCGGCAGCACAAACGGTTTCAGCGTATGCAGGTTAACGCTTACCTGGGCTTCAATAGAAAATATATTATAGATATTTTTTGGATTAAGTACCTCTGCTGGTGTACCGTCATTCCACTTTCGCCCGTTTTTCAACAATAACAGCCGGTCAGCATATTGAGCAGCAAGGTTAATATCATGCAAAACTGCAATCACCATAAAGTTCTTTCTTGCCAGCGCAGTAACAATGGCCAGCGTTTGCTGCTGATATTGCAAATCCATTGCAGACACCGGTTCATCCATTAAGAGTAAGGCACCCGGACAATCCCAGATCTGCGCAAGTACCCTGGCCAGCTGCACCCTTTGCTGCTCGCCGCCAGACAATGTCAGTATGGATCTTTCCTCGAGCTGTGTAACGCCACAAACATTCATCGTCTGCCGTACAACAGATTGATCATTTTCCGTAGGATTGTTTTTGTAATGCGGATACCGCCCCATCATCACGATCTCTTTAGCTGTGAAATCCATGTTTACAACGTTATGCTGACTCATTACGGCTCTCTTCTTTGCTAATTCCACAGGGCCATAGTCTGTAATGCACCTCCCATTCAATAGTATATTACCTTCCGAAGTTTTCTTCTCCCCACTCAGCATCCGCAATAATGTCGACTTCCCTGCGCCATTCGCACCAAGAATTGCAACTACCTCCCCACAACGCATGTTAAAAGAGACATTCCTGATGAGCGTTCTCTTATTAATTTCGTAGGTTACATTTTCAACTGTTAACATAAATCTATTATTGAAGAAGTTTCTTTTTGTCTTTGATTAATATATAGAGAAATAATGGCGTACCTAAAAGAGCGGTGATCACCCCTATTGGTAGCTCTACCGGAGATACTACAGTTCTTGCAATCATATCCGCCAGGGTCAGGATCAATGCACCTAACAAGGCTGAAGCAGGTAATACATATTTGTTATCTACTCCTATCACAAGGCGCACCGTATGTGGAACAAGCAATCCCACAAAACCTATTATACCCGAAACAGATACTGAGGCACCAACTGCCATAGTGGATAAGATCACTACATTCCGCTTTACCTGATTGATCTTTAAACCCAGATGATCTGCCTGCGATTCACCCAGGGCAAATGCATTCAATGCTTTACCCATAAAAGGAAGCGCTATTACCGGGATCACCACAAAAGGAAATAATGCCCATACGGTCTCCCAGGTAGCACCACCCAAACTGCCAAGCATCCAGAAAGTGATATTACGCAGCTGCTGCTCATTGGCCAGATAAGTAATCAGTCCTGTTAGCGCCCCGGCCATTGCGTTGATCGCGATACCTGCAAGCAACATTGTTGCGACATTAGAACGTCCGTCAGTACGCGAGATCTGGTATACCAGCATCGCAGCCAATCCAGCCCCGGCAAATGCACCAAAAGCCAACAAGTAGTAGCCCATTAAATTACTCAATCCTGTAATCAGTCCAATCTCTAAAGCAATAATCGCTACAGCAATTAATGACGCTCCCGCTGAGATACCTATCAAACCAGGCTCCGCGAGCGGATTTCTAAAAATACCCTGCACCGCAGCACCAGAGATTCCCAATCCGGCACCTACCAGAATCCCGAGTATTACTCTTGGTAAACGTACAATATTGATCACCGCATCATATTGCGGCAGGACTTCCTGTTTACTGAATAAGCCTGTTTTTTTGAGCAGAATCAGCATGACTTCCTTTACAGGAATATCCATCGCTCCCATTCCAAGAGAAAACGAGACAGCAATAAATAATGCGGCAGCCAATACCGTGTAAATAATAGTAGGTCTCATTCCTATAACCCGCTATTTATTTTATTATTCAATGCTGTTATCGCCTGATCAAGTCGCACGCTAAAATTTACTAGCAGATCCGCATCCATCTGTACAATCTTTTTATTTTTACCCGCCGTAGTTTGTCCCACTCCGGGCATTTTTAAAATGCTGTTGATACCACCCAGACTGTTATAGCCGAATTCGAACATCAGGATCACATCCGGATTGGCCTTAATCAGCGCCTCAGTAGTATATGGTTTAAATTCATTGAATTCCTGAACAGCATTTTTACCCCCGGATAGGGTGATAATCGCATCCATACTGGTTTTTTTACCGGCGACCAGCATCGTGCCGGTTCCTCTTGCATAAATAAAAAGAACCTTAGGGATCTTTCCTGCAGTCTTAATAGTCGCTAATGATTGTTTGATCTTTATTTCAGTCTGCTTTGCAAGAATTTCTCCTTTTGGGGCCGATTGAAGAGCGGCAGCCACAGTACGGATAAACATAAGTGCGCCGGCAACTGAATATTCCTGTTTAATTCCGACAAACCTGATGCCGGCAGATTTCAACTGATATTGTATTTCTTTAGATACTGATCCCTCAGGAGCAAGAACAAGGTCAGGCGCAAAGGCAATCAGACCCTCCGCAGATACAGAGCGGTTGTTACTTACTTTAGGCAATTTATTAACAAAAGCAGGATACATGCTAGTTACATCTACAGCCACAATGTTTTTTCCAAAACCAAGGGCATCCGCTGTTTCAGTAAGAGCAGCACTTAAGGTGATAATCCGTTTAGGAATAGCAGCATTTACATATAGACTGCTGGAAAGAAACAAAAGCAGATAGAGTATTTTCTTCATAATTGATGGGTATGTACTTGATTTATCCTACAAACAACGTGTTTAATCAGTCTAAATACAACCCTTATATTTCCATTAGTGCAATCCGTATTATAGATAATTATAGACAAAAATCAATCAGAAATATTCATATACAGCTAAAATACAGCACATTAAAACACTTCTGTAAGAAATTACATTTTGCGAATGTGTGATAAAACGATAATTATAATACGGATAGAATAAAACTTAATACGCTTTGAATAAAATTTAATACGCTTTGCACAAATCATATATGGAATTAATTATCCAGTTTTGCATCATCAGCTTATTTAGATTGATTAAAAATAATAAGCTAACAGCGTCTATCTAATTAAACATGAATAAACTTTATCTGATGTTACTACTACCGCTTTTACTAACAACCAGACTTTGCGCCCAAATAAAAGGGAGCTTAAAAGGTGTTGTAACGGATGAGCAGAACAAAGGTATTCCCGGAGCATCAATATTATTGGAGCCAGACCACAGAACAGTCATAGCAAACAGAAAAGGTGAATTTATAATTAACCAGCTTTATACAGGAACATATCAGCTAAAAATAACTGCAGTGGGTTATACTACTCATATTTCGGAAGTGGAGATTAACCCGGGAAAGAACATGCAGACAAACATCCGGCTAAAAGCCGCAGAAAACGGACTGGATGAAGTAAGTATCAGCAGTAGCCATAAAAATCCGGATAACCTGATTGACATGATCAACACAGTAATGCCAAGTACGATCATTACCCGTAAAACAATAGAACAAATGGGTAGCAGGCGACTGGATGAGGTGCTGAAAGAACAAACTGGACTAGCCATCGTAAACGACATCGGTAATGGCAACAGAGCAGTGGGACTGCAAATGCAGGGTTTCGACAGCGGTTATACCATGATCATGATAGACGGTCAGCCAATGACCGGTCGCAACTCAGGCAATCTAGATCTCTCCCGGATTACTGTTTCAAACATAGAGCGGATCGAAATCATTAAAGGAGCATCTTCCTGTCTCTTTGGAAGTGAAGCACTTGCTGGCGTAGTCAATATTGTTACCCGTAAAAATATAAAAGCCGCACAGGGACTCGCCGCATTACGTTATGGCAGTTTCAATATGGTAGATGCTACACTCGAAGGGGAAACACCGTTCGATGAAAAAAAAGGATCAGTGTATGTATCCGGAAATTACTACCGAACAGATGGCTTCAATTCCAATCCCTATCTCATCGAGGGAAAAACAGCACCTCCATTCGACAGCTACGCTTTACAAACAAGAGGCACTTATAGACTAAGTAACATTAATACCCTGAATTTTAATACCCGTTATGCTACCCGTCATTCAGTGAACAATTTGAATTACGGAGTAAGACCGAGTACTGATGTAATGGATGAACGCGATCTCAATGGTTCCGTTTCCCTGAACAGCAATTTTAGCAATGGCATCAGGCTTAAATCTCAATATTATCTTACACGTTATCAAAGCGAACAGGATTTTACCGACCTGAACAGCGGCACACAGTTACCCGGAAACCGCTTTACACAGTACCTGCACCGCGGAGAGTTGCAGGCAGCGCGTGAGTTCAGTAGCAGACTGAGTGTAACTACAGGGGCAGGTGCCGCTTATGAGCAATTGAATAGTGTGTCCTACAGGGGCACAAAAACAATGACAAATTATTTTGTATATGGGCAGGCCGACTGGCGGGCGACCGACGCATTACAATTTACTGGTGGTGCAAGATTCGACTATCATGACAAATACGGCAGTAAAATCAATCCCAGTCTGGGACTGAAATTTACCCCCGTTAAAGATCTTGTCTTTAGAGCGGCCGTAGGTACAGGTTTCAAAACACCTAACTTTCAACAGCTGTACCTGGTATTTACCAATATTCAAACAGGCTATACAGTACTTGGGTCTGAGGAATATGCAAGGGAAATTAAAATATTGCAGGATGCCGGACAGATCCTGAATATATGGCCTATCGCAAACAGAATAGGTGCACTCAGACCAGAGCGTTCCGTATCTTACAGTACTGGTTTCACCCTAACAGCCATTAAATCGGTAAAGCTGGATGTCAACGTATTTTACAATGACATTAAAAACTTTATCAACTCCGAACAAGTTGCAACCAAAACAAGTAACCAACAGATATTCTCCTACGTAAATATTGCCAAAGCTTATCTTGCAGGAACGGAGATCGGTATCAACTGGTCGGCCACTCCATCGCTTAACATTAATGCCGGTTATCAACTCCTTTATGCAATTGACCGCGGTGTGATCGATTCTATTAAAAACGAGACCGGACTATTCGCTCAGGTTTATGATACAGCAATCAACAAATTACGGAAGTCGGAAAGATCGGATTACTTCGGTATGGCCAACCGTTCCCGCCACATGGCCAACATTAAATTTGTTTATGAGCACAAAGCTGGCTTCACCGGTTCATTTCGGGTAAACTACCGCAGTAAGTATGGTTTTATGGAAGCCAACAGGGCAAATAACTTTATCGACAACTACGACACATTTGTATCCGGTTATTTCCTCTTCAACCTCTCTATCCAGAAAACCCTGCTTAACAAACACCTTTCGTTACAGCTCACTGCAGATAATATTTTCGATTACCGCGATCAGCTCATGCCTGCACAACAGGGCAGGGCAATCATAGGCGGCATCACCTATAGATTTTTCAAATAACAACAAAAAACCAGAAATATGCTAAGTACAAACATCAAAGAAGCGACCAAAGAGGCTCATCTTAATTTAGAAAAAAAAGTAATCCAGAAAATGAAAGCGATCCGCAGCAATGCAGATTATGCAGATTTCCTTAAGTATTTTTACACTTATTTCAATCAGGTAGAGCAGGCAATCGCCCCTTACATGACAACCGGGCTTTTACCGGACTATAAAGACCGCAGAAACTCTCTTTATCTTAAAAATGACATTGAGGCCCTGGGTGGGAATGTAAATGACATCCGCACCGTAGCAGTACCAGTTATTCAAAATGAATTACAGGCATTAGGCGCACTGTATGTGATGGAAGGCTCTATCATGGGCGGCAGCATCATCATAAAAATGCTCGAGAAAGGTGGAATTACAGAAGGAGTATCATTTTTCTCAGGATACGGAGAGGCAACCGGTCAGAAATGGGGTGTTTTCGTATCCGTAATGAACCAGCAGGCAGCCAGCCCAGAGCAGGAGGCCATCGCCATAGCCGCTGCAGATGAAACCTTTGTCCGCTTTGGTGATGTGTTCGAGGAAGTAACGGTAGCTTAAAACTAAAACAATGAAAAGGAATTACATAAAGCAAACATTGATTGCAATTGCAATGATAGCAACCATGTCGGCCTGCACCAAAGAGAA
>Ga0247814_10002420_pt1 | contig 10333 bp, 11 predicted proteins | sample UWRJL179409R1_FD_179947 | JGI IMG/M metagenome (GOLD analysis project Ga0247814, IMG submission 179947) | Plant litter microbial communities from Arlington Agricultural Research Station in Wisconsin, United States - UWRJ-L179-409R-1 | ecosystem: Environmental > Terrestrial > Plant litter >... | reverse complement strand
GAGGCCAACTACACGTCCTTCGATAGGTAATTGGCATTGGTGACAGGTTGCAGTAGCTCTTTTACCAGCTGTCGACCAATGACCTCGAGGGAGCGGAGACGTTGCATGATGTCTTGGAGATGGTCGGCTAGCAGCTGTTTTAGGATCTGGTAGCGGTCTCGTTGATCTAGGCATGGTAGGCACGGAACCATTGGTAGTGATAGGTGCGGAAACAGAGATTTTGGGTGCATTAGGGGAAGTGATTGAAGGGATAACTGAGGTTGGTTCTGGAAAGTTGATTACAGGAACTGATGGCTTTGAATCTGGAAAATTGATAGTAGGGACTGCTGGTGTCGAGACAGAAATTGAGATAGTAGGAGGAGCAATTGATGGTGCTGAGTTTACTTGGATTGAGGGAGTGTGAGGAAATTGAATGGTCGGGATAGAGGGTGTGACAGTCTTCGAATCTGGTCGAGGAGAAATGTTCTGCCTCTGTTGTTGGCTTTTGAACGGTGACTGTCTTCGCTCTTCTGGCTTTATATCAGCCTCGCTCGGCTTCCAATTTGTATCAAAGCTTACAATTGGCCTGCCCGGTTTATCACTAACAGCTGTGGGGGTAGGCAGTTTGGGGCTTCTATCTTTCAGACGCATGCTTGTAGCTTGCCGAATCTCATCACTTCTGATCTCTAACCCATCTTTCATCGGAATTTCTGGAGCTGGAGTTTCTGCAGTTTTGGTTGGAGAGGCTGAATTTGCTGTATATGCTGGGTTTCTTGATTGAGAAGGAGGGTTTCGATGAATCTCAGCTCTGTATAGCTTCTTGGTTGGTTCCGCTGGAGTGCTAGCGGAGCGGCCAACATCTTGTGCAAATTGAACTCGGTTCAATGGGTCGCGTGGTTTGATGCGAAGAGGTGCTGGCATGTCTTGGATCGTAGTTGAACGACCACGGTCTGCAGACTCTTCTTCTGCCTCCTCCCATATTTGCTCTCCTGTGAATGGTCCAGTAACTTCACCACTGATATTCCTTCTAGCACTGCTTCTCCTTCGTTGAGATCCTTGTGGTCTATTATTTTTAGTCATACTACCGTATGACTTCTGGCTTGGCCGTGGAGCAAAGTCTCTAGAGGAATCCATTGAGGAGCGAATCTCATTAAGTGGAATAGAAGTTTGATCCCTTCGGGATCCTTCAGATGATCCACTCGAAACTCTACTCTGCGAGGCCATCTCTCCGTTGCTGATGGAGCCACTAGAGACGGTGCGTTTCATGTCACGTCCAAGACCAGTAGTCACGCCAGTCCCAGTATATGGCCCAGCACTTTGTGTCCTTGCGTGCTGGTAACTATTCTTTCTGAGATGGTCCTTGTAACCGTAAGGTATGTTTGGGTTAACAGGCGGTGCAGGATTTTGGTGTTGCCAAACCAATTCTGAAGCTTCGTCTTGTGCTGCGTTAAACAGTATTTCCTCCTCTTCCTGCTTCTTCAAGTCCATGTCCTCCATCGCGTCACGCAGAGATACAGCTTCCTCCTTCTCCATCCACCTTTGCCCTCGTTCAATGTAGGAACCACTGGGAACAACCTCGGATGGCTTGAGAAGTGGTCGTTTTGGTGAGGATTCTCTTGTAGGTTGCCGAACAAGTGCTCTACCAGTCATTGAGGTTACTGAAGAATAGTTCGATAGAGACGATTGCACCCGCCGGTGTGACATCACACTTCCTGAGCGTGGAGCATAGTCTGAGGTTGGGGTCGGTACTGTCTCGTCTTGGATGGGAGGTTGGGTTTCCCGTACAGATTCGCGGCGACTTGAAGATTGGGTCTGAGGTTGTGGCCTCGCACCGCTTGGGCGTGCAGTACGATTGTTTCGAAGGTCTGCAAGATAGTTGGCTAGAGAACATGTTAGACTATTCAGAAATCTATCGTTCAACCTTCGGTGGAATCAAACGTGCGGCTTACCAAACTGATCGTTTGACATATAAGTTGGTCCAGGAGGAGTAACTTTGCGACTCCGGTCTTGAGACCTTCCTCGGAGCGGCATTATGTTTGACAGACAGGGCAACACCCAAACCGAATTAAAAGCCAAGTGATATTCGATTCGTAGTCTTTCTTGGTGCGTTGTATTTTAGTAGCAAGATTGCGTTGGTACAGTTTGTGGTAGTGTATGTTGCAGTTATTCTTTTGAGAAGAGAATGAGGCTGTGTATGTGTATTACGAGGAAAAGTGTTAGTTTGTATGAAGTAGTGATATCTGATAGAATTATAGGTAAACAGAGCAACGGATGGGTGAGTCAGTGTCACTTCGTTAGGGCATTATGTCTCGCATTGTCGCAAAAATGAACTGAGTTTGTTTACGTTGACCAGGGCAGGGGTGGCACGGCAACAGAATCCAGTTGGTCGTGTTTCTTCACCCTATTTTCGAGAGAAGATTGACAATTATATTGATGATATGTAGCATTGGAGCCATCAAACCAAACACCAAAAGACATGGCCGGGAAAAATTCATACCGCAAATCGTGACTTCATGTTGTGTTTAGAGTCCTCACCGCAAAGAAATCACTTTGTCACGTTGCCACGTGATGATATATTTATTTAGAAGCTCGTGGGTCCGTTCACGATACTTCCAAGAGTACTCCACTACTACGACTCTACCAGTCCCGATCTCTACTTATTTGACAACGGATTCACAGGCTCAGGGCAAGCGAAATCCATGATCATCCCTTGCAGCGGTGTAGTCTAGCCCATCCACCACGAAACCAGACCATACTTCTCAGAGGATATTGGGAACAAACACTGTTATTCACTGACAGACTGGTTCCGTGATCGATACCAGCCCAACCCCAACTCAGTACACCACTGAGATAGCCGAGCTCATATCCGGCCTTGTCTTTATGACCGTGTACTCCGTATGGGTATCCGTTCTGGTCAGGGAAGGTCCCGCTATACCTTTGAGTATTTTGCATCTATTGCGCGGGTCTGCCCGTCCCTTACGAGCTGCACGAGAACCAGCATATGTACCTACATCGTCAACTTGTGTGCGAAGCAGTGAGCCCAACTCATATAGCCTTCCTTCCAACATGGAAAACCTTTTAGGGTATATCGATCTTGTGGAAGACCGGCACGTTATTGGCGTTTCAGTTCGCATTATTATTCCCGGCGGAGCTAAAGAGTTGGAATGACTAAAGAAAAGCAAAGGTGGGGACACTTCTTTAGATTGACATACTCTACATTCTACTTCAACAGTTTCCTTCTTTCATTGATATTTTAATGCAACTGTCTTACATCACCTGAGATTTGTATTTGTTAGATCTAATTATTTGCTTGATCAAAATCTCGCTGTTCCCTATCCCCCTGGACTGTGCTTGGCAACAGACGGAAGAATAGCTCGAATAGGTCCTTCATTTTTCGCCACGAAAAAGGTGCATGTCATGAGCGTCGAAAGACTACCTCCTGTTGAAGATGAAGGCCATATTTCTGGGTTAGAGGCCTCCAACGTATCTGAAAAAAGCACTGCACTGGAACCACCAGAACGGGGGTCGACGGAAGCGATAAAATCATCTGATGTGCCTCCAGATGGGGGCTATGGTTGGGTCTGCGTTGCAAGCGTCTTCATAATAAATTTTCACACGTGGGGACTGAATAGTGTTAGTTCATTCCTTCTATAAATTCACGAAGTAAGTACTAAAGATATTGTAGTCTTATGGAGTATTTCTCTCCCATTACCTTACGTTTAACACCTATCCTGGTGCGACGCCTCTCCAATATGCTTTCATCGGAGGACTATCCATATCCATGGCCTTGATCGTTTCTCCAGTGGCAACTATATGTTGTCGTAAGTATGGAACTCAAGCTGCACTCAGCGTTGGAATTGTATTTGAAACTGCTGGGCTCTTGGGAGCCTCGTGGTCAACAAAAATTTGGCAACTCTTTCTCTCGCAAGGGCTTGCATTTGGGTTTGGAATGGGCTTCATGTTTGTATCCTCTGTTGGTGTAGTTCCGCAATGGTACGTTTGATATTACTGCATTTTAAATTCTCAAAAGATAATTATCTGGATTGTTGGGAATGCTTGGCGAGACCAATATACTGCTATTGTACATAGGCCTCGGTATTTTGCTCTCAAGATGATCCTCTACGATGCCTTGCAATCTGACTCTTTCGGAGTTCTCACAGTCCTAGGAGCATTAATCCTTAAGCTAACCATTATACAGGTTTTTGAAAAAGAGATCATTTGCAAATAGCATAGGAACTGCTGGAAGTGGCATGGGTGGTTTGACATACTCTTTGGCTTCTGGCCAAATGATACAAACGCTTGGTCTAGGCTGGGCTTTCAGAATATTAGCTATTGTTTCCTGTGTGATGAATGTCTTCTCGATGATCGTCATCCGTGACAGGAATAAGGCTGTTGGTGCTATCCAGAACGGCTTCGATTTTCGACTCTTTAAGCGTGTAGAATTTCTGCTTTTACTAGGCTGGGGAGTTTTTAGCATGCTAGGCTACGTAGTTTTACTATTCTCATTGCCTAACTATGCCAGAAGCGTAGGCTTGACGGCCAAACAAGGCTCGGTAGTTGGAGCTTTACTAAATTTAGGTCAAGGTATGTCTAGAAAATATGACATGAATCTCTTACTTCACTAATCACCAACTAGGGGTTGGAAGGCCTTTCATCGGCTACTTCAGCGATGCGGCTGGTCGTATCAACATTGCAGGTGGCTGTACATTTCTCGCTGGTTTTCTTTGTCTCGTGGTTTGGATATTCGCAAAAAGCTATGGGGTTCTTATATTCTTTGCAATTATTGGAGGAACGGTCGCAGGAACTTTTTGGACAGTAATCGGGCCCGTTGGAGCAGAAGTTGTTGGGGTTCAAATACTACCTTCAGCACTTTCGATTGTTTGGATTGTTTTAGTCTTGCCAACGACATTCTCAGAGCCTATCGGCCTTCAATTGAGGCGGGACAGTGGGAATATATATCTTGATGCCCAGCTCTTTGCCGGATTTATGTATTTGGGAGGTGCTGTATGCATGTGGTTTTTAAGAGCATGGAAAATTTCCGAATTGGAGAAACACGCGAGCTCTCGGGAACAAAGAGATCAGCAAATACGAGACGATGATGAAGTTAGGAAACAACAGCCCAACTTCAAGAAGCAAACTAGTAGAACTGCAAGTGTAAGAACTGCGACAAGAGGACTCTGGTCGTGGCAACGTGTGTGAGCTCATAGGTTCCTCAATCGTGGGAAAAGGCGTGCAATGTGTAGATCTCAAAATATAACGCGATGGAATGGGGTTGGATTTGGTCCTCCCCATGGTCTTCCACGGTACTCATCCATATATAGCTAGCATGTTTTCGTAGTGCGCTCAATTTCAAGGAACAAATACATTGAATAGAAAATCGGATTGCAAGTCTGGCTTCAACATAGAAGCAGTACATTTAAGTAGATTCCAAACAATATATTTACTATCCTCAAAGATGCCGAAATACAATAAACATGAATATAATCCCCAGCTTATTTTACATTACTCATTCTTAAAATCGTTATATAAAGAGCACTACCTTCATCAAATCTTTTCCCAAACTCTGAAACGCCAAAGCTGATGCAAATCGACCGTTGGATATCTTCAAGCACAATGTGCTGTCGAGATTTCAGAGCAACATCCTATACAATTTGCCTCGCAATACCCAATGCCATTGCCCCAGCAGCGAAACATCCCATAGTCGCCCTCGGCCTCGCAGCAGCACCTGTGGCTCCCCCGTTTGAGAATGATCCTCCTCCAAACACCGCACAGCTATCGGATGCAATACTATAGCAAGCTTGTCCGCTCAAACTGCTGCAAATGCTCGTAGCGCTGGCTGCACCAACAGCAACCACAGTCGGAGCTACCGTAACTCCACCTCCACCTGGCGCTATAACTGTAACTCCAAAGGCGTTTCCTGCCAAATTAGCAGTACACGCCGCATAGTTGGTTTGACAAGCATTATAGGCTGAGTTACAGTCCGCGCTGTTCGCATATGTGGTTGGAATGTACGGAAATGGGAAGTAGGTGTTTGCTACATAGCTCACAGAAGCACCACTCGTGATTGTAGCTAAAGGATTCGCAGTTGTAGTAGCCGGATTTGAAGTTGTTGTGGCGGAGACTGACGGTACTGTTGTAGGTCCTCCAAGCACAGCCCCCCCTTGTGTTGTCGTCGTCCCCAATGCACGAGTGACTGAGCCAGTACATGTCGCTCCTTCCAGACAGCATGCTACGTTGTTCGACTTATCCATCGTACAATAGGAACCAACTGTACAGCATGCGCCACCCATATTCTTCGCAAGCGTAGTACAGGAGTTGAAGTTGACGGGGCAATTTCCATCCCGTTTGTGAAGCTCATGGCCCACCGAGGTTTCGTTCGCAACTTGGGTTTCGTAAAAGTCCGCGAAAATAGAGGGGATTTGTATTGCAGAGGCGGGTAGGAGGAAAAGCGGTATTAAAAGTTGGGAGCGCATTGTCTAGAAAAAGAATGAGCTGCGTTCTCTGGAATGGTGAGGAGGGTCTGGACCGCTTATCGGCTTATTGACTTTCTGATAAATGGAGATCCCACCAGAAGTCTAAATTTGACCCTATGAGCTTGTAAGTTTATGATATTACAGAAATAAGGCTCTGGGTAACTTTCAGACGATGTTTCTCCTTCCAATTGATGAGAGAGCAAGTTTTTGAGTGGGAAGGTGGGGAGATTTCGATAACCCTCGAATCCTGTTGTCTGACGATGCAAGCCTGTCTTGGTCGCCAATGGCAACCGCAAAATCAATAACCCCTGATCTAAGCGAACCGATCCACTACATACCTGAATGGTTTGCTGCGCAATGCTCTACCTGGAAGCTAGTCCATTGACTCAGACTGTGTAAATCAATAGGAGGCTATAATATCATACAATATGCACCCCCGAAACACCATTCAACCGTTAATTCAAACACTATGAATCCACTTCAACAATACTTTGTTAGCAACATCTTTAGTGCGGCGTTTAGAGAATGAAAATCACTATAGACTACGAAAACTTAGGTCGCAGTGGAAATATATATGAATATCCCAAGCCATGGTAAGATCACCAATGGTGATGTGCCGCAAAAACTTGGTTGTAGCGAAATATGAGCTTTCATTGCTTGGGCAGCTAATAAGAACAAATATTTTCCCAGCGTTCTCACATAACTGGAGGAGTAACTCGGACCTTTAGAAATAACGAGGTCTTCCCAGCCTCACTACAATACTGTGTAGTAGTGCCTACAGCTGTCGGCCATAACAAAACACTCTATTCTATCTGTAAGCTATATGAGGTGTTAATGGGAAACGAAACCGGACAAGCATGGTAGACGCAGGCTTATTTCGTGGTAACTTATCGTGTAACGATTTAGTGACATATCTCATTCTCTACTTTTTCTATTTTCACTTCCCTTGCAGGAACTAGCTTGAGAGCCTCACTTTATGGAACATCGTAGATCGTAAGTGACGCGAGGACATCCCCTCATATGAAGCATATTGGGGACGAGACCCCAGGATGAAGAGAGAACAAATGTTAAAACAACCAAAAATACCGAGTTGAACAAGAACATGGATGACAGAAAACAAGTTCAGTATTTGCATATCGCGCATTTCTAACACGCCTTTAGAGAGACTGTAATTTGCTGTATAAACTTTTGCTACTCACTGCATCCAGTAAATATATTCTGGGGTACTTGCTATTCTCGGAAATTCTTCTTAGCCAAGATTTGCCGTAGCATAGATGCTATGTGTAAGACCATAGCATACAGCCAAGAGATATTCTCCCATAAGAGAATTGAGGTGGGCGGCGTGCATGTTTAAATCCTTTTACTGTAACCCTTGACAAATCAGCTAGCTAGTGTTACTTCAAGGGAGTGAAACTTCTAAATTTATCTAGCTTATTAGCAAGCTCAACCACGAAAATACGAGATACTTTCTTGAAGTTTCTTACTTATAACGATACGGGATAAAATAAACACGAATTTGAAAACCAGATTGGTGCTTTTACAGTTGTTATGTTTATATCAAGTTTAGCTGTTTCTTATGTTCATTAAGTTAAAATGCAAAGAAACTTTTGCAAGTCAGTCAAACTTAATAGGAGGATTAAATTTACGCATAGAAGTAAGCCAGAGGATACAACCTATTACTAGTATCTAAATCGACACGAGCTTCAAAGAAATGGGAGGACTAGAAGGCATATGAAAATCTCAAGCAATATGTTATAATGTGCGATTGGACTTAACATAAACGTGGATTTCAGAAACAATAAATAAGACATTTTCATTCAATGCACCAAATCCCTCGCTATCGCAAAATGCTTTCCTTTTTCAGCGAAATGTTCCTTTCAGTGTGACAGAATGACCTGTTAGCAAGCTGAATTTCAATTTTTGGGCGTTTGGATTTGGCGAAAATAGTTCCTTCGGCTTCACATAAGGAGTAGCCTAACAATTTAAGTTGCACTTGGGATGCTTTTAAATTCCATATTCAACTAGGTTGTTTTGTTTTGCTGGGCACAATAGACTGACATGTCACAACCAATTGACTGGCTGTTAAATCTAGCTAACATGTTTCGTTCAGGTTCACAATACTACTATACTAACGTGATGGTTCATTCTAGGAATTCCTAAGCTAAGCTCTATTGTCTTCTTCGGATTGAGAGAATGAATGACCCAAGGAATCATATCCAGGAATAGCAATCTCTGGTATTTCGTACCGTTGAATTATTCACATTAGGCTTGATTTCACAAAACAAGCCTATTCTGGATGTATTGGTCACTGATAAAACTCTCTATTAAAATACATAAATATTATAATCCTTTCTCCTCTTCATCAGATTGACTTATCAATCGAGTTACTATGGAGAGCTCAGCATCATACCTTAGCATTACTTGTGTGAAAATTCACCGGCATATTCTGTTTTGGCAAGCGCATCAGCTTGGACTTTCCAGATTGGGTGTCCTAATCTACGAATTGTGGTCAGTTGTGGATTCTTTAATCTTTAGTTGCGAGCGATGTTTCTTACTGGCTCAATTGCTTGCCAAAATTCAATATCAAGTCCAAAACTTCCTGGAATATTGACTCAGTAAGCTTATCTCACATGTAACCTTGACTCATACATACAGACTCATCCTCCCCATCAACATATTGTCCAGTTCCGTTTTCCCCGCCGAATGTAGCCTCATACCAGTCATCCTGACAACGCTTGAGAAAGGTCCTAAAATCAACAGACAATGTGTTGATGTTGCGAGCAATCGTATAGAAAGACGAACGTGATGCATGCTTTTTCTCTGGCTTGAAGACACAGATATTGGCGAACTTGCTGAGTGAATACACAATCCTGGCAGGAGTCCAGGAATCAAGCTTGTGCTGCAAGAGGATGATCGTACCTCCGTGGACGATTCGAGACATCGCAAGGGTCAACTGAGCGGTAACAAGTCTCATACGTTCAGTCTCTCTATTATGGCGGTGAATCGGACGTTCATGAGCTATTTCGGGTAAGTAAATGCTACAAACCTTTCCTTTGAAGAGAGGCAACTTACTTCTCAAAACGATTCCATCACAAAAGATGAGGTGAAAGGAGTGAAACTTATAGGGCTTTTCAATCAAAAAGCTGAGATATTCGGGATGACTCTTAGGAATTTCCTTGCCTGCGGCAAGTTCTCGGAGCATAGTAACATCAATGGATCTACAGCCTCTGAGTTGACTGCTTGAGACTAGAACTTCATGACCTCCCTTTTGTTTTGGAAGTGTAATACCATAGAACTCCCCTTTCGGGTTCTTCTCCATTGCGACGTCTGTAAAACCTCCTGGAGCCATGCTGCAACGATAAATGTTGGTTACTCGCTAAAGTTTTTTATGAAGAACTTACCAAATGTCCAACACCTTGATCTTCCCCACGAAGCCTGGTCGTAGAGCATAGGTTTTAGTATGCATCTCTTTCGCAATCTCCTTCATCATGTTGTAGAAATACCGCTCATCATTTAGTACGGCATTATCAGCACTAAGGCGTCGATGTCCATTAGCCAGTTTTCGTAGAATCTAAAGCCTATGGTTCCATTACACTTGACGTTGAGCCTGGAAAAAGGCATCGCCTTTCTCCTTATTCTCAAACCATCCTCTGATCCTGTGCTCCATCAATCTTACAAATTCGGGTTCCTTGCCGTAGAGATATGCTTTGATATACCTGTTTACGGATAGTTAAGCGACGGTTGAGGATGCTAAATTGCTATGGGCACATACTTTGTGGATTGAGGGATTTTAGTTTCCAAAGCCTCGTCATGTAAGTTGATGGAGGCTATGATTGACTGAAGGGATTTTTTGAGTAAGTCGGCTTCGCCGAATGCGAGTA
>Ga0247814_10002418_pt1 | contig 10337 bp, 11 predicted proteins | sample UWRJL179409R1_FD_179947 | JGI IMG/M metagenome (GOLD analysis project Ga0247814, IMG submission 179947) | Plant litter microbial communities from Arlington Agricultural Research Station in Wisconsin, United States - UWRJ-L179-409R-1 | ecosystem: Environmental > Terrestrial > Plant litter >... | reverse complement strand
TTTAATCAGGTAAAGGGATTACCGGAAAAACTACTGGCAGGAAGGTTCCGTTATTTGCTGGACTGGCTATTTGGTTATGTGATGATTGACGAAACGAAAATGACGGAGTTTGACAGGGAAGTATATGCGTCAGTTTATAATCAACCGGAAAGGATAAGGGCAGCAAATGCCTGGTATCAAACCTTCACACAAGATATTGAGGATAGTAAAACCTATCAGCAGTTAGACATGCCTGTATTAGGCATAGGCAGCAATGTTGGATATAATTTTATGAAAATGGGCCTGCCTTATGTGGCTAAAGACTGCTCTGTAGTGGACTTAACCGAAAGTGGGCACTATATGTATGAGGAGAATCCGGGAAGGGTATTTGCAGTAATATCGCAATTTTTAGGATAAATACTTTGAAATTGAACATTCACCTGAATAAGTAAACAATTAGAATCACGTGCGGTACGTGATTCTAATTGTTTACTGACAATCTGGTTGCTTAAGGAGCGAAACAGATCTGATAATTAACTTTTTAAATAAACCTTAAAGGTTGTTGATTCATTAACAACGCTTTCCACTTCGATTTTACCACCCAATGCTTCGATTTGTGTTTTGATGATGAAAAGGCCCATGCCTTTAGCATCTGCATTTCCATGAAAGGTTTTATACATTCCAAAAACTTTGTCGCCATTTGCTTCGAGATCGATACCAATGCCGTTGTCTTTGAAAACAAAAACTTTGTAGCCATCTTCTTCTTTAAATGATAAATCAATCTCTAATGGTCTTTCTAATGATTTATATTTTAGCGCATTAGTTAATAAATTAAGGATGATGCTTTCTAAATATGCCGGGTTGGTTTCCAGAAAGACCGCATCATCAAAGTTGTACCTGATATGTGTTTCTGCTTTATCAAACAGGATACGTATACTTTCTATAATCCTGCTCAGTTCTTCTTTCACATTCATTTTAACGATAGGCAGGTTACTATTAGATTGTATGCTGATTACATCATTTAAATTACGAATGGTAGCATCCAGTCCGCCTACACTCTTTTTGATAATCTTCCAGCTCATCTCCTTATCCTGTTCGTTGCCATTATCATTAAGGTCGATAATACCTATGATGTTAGCTACATGGGAGCGAATATTGTGCGAAATGATATAGGTAAAGTTGAGCAGCTTTTTATTTTGCTCTGCAGTTACGTCTACCAGTGCCTGCAATTCCTGCTGGCGCATGATTAAAGAAGTGATATCATGCCCGATGCACACTATTTCGAACGGATTACCTGCCTGGTCTAATACCAGTTTAAATTCCCATTGTGTAGAAACAATACCTGAGTGATGAGGTTTACGGAGAATTACCCAGTGAGATTCTCCCGGTGCTTCGAAACACTGATGTATGGTATCGATACATGCCTGGTGATCTGCAGGAATAATCAGATTGATCGAAGGTTCTCCTAACCAATGGGCAGGATCTATACGAAAGTTCTGACAAAAGAACGGGTTCATATAGGTGTATCTTCCTTCCAGATCTGTTTTGATCATATAAAAGGAATTGTTCTCAATTATAGACCTGTAATAATGATCGTCTGAGCGGATTTCGCCAAGAAACTGATTATCATCATTGGTGTTTATATCTATGTTATTCATATTGGATACGACCAGCGTAGTTAGGTGTGTATTAATTTTCCGATAAGCTTTTACCGAAGCACATACTACGCATAAGGTACCTATAATGTTTTGATAAACACTTAGCTTTCAGTTTTAATTACACACCAGTGTATTACGTAAACAATTTGATATAAGTTTTTTATCGCGCTAATATTTTTGGAGATGAAAAACAGGGGGGACCATAATGCATAAGAGCCAATACAAAATGGTTGGGGAATGTTGATCTCCGCTATATGAGCCATAATGTTAATCTAAATCAATAAATAACATAACAATTTGTTAACCTCAATTTTACGGCATTTTCTGCCGATATGTGGTTATTTGATTAATCATGTATTTTTCAAACCTTCTCTACGCGCAATTCACTTTAAATGCAGTGACCTTCCCCTTTGTAGGTGAAGTAAATTTAAGCGGTGCAATTCTGGCTGTGTTCCTTGTTTGTGTGCTGGCTGTGATCTGTTTTGAATTTGTGAATGGCTTTCACGATACCGCTAACGCTGTAGCCACAGTGATCTACACTAAAGCACTTAAGCCTGCAATCGCCGTTCCATGGTCTGGCCTCTGGAATTTTATGGGTGTACTGCTGGGCGGTGTTTCGGTTGCAATGGGAATATTAAAACTTGTACCGCTCAATGAACTTATGATCCTTCCGGTAGAGGTAGGCGCATGTATGGTACTTGCGGTATTACTGGCTTCTATTGTTTGGAACCTGGGCACATGGTACCTGGGTATTCCTTGTTCCAGTTCCCATACAATGATTGGTGCGATGATCGGGGCCAGTTTAGGCTTTACCTGGTATTATGGGGGACGTGGTGTAAACTGGCATCAGGCCGAAGAAATAGGCTTGTCGTTGGTATTATCGCCCATGATTGGTTTCGGACTGGCTGTGCTGCTGATGATGTTTATGAAACATATCATTAAATCGAAACAGCTGTTTCACATCCCTACAGGCGAAAATGACAGGCCACCCATACTGATCAGGCTACTGCTGATTACTACCTGTACATTAGTAAGTTTTTTTCATGGGAGTAATGACGGGCAAAAGGGAGTAGGACTGCTGATGCTGATTATGATCGCATTTTTACCAGTTAAATTTGCTGTAAACCATGCAATACCGGAACAAAAAATCCTTTCCGCATTGAATCAAACGGAGATGGTGCTGCGCAGAAATACTATGGTAGATACTACAGGAAACCGTTTATTCTCAAGATTAGATTCGGCTATAAATGCCACCAGGATAGAATTGTCTGGCAAACCTATCACCGATAATCATAAAGCCTATAAATTCCGTCAGCTGATTCAGCAGATGAATGGTGAAATTGAAGCTATCAAAACAAACAAGGACATCAAATTACGGGATGGTGATGAAGCGATATTATCGGATGCGTCGAAGGAGCTGGGTAAGGTAACCGACTTTGCACCGATATGGGTAATTGCTATAATTTCGGTGAGCCTGGGGCTGGGAACGATGATAGGCTGGAAGCGTATTGTAGTAACGATTGGTGAAAAGATAGGAAACGAGCATTTGAGTTATGCACAAGGAGCCACGGCTGAAATCGTGGCAGCTACTACGATAGGCCTAAGCACGGGGTTTGGTTTGCCTGTAAGTACTACGCACGTACTATCAAGCGGGATTGCCGGCGCAATGGTAGCCTCGGGCGGTACAAAAAACCTGAATAATGGAACCTTAAAAAATATTGCTATAGCCTGGATCCTGACCTTGCCTGTAGCCATCGTTTTGTCTCTCGTATTATTTATGTTTTTCCATTTATTTATTTAAATTCCTATCAATTTCATCTAACCCCTGCTAAATGAAACAAATACTATTAGCCACCGATTTTTCGGCCAGTGCGGCCAATGCGATGGGATATGCAATGGAATTAGCCAAAGTATTACAGCTGGAAGTATGCGCTATCCACGCCATACATCCTACAGAAGGCATCAACAATAGTACGTACAACGCAATCTTTATTGAAAACTACTACGAGACCAAAAGGGAGGCGCTAAAAGAATGGGTAAACGTTTATACCAGCAAGGCGGAATATAAAGATGTAGTTGTATCAACCTTATGTGATGTAGGTTTTTTGAAGACCGTGATTACGCGTTACACGTCTCACCATCATGTGGAGCTGCTGGTGATGGGAATAACAGGTGCTACCGGAATACCAGGGATAGTAGGCAGCAACGCCAGTATGGTAGTATCCAATTTAAAAATCCCTACGCTGATCGTCCCAAAAGAAAGTAGTTTCTCGAAGGTTCCGATCATATCGCTGGCAACAGATTACGAAACCAGGTTGTCGGCTGAGGATGTGAATGCCTTAAACGAGATGATAAAAGGTTTTGGATCTGATAAATTGCAGGTTTTATACGTAACCGGAAAACCGGACGAGAAACAAGTGGCAATTTTTGAGAGTAAACTGAAGGCATTAATCAAACATGCCGAACCGGAATTCAATTATATTAGTGGAGCCAGCCCTTTAAATGGTATTCTGGCCTTTATTGAATCTCACGAAACAGATATCCTTTGCCTGGTAAAACATCATCATAATATCGTTTACCGCCTGTTTACGAAAAGCACAGTTAACCAGGTGCTGAATAAATCTGTGAAAGCAATTTTAGTATTGCACGAATAATGAGGTATAACTTATACCTGCTAAATGTATAATTGTTACCCGAAAATTGATAGTGGGAATGATTGCACCGACCAATCCAGTATGGTTATAATCCAAATATAACCTGTAAGAATCGGCTAAACCTTTAGAACTTTTTAGTGTTTTGAAGATATAAATGACTGTTTCCAATTTCAATTTTAGTCTGAGGCTATGCAGAATAGCCTGCTGAAGGCTATAGATTAAATTACTTGTGCAGTTTTGATTCGGAGAGATATGCAAAAAAAAGATATTAAAGTTCAGATTGAGAAAGAAGGTAAATCTACTAAACAGTATTTAGGCGGGTTCATGAAAAAGGGTGATCAGGAACAACTGCATAAGTTTAGGGTAGGTGTAAAGAAATTGCGTGCAGTAGCTACGTTGATAGAGGAAACGACGGCGCTGGCTCACGTTCGGAACGAATTAAAACCGATCAGGCAGACGTATCAGCTCGGCGGACAGGTACGAGATAGCTACCTGCATATGGAATTGGCTAAAAGTGTAGCGTCTACTGATAAAAAATACCTGAGTAATGAAAAGGTTGTAATGAAAAAAGCGGCACGGAAATTACGAAAAGACCGGCCTCACCATTATAAAATGCTGCGCCGTGCCCAGGCCAGGTTGCTTAGACGTATCCCAAAAGTAAGGAACAAAAAGATCAGCGCATTTTATGATACGGAGTTGCTCGCAATTGGAGAGTGCCTGAGTTCTAGTACTGAAGTTAAACCGATGCACGATTGCAGAAAACGGCTGAAGGTTTTATTGTATAATCTGCCTCTTGTGGCGGAAATCCTTGAGCTAAAAGTAAATGCGGGCTATCTTAAACAAGTGCAGCGGGTTATTGGCGACTGGCATGACCATGTGCTGGCAGCAGAGCAGTTTCCGGAATTAGGTGGCAAGTCGGACCAGTTGATGAACAACGTAAAAACACTTACTGAAAATTTTTATGAACGCGCAACAACTGTTGCTCCGGTACCAGCCCAGGTCTGAATGCCTTATAGATTAAGCTAGTTAGGTATGGCCATGTTAAGATAGGGATGGCAAAGCTTATGGGCGAAATTGCTTTGGCACCATTCCTTCGATAGCAAACAGTAATGTTTCCGCAATGCGCTTTGCCCGGGTTTCGGGCCGCTTGGCAAGGGCTATCCATTGTAATATGGCTTTAGTAACGGAACGGCTCAAACCAGAAAAATAACGTTTTGCTTCAGGATGACCATCTAAAGGAAGAGCCAGGTCATCTGGTATTTTTAATTCTTCCACATCATCCAGTATTTGCCAGGATCCGTTCTGCTGAGCTGTTGCTATACATTCCATTCCTGCTGCTGACATTAATCCTGCTGCGGTTAGCTGTACAATCTTTAGCTTATTAATTTTGGACCAGGTGCTTACCGGTTTTCTTTTGCTAAAGAACTGCATATATTTTTCATCATCGATAGGTTTGCTGATACTATCAATCCAGCCAAAACACAAGGCTTCGTCAACTGCTTCGCTCCAGGTAAGTCTCCCTTTATTTGCTTTCTTTTTGTAATAAACAAGCCATACAGATTTCTTGGCAATATGATTTTTATCTAACCAGATACGCCATTCTTCACGGTTGTTAGGACAAAACAATTCTGGGGTTTGTTCGGTATTGTTCATCAGCAGGTGTTAAAACATTTTGATATACGGCATTCAATGCAAAGGAGTATTGCAGGTACAAAGAAACTATTTAGAATGACAACAGTATGTCAGCAGGAAATTTAAGACCTAAAATATTATACCAGTAAATGGAACCATTCGCTGCATTTTTTTCAAAATTAGTAGTATTTTTCAATTAGTGATTTTGCGTGATAAACATATATAAAAACAAAGATTTAATGATTGAGATTGGCCTAATATTGACCTTACTTGTAGCAGTAATTATTTTTTTTACTTATTGGATTCCAAAGAAACTGGGCTTTTCCAAAATTGGTAAATATTTGTCTATAGTTTTGCTGCTGTTAATTATAAGTAGCATCACGTTTGTTATTTTTGAAGACGACTTATTTTCAAAGTCAGACGTACGTGACCTATTGAGCGAACAGAATATCCAAATTAAAGATGATTTTGAGATCGAGGAAAATAAATCAATAATTGCACCTGGGGATTATTATCACACATTTACCTTAAGTATTGCTCCCAGTGATAAAAATAGATTATCAGATGAAATAAAAAGATCACCGAATTTTAACAAGGATAAGCTAGTTGAGACTTACCTCTACGATCAATCGGATTACCATTATGGACCAAAAAGAATAAAAAATTATGAACAGCAGATCATTATATTAGGGAGCTTTTTGAGCCACATGGAGCAGGTTATGCACCAACGTGGAGGAAGATAAAGCTTGATAAGAGAAATAATCAGGCAGTATTCGAGGATAAGGACGAGTAATGAATTTACCTCCCTGTTATGAAATTTAATCTGTTAAACCATAGTTTCCTGTGTGGTTGAAAAATACTTTTTCCTGAACCAAAAAGCCAAATTTACTAAAGCAATTAATGCCGGTACTTCAACCAAAGGACCAATTACTCCCGCAAATGCTTCCCCGGAATTTATGCCAAACACACCAATTGCAACGGCGATAGCCAGCTCAAAGTTGTTACCTGTTGCTGTAAAAGCTATAGAGGTGCTTTTAGAATAGTCGGCACCAAAATACCTTCCAGCAAAAAAGCTGCAAACAAACATGATCGAAAAGTAGATAACCAAAGGGATCGCAATCCGGATAACATCCATAGGGATTTGAACAATCAGTTCACCCTTCAGACTGAACATGATCACAATAGTAAACAGTAACGCGATCAATGTGATTGGTGAGATGAGTGGTACAAATTTATTTTGAAACCATTCTTCACCTTTTAAGCGGATTAATGTATAACGGCTGATGATCCCCATAGCAAAAGGCAGCCCAAGATAAATTCCTACACTTTTAGCAATCTCCCCGATTGTAATATGCATGGCTAACCCTTTTAAACCAAAATATGGCGGGAGCACAGTGATAAACACGTAGGCAAATACACTGTATAGCAGCACCTGGAAAATACTGTTTAAAGCGATCAAACCAGCTGCATATTCCCGGTTACCTTCCGCAAGTTCGTTCCAAACTACTACCATAGCAATACATCTGGCCAGTCCGATGAGGATTAAGCCTACCATATATTCAGGATAATCCCTTAAAAAAGTAATGGCCAGGAAAAACATGAGAATGGGACCAATAACCCAATTTAAAATTAAAGACACCGATAAGACTTTACTGTCTTTAAATACTTCACCCATATTTTCATATTTAACTTTCGCCAGGGGAGGGTACATCATTAGTATTAGCCCGATAGCTAAGGGTATATTGGTGGTTCCACTGGAAAAAGAGTTAATAAACCCGGATGATGAAGGGATAAAAAACCCGATACTGATCCCCAAACCCATGGCTATGAAGATCCATAAAGTAAGAAATCTGTCTAAAAAGCTAAGTTTCTTCCTTTCGCTGGCGGGGGCACAAATAGTTGCAGACATTGTTTTGCTATTCTATGGGTTTGCTTGTGATAATGTATATCTGCATCAGCTTACCTGGTGATATATATTATAAATTTATTTGTACAAAATCCAGCGAGTAAACCTTAATCAGATCGCGGACCCTTCTAAATTCTTCCATTATTTCATTTGCTGATCCAGTCGCTTTTGCAGGATCGGGAAAATTTTCATGGAAACGTTGTACCGTACCTACGAAAAATGGGCAAGCTTCATTGGCATTATCGCAAACCGTAATCACATAATCAAAAGGAATAGAGAGATATTCGTCTACATGATTTGAGGTATGGCTGGAAATATCAATATGGTCCTCTGCCATCACCTGGACCGCTTTTGGATTAACTCCATGCGTTTCAATTCCGGCACTATAAATTGCTGCTTTATCGCCAGCAAAGTACCTAAGGTAACCCTCGGCTAATTGGCTTCTGCAGCTGTTCCCAGTGCATAGTACTAATATGTTTTTCATCAGTGTAAATTTGTATGATCAGTTATAAAACTATTTTAGCCTAATGTTTCTGTTTTTTAGTAAGTTCCGGCGATTTTACTTCTTCTTTCCAGAAGATTTACATCGCGCCAAACACCATGTTGTTTTCCAACCTTCTCCCTGTAGCCGATTATCCTGAATCCTAAATTTTGGTGTAAATAAAGACTTGCAGTATTTTCTGGAAAAATACCTGCCTGTAACGTCCATATGCCCTCTTTTTCACTCTCAGTGATTAAAAACCCTAATAAGTGGTTCCCCAATTTTCGACCGCGGTATTTTTCAGCAACGTAAACACTTACCTCCGCCACACCGGCGTAAACACATCTGCCAGATACAGGCGATAATGCAATCCATCCTGCGATTTGTCCATCGTCAACAGCAACATACCGTAGGTTTGGTAAATGTCCCTTATTCCATTCCTCCCAGGAAGGGGCATCTGTCTGAAAGGTTGCATGTCCGGTACTAATTCCTTCCAGATAGATTCGTGCAACATCATTCCAGTGTTTGGCTTCCAATGCTCTGATTTCAATCATACTATTTTTTCATTAGCAACATCCAGAACCAGGTGTACAAGTGTCTGCTGATACTGCAAAATTTACAAGTTGAATTTTGGGTTTCTCTGGAGCACAGCATTCTTCTCCTGTAGTTGTTGTACCGCAGCTTCCACCTCTTTCGATAGCTTTACACTGTACATTATCGGGCCGCAGATCAATAATAAGATTTCCTTCTGAAATGATAAAATCATTTGGAAACAGCTGGCGCGTGTCGAACTGTGAGTTTCCAAATTCAATTTTTACCGTACCCAGCGGATTTAAAGCCAACGATTGCTCTACCAGGTTGATAATTGATAAGGCTTTACTTACATTCATTGCCCTGTCTTGCTCTTCTCCCTGTGGTTCCCATAACTGGACGATGATTTCTGTCCAGCTATTCATCACTCCACCGCAATCTACACTTACGATTGGGGCCTGTTTGATCTCTGTGATATGATAGGCAGCATCCACCCATTTATTCTCTGCATATTGGAATTGCAGGCAAAGGTCGGGATGCTGTTCGAGAGTTTCCTTAAACGTTTTCCAGTTAATCGCTTCTGATTTATCCATGATTATGTTTTTATTTATTAAAATTTCGTAATCGGCTAGTAGTGTATATTGTAATATTACGATGTTTCAGTTCAAATTTTTTTAGCAGCAGTTGGGCTTTAGATTATAAGTTCCGAAGAACCCGGAAAGTTGTTTTTGCAGATCGTCCCAAACTATAGGATTAATACAATAACAAACCGAAACTCCTTCTATAGTTCCCTGGATCAACCCTGCATTTTTCAGTTCCTTCAAATGCTGAGATATAGTAGCCTGCGCCAATCCTAATTCTTCTACCAAATCACCACAAATACAAGCATTACTTTTAATGATATGCTGCAGGATAGCAATCCGTGCCGGATGAGCCATAGCCTTTAGCAGAATAGCCAGTCGGTTTTGCTCTTCAGTAAAAATCTCTGTTTTTGTGACTCCCATAATATTATATTGCAATATTACGATATAGTATGATCAGTTACAAGGTTTTTTTGATCCAGTAGTTTTAAAACTGATACAATCAGCAACCTCTGGTTTAAGTATCAGCAGATATGTTTTCATATTTTTTATCAAATCAATTATCTTTGGGGCTTAATCTAAAACAGCCATTTCGTGTTTAATGTAAATAATATCTCCGTTTCGTTTGGTGGAACAACCTTGTTTAGTGACGTTACGTTTTCAATAAATGAAAACGATAAAATTGCCCTGATGGGTAAAAATGGTGCAGGGAAATCAACCATTTTAAAAATTATCGCTGGTGCTACAAAGCCTAGCTCTGGTAGTGTAACTGGCCCGAAGGATGCAGTGATAGCCTATCTGCCACAGCATTTGCTGACGCAGGATAATGTGACTGTTTTTGAAGAGACGTCGAAAGCTTTTCAGGAGATGCAACACATGCAGAAAGAACTGGACGAGCTAAATGAACAGCTGACT
>Ga0247814_10002415_pt1 | contig 10342 bp, 11 predicted proteins | sample UWRJL179409R1_FD_179947 | JGI IMG/M metagenome (GOLD analysis project Ga0247814, IMG submission 179947) | Plant litter microbial communities from Arlington Agricultural Research Station in Wisconsin, United States - UWRJ-L179-409R-1 | ecosystem: Environmental > Terrestrial > Plant litter >... | reverse complement strand
CACATAGGAAGTAAACTGACCTGCCGCATTAAAACTCGTAGTAACTTCAAAAACTTCGCTAATGGTATCCTGGTCATTATTTAGACCTGTATCATCATCGTTATTACATCCGGTTAATGTAAGAAGCCCTGTGGCTGCAAAAAGTAAAAGTATTTTTTTCATGATTTAATTTTTTATTGTTCGTATTATTGTTACTAAGGTAGTTTCAAAAAATGAGCCAAAAAATCGTTTTAGCATAATTTTGGTAAAATTTATTTTCGTTATATTTGTTTTGCTATGATAAACAACCCCACACTATATATGGTTTTGCTGGGCTGCACACCACCGGGCAGGCTAACAGAACAGCATGATATGTTTTTTGGAATAGGTAATTCTGTTCTGGAATTAAAAAAAGATATGTACGCTTTTTGGCCCGATGCCGGGCAACTGCACGGAGACTCGTGGAGGGCTATTACAAAAGTTGGCGGCTATGCCATTACGATAGTGCCCAAGGATGAAGCCCGCGAACAGCCTGAAAAATTATTTTTCCTGAACCTGGGCGGTTACAAACCCGGCGAGCTTGAAGAATACCATTACAAAGCTATTATTGTTGCCAATACAATAGCTGAGGCTGTTAAGGCTTCTAAGAAAACTACTTTTTATAAGCATTACGGTTTTAAAGGCGCCGAGAGCCATATAGATGAAAAATATGGCCTTGATGTAGATGATATGCACAAGGTTGAAGATGTGCTTCCGCAACGTTTCAGGGAGATGTACCACATACAAATTACTAAAACCGACGAAGGCCTGCCCGAAGACGAATTGCATATTGGCTATTTAAAATTAGGGAAATTATAATATCCTGCCGGCACATTTGCAGTATATTTACCCGCGAAAAAAAATATTGTATACTTAACCCATGTTTAAAAAATTGCTGAGTTATTTTGTTCCTGTAAACCTTGTAAAAAAACAATCGGATATTAGCCATAACCTGGAGGTAACGCTTAATAACGGCCAATTGGTGCTCGACTCTAAAAACACTAATTATTCGTACGGCAGCCTGCAGCGCATACTTAGAAAAGGGCTGCGCTATATAGGTTTTGAACGTGTAAAGAATTTTAAAAGCATACTGGTTTTAGGTGTGGCAGGCGGCAGTGTTATTAAAACACTGGTTAACGAAATAGGTTACAAAGGCAAAATTACCGGCGTAGAAATTGACCCTAAAGTTATAGACCTTGCCAATACCTACTTTGGTCTTAATGCTATAGAAAACCTTGAAATTGTTATTTGTGATGCCTTTGAGTTTGTCCTTAAAACAAGGGAAACGTACGACCTTATCATTATAGATATCTTTAAGGACACTACAATGCCTAACTTTTTGTTTGAGGATTTTTTTATTAACCGTATCAACCTGATCCTTAACGTTAATGGCTTTATATTATTTAACACCATGACGTTAACGCAACAACATAAAGACCGTAACGTTGCATACCGCGCGCATTTTAATGATGATTATTCGGTAAGGATGTATCCAAAAGTTGAAGACCACAATGAATTGTATACCATAAAAAAACTTAAGTAGTTCTTTTATGATATACAACTATAGTATGAACTCATCTTGACTTTTTTCAATTGGCTGCAAAATGATCTTTTTGCTCCATATTTTGGCTGTTTTATTACTCCGTGGCGCTGCTATGCAGTGCAAAAAAGCCAAAATCTGAAGCAATAATCTCTATTTTTCGCTTCAATCAAAAAAGTCAAGACGAGTTCTATATAATTATGCTGCCGCTACGGTAACTAACTGAAAATTATCTGCGTTATCAATTACCAGTTCATGTTCCGGCTTTTCAATATATTGGGCTGCTTTTTTAAAGACGTTCTTTTTACTTGTAAAATCATTTTTTTGAAGATCCATCTGAACGAGAACATACGTGCGAAATGTTTTTACGCTCTTAATATGTTTTCTAAATTCTTCGGCAATACCGGTATCCTGCCTTCTGCAAATTAATTTTGCTTTACCCTGTTTAACCGACTTTGCTGCTTTATCCCAAAAATTTTTGGGACTGGTGGTACCATCGCTAAATTTTAGCTCTTCTCCACCCGGTAATTCTAAAACTAAGAAGTAGTGTTGAGTCATAATATTCTATCTATTTTCGATTAATTTACGTTAAGGTACACAGAAAAGTTTTTAATTATATAATAATTAACAATAATTTATTTGTTAAATAATTTAACACGAGGCTAACAAAATAAGAGTCATTAAGTTAAGTAATAATTTGTACCTTCATGTAAAATATAACTACCTGAATGAAAATTGCTACTTATAATGTAAACGGTGTTAACGGCCGCCTGCCCGTACTGCTGCGCTGGCTTGAAGAAGCCAGGCCAGATGTTGTTTGCCTGCAGGAACTAAAAGCACCACAGGAAAAATTTCCTGAAGCAGCTATAAATGCCGCCGGTTATACTGCAATTTGGCACGGGCAAAAACAATGGAACGGTGTGGCTATACTGGCACGTAACGATTTAGATATTCAGGAAGTGGGCCGTACCCTTCCCGGCGACCCAGACGATGTGCAGAGCAGATACATAGAAGCTATGGTAAACAACATACTGGTGTGCTGCCTGTACCTGCCCAACGGTAACCCTGCGCCAGGCCCTAAATACGATTATAAGCTTAACTGGTTTAAGCGCCTGCATGCCCGTGCGGCTACCCTGCTGGAATTTAAAATTCCTGTGGTAATGGTGGGCGACTATAATGTAATGCCTACCGAACTGGATGTATATAAACCCGAACGCTGGGTAGATGATGCGCTTTTCAGGCCGGAAGTTAGGGAAGCGTTTAAAACCCTGACCGATATGGGCTGGACGGATGCCCTACGTACGCTTTATCCTGACGAAGTTATATATACCTTTTGGGATTACTTTCGCAATGCTTACGGGCGCAACGCCGGCCTGCGTATAGACCACTTTTTACTGAGTCCGCAGCTGACGCCAAGGCTTAAAGCAGGCGGAGTAAATAAAGAGGTGCGGGGTTGGGAAAAATCAAGCGACCATGCCCCGGTATGGATTGAGGTTGATTGATTTTTGCCACGAATTACACTAATTTGCACAAATTAAAATACTTATCAGGCAACGCAATTGATAAATTCAATTATCAAAATTTGTGCAAATTAGTGTAATCCGTGGCTAAAGCTACTTCTCTTCCACCTGCTTTTCTATGACTTTTATTTCTGTTATTTCTTTCTTTATGGCCTGGCGTAAAAGAGCAAACAGGCTCATGTAAACATTAGCAACAAAAACAAGCGAAAAGCCGGCTATAAAGTAGCCACGCCAACCGTCTAAAAGCAATTGGAAATCGGTTATTAAAACCACCGCTAAGGTAACGTAATGGCTAAAGCAATATTCGCAGGTAAAGAGGTAAAAGAATTTGCGTTTTAAAAGTGTACCCGAATTTTTACTGCAATGCACGCAATACTCACGGGGTTCCCTAAAAACCTCTTCGTGGGTAACCGTCCAAGCTATGCAGGCAACGGGAAGTGCCAGTAAAAAGAGCCATGATATTTGTACGTCGTGTGTCATAACCCGGTTATTAAAGTAAGGTGTACCTAAAGTAAGAACCCTGCGGGTAGAAATGAACGTATTTAGCTTTTAATTAATACTATGCAAATGTATAGCAAACACTTACTCTTTTGCCTTCTTTTCTTCTGCCAAAGCTACATCGGCGGCATCGGCTTCTAACGATTCCTGTTCAAATTCGGCGGCACGCTCATATTGCAGGTGAATGTAAATAGGAAAATGGTCGGATTTAAAATTATCAAGGCGCTTCATACCCACCAATTTAAAGTCGGTTGATATAAAGGCATGATCCAGCGGAAACCTCATAAAAGGGTAATGTGCATGAAAGGAATTATAGAAACCCCTGCCGCGACGCGGATCTAAAAGGCCGCTCATTTTAAGGAACAGCTCTGTAGTATAGCTCCAGGCCACATCGTTAAGATCGCCTACCACAATAACGGGCAGCTTGCTGGCTTTGGCAAGGTCGGCCACGAGGAGTAGTTCCTTATCCCTCTCGGTAGAGCGCGGATTTTCGTTAGGCACCGGCGGCGTGGGGTGTACGGCATACAGCTGTACCTCGCGCCCGCTCTTTAAAATAATTTTGGTATGTATGCTGGGTATCCCCTCCTCTACCATATAGTGCACAGCACTGTCTTTAAGCTCCAGTTTAGAGTACAGCAGCATGCCATACGTATTCTCTAAAGGCACCTTTACACTGTACGGATAAAATTCGGCAAGTTCTTTAGTGCCCTCATCCCAGGCTTTGTCGGTTTCCAGAAGCAACACAACATCTGGTTTAGCCTTACCTACCACAGCAAGGCAGCCCTTAAAATTTTTGTTATCCTGAAATACGTTAGATATCATTATGCACACCTGGTCATCCTGCCTGCTATCTGTAATGCGTAAAACCTGCTTTGTGGCAAGAACGGTAAACGGACGTATAAGAAAACCCAGATACAAAAGGTTGGCCGCCATTAACGGGATAAAAACCATGTACACCCACGACTCAGACTCATAATTGAATAGCAGTAAGGCTAAGCACACAGCAGAGACTACAAACTTTTGCAGCCTGGGGTAATCAAAAACCCTGAAGGTCCAGTAATCATTTTTTATAAGCGACATTACGGTAAATAAAAGCAGTAATGAAGACAGGACGGCCAGGAAAATTGTCATTAAATGTTATGTAAGATTGAGGGGAGTAAATGTAGGGAAAAATTTTGGGTACATCAATAACTTAAAATATAGAGTCACACTGAGCTTGTCGAAGTGCGGCTCTATATTTTAAGTTATAACTAACAAATTATCAACATATATAGTCTGATAACTACTTTGAATAAATAGACATTAAAGAAATAATAGCCGCACTTCGACAAGCTCAGTATGACTATTGAACTATCTTTTCTATTCGATTTGATAAAGTGAATACATTTTGCTCATTGCCCATCACTCCCCCCTAAAAAACGTTAAACACCTTTTATGCTTTTTCAAATTTGGGTAACTTTAATTTATAACCGCAATAAATTAATGCCATGAGTAAAGACTTAGTAGTAAAACACAGTATAAAGATAAACGCGCCGGTGAGCCGCGTTTGGGAAATTCTTACAAAACCGGAATACATAAGGCAATGGGACAGCCTGCCGGAAGACTTTGGAGATTACGAAATTCATCCTGCCACGATTATAGAATGGCCGGGGCAAAGCAGGCTTAACGTGGTGGAGTTTGATTTAAACAGGCGCTTAAGCTACTCACTGTCAATACCCGAATGGGAGGCGCAAAATGTGACCCACATTGGCTACACTTACAGCCTGAGCATTGATGCCGACGGCTACACCTGGCTGGGCATAGAGATTGGCGATTTTGCGATCCTTACAGAGGCCGATAAATATTATGATGAAAGTGCTATCTTTGGGCAAACGGCTTCGCGAAAAATTAAAGACCTGGCCGAACACAGGGAAATAGCACTTTAAAAACATACTATATATTTTGGATATAACCATTACAAACCAGCAGCTTACCGCCACCATTAACCCAAAGGGCGCCGAACTTAATTCATTAAAATCAAGTACTAATACCGAATATATTTGGGAAGGCGATACCAAATACTGGGGCAAGCATTCGCCGGTATTGTTCCCTATTGTGGGTACGCTTAAAAACAACTCATATTTGTTTAACGGCCAGGTGCACGCCCTTAGCCGCCACGGTTTTGCAAGGGATAACAACTTTAATGTGAAATCGCAAACCGAAGACAGTGTGCTATTCTCGTTAACAGCGAACGACGATACCCGCCGCGTGTACCCTTTTGATTTTGAACTGGAACTGGCTTACACTTTAAAGGGTAACGCTTTACATTTAGAGTATAGTGTTACAAACAACGGGGCGGAAGTTATGCCGTTTAGTATAGGTGCGCACCCTGCCTTTGCCCTTCCGGGAAATTTTGAGAACTACAGCCTTAAATTTGAAAAAGACGAACCGTTAGAAAGTGTGCAGCTTGTTGATGACCTGTTATCGGACAAAACCACTACCCTGCCTGCAGAGAATGGTGTGTTGCCGCTAACGTACGCATTGTTCGAAAATGATGCGCTTATATTTAAGTCGCTGCAATCTAAATTGGTAACTATTGTAAAAAATGGCGCTGATTATATAAAGGTAAGCTATGCCGATTTTCCGCACCTGGGTATATGGACAAAAGAGGGCGCTCCGTTTTTATGTATAGAGCCGTGGCAGGGATATTCTGATTCGCCCGACACAAGGGGTAACCTCATCGAGAAAGAAGGAGTTATACTTTTAAAAGCGGGTGAAAAATATAGTGCCGGTTTTACAGTAGAAATTACGAATTAAATAAAATTGATTGCTTAACGCAACCTTTTCACTAATTTTACATCTGTATAGCAACAAACAAATATTTATATGAAGACTTTAAAATTTAAATTTTTAGCGCTGTTAGTTGCCATAGTAACTATAGTGGGCTGTAGTATGGGAGATGACCAACCTTCTTGCTTTACCCAGGCGTATGCCCCTACAACAGCTGTAACAGGCCCGGAAACTACAACAGTTAATGTACCTATTACATTTAATGTTTCTTTTTCTATTGGCAACTCCTGCGGGGTATTTAACCGCTTTGCAGAAACAGTTTCTTTCCCTAAAACAGTTATTGCCACCGCCGATTATACCGGCTGCAGCTGTAATCCTGTTACTGCGGTTACTACTAAACCTTATGTATTTACGGCGCCTACAGCCGGTACGTATGTGCTTAACTTTGCTACGACAAACGCAGATACACCTATTGTAAAAACAATTACCGTTACTCAATAACTGTACTTATTATATTTTACAAAAAAATCTTCCTTAATGGAAGATTTTTTGTTTAGTTGATATATGATATTTATAATTTAGGCAGCGTCTTTATATAAAGACCTTCTACCTTTTTACGTGCCCAGTCGGTTTTGCGCAAAAAGGTAAGGCTGGATTTTATGCTTGGGTTATCGGTAAAGCATTTAATGGCAATAAGTTCGCCCAGGGTATCAAAGCCGTAAAATGCAACAAGGTCTTCGAGTATCTTTTTTAGCGTAACGCCGTGCATCGGATCTTTAGATATTGGTTTTTCCATGCAGCAAAGGTAGTAAATTATAAAACCAAATTTTATTTTATGCAAGCTTTACCGCTTGTGTGCCGTATTAAATGTAAACCATTTCTTAACACTGTTGCTACATTAAACTATTGTAGTTACCTTTGCCATCCTTATGCTAAAAACAGTTAACATATTAAATAAGCGTGCACGGTTTGATTACGAGATCATAGACCGTTACACTGCAGGTATAGTACTTGCGGGATCTGAAATTAAATCCATTCGTTTGGGCAAGGCTTCTATAGCAGAAAGCTTTTGCGAATTTCACGACCTTGAGCTATTTGCTATTAATACAAATATTGAAGAGTACGCCTTTAGCCGAAGCTTTAGCCATGCCCCTAAAAGCGAACGCAAACTTCTCCTGAACAAAAAAGAACTAAAAAGCCTTAATAAAAGCGTACAGAACCAGGGGTTAACCATTGTACCGCTTAGGTTATTTACAAACGAAAAGGGTATTGCCAAACTGGAAATAGGCCTTTGCCGCGGACGTAAAAATTATGACAAGCGCGAGAACCTTAAAGAACAGGATACCAAACGCGACATTGCCAGGATTAAAAAAGAATTCAGGACATAACATAAAAAAAGGCTCAATTGATTTGAGCCTTTTTTATGCGGTATTTTTATTCTGTTATTTAAAACCAATAACCTCTTCCTCTGCTGCGATTACATCTTCAACAAATTTTTTAAATGCAGGATATTCTGCGGTTGTAATAGTATCCCACGGTACATTAACATCGCGCACAACTTTTAAAGACGAAGGGCTAACCAGCTCATAGCTTATTTTATAAGTATGTTTTTTGTAAGTAAAACTATGACCCTCCGGCACTTCGGTAAACTTTTTATCCTTTGCTATATTTACTATAACTTCAGACCTGTAGCTGTTTACATTCTCGTAATCAGGATAGTTTATATCATAATTTCTTTTCTCGTTAGTAATAATATCCCTTGTATATACTTTATCAATATAAGGAACCTCCATAATTTTTAAACTCCCAACTGATTGCAGTTTTTCTGAAATAGAGAACTTTGTAGAAAAATTTATTACTTCGCTAAAACGCTCGTTAGATACAAGCTTAACTTCTTCCAGAGAGATCACTTTATTAAGCCTTTTGTTAAGGTCTTCTTCAAATTCTTTTTTTCTGTAATCCTGTGTTGTTGCCTCGCTAAATATCTCATTATAGTAAGCCTTTTGGCTTCCGGTAACAGTATGCAGGTTACTAAATTTTTTGGCGCCGTCTTCTACATTAATGGTGGTAACTGTATTCATGGCATTAGTAAGTGCATTAGTAAAGGGAATGCTTATAAGCCCGCCCTTTTCATTTTCCTGTTTATTAAAAGATATTACAAGCGCCTTTGCATTGTAGAGGCTCATAGGTAATGCTTTAAAAGGCATGTAGTTATCTGTCATTTCAAGAAAATGCTCTTTACCATCTATTGTAACCTTTACTATGCAATGATTAAAGCTAATTGAAGGCAGTTTAAGCCCTTCTGTACCATTATCGCTGGTTTGTACCAGTACAAGGTTTGCCTTAAGGCCGGCACGCTCTGCAAAGGCTACAAATAAAGTAGATACGTCTTTACAATCGCCCAGTTTACTGCTTATAGTTTTAGAAGGTTTTTGGGGTACAAAACCACTCTGCCTGAAATCCAGCGAGCTGTATGTTATATTCTCTTCTATATATTTATATATTGTAAAAGCTATATCCTCTTCCTTTAAACCGGCTGTACCTTTAGGGAAAATGCTATTGTAGGCTTTAATTGCCACATTATCCATCTTCATGTTTTTCTTAACCATATCGGCATACCAGTTAGAAATTTCTGCCCATGATTTAATGGTACTTATAAATAGCTTATTAGAAACATCATTATAATTAGGAGCATAGTTTTCAAAGAGCGGCATTACCGGAGTATTTTTTAATTCCCAGCTTTGGTAAGTCCTGTCATTTAGCTTAACTGTTTTAGACGGAACAGCACCATTTGAAATTGTATGTGCAAACGTAATATCTTTAGGATATATAATCCCGAAAATGGTTTGTTGCGATGGGTAAACACCATTAAAGTTATAGTTAAGGTTAAAATCTTTATAAAACCTGCCATACCCATTATCAGATGTTTCATATTCAATACACACTACATCATTTACCTTAAGGTTTGTAAAAACAACGGTAGTGTAATCCTGCTCTCCGGGTACAACACTACCATCCGGCTTAACAATTTCGGCCTTAATAATATTTACATTGCTCCCGCCTATTTCATATTCTTTAAGTTCATCAATACCGCTTTCGGCTGTAACTTCATACAGGTAGGTTACCCTGGTTTTTCTTCCGCCTTCCGGCAGGATATTTACAATGTACTCATCTAACAGTATATTAACTCCGTAATCGCTGTACATTTTAGAGTTTCGGCGTTTTTTAATAACACCATAAATATCTTTAAGGGCAACCTGCTCTATTTCATCGGGCACCTTTGCAATATCATACATAGTTTTGCGAAGCGCTGAATTTCCCGAATGGTAAAGTAGCGACTCTTTGAAGTACTGCTCTGCTTCTTTCGTTTTTTTAAGCGAGTTGTACCCCCTGCCCTTTTGCTCTAAGAGTTTAAATGAATAAGGAAAATTTTTAAGCCCGGTATCTGCATATTTTAAAGATTGTTCATAGTTATTGGCATTGTTTGCAATGGTAATGGCATCGCTGTAAACGTTATTAAAATAAGGATATCGTTCTATATACTGGTTTACCATTTTAGCAGCATCTTCTTTACGGCCCAGCGTGTAATAGTATTTTATGAGGGCGTTTTGTGCCGAAACATTTTCACGATCAACAAGGAGCTTTTCCAGTATGGCAATTGTTTTTTCTTTATCATTTTTAAGGGAAGCATACATAGGTGCAAAAGAGCTAATGTAAAACTCATTATTATTTGATGCTGCAATTAGCTCTTCCAGTTTTACAAGCGAAAGGTCTATATCGGTATTCCTAATGGCAATCATATAATCAAACAAAATAGCATATTGCTTAGAGTACAGTTTTTTAGCCTTATCCCTGTATTTTTCCAGTTCGCTAATATTAGTTTCCTTTAACCAGTTACCGTCGGCAAATTTAGTAATAAGGCTGTAGTAATAATCTTCGTCATTTATAAGCAGGTTCTTTTTAAGCTCCTCTACTTTAGCATTATCCTCTTGTAAGG